>Ga0268299_1000616_pt1 | contig 99290 bp, 82 predicted proteins | sample NOBtaG_FD_193484 | JGI IMG/M metagenome (GOLD analysis project Ga0268299, IMG submission 193484) | Activated sludge microbial communities from bioreactor in Nijmegen, Gelderland, Netherland - NOB reactor | ecosystem: Engineered > Bioreactor > Aerobic > Activated sludge | place: Netherlands...
CTGCCAACAAACCTCTCAATCACAAAATCTTGCGCGCCGGATGGAGTAATGAGTTTCTCCTCGAGATCTTCGCCCATGCCTCAAAGTCATGCTCCGCTTGAGCTATTTCATATGCGAATGCCCTGCGGTTACGGGGGAGGGAATGAATATCTTATGCCGCGAACGCCACCGGCCTCGCGCTGCCCTTGATCTGGGTGCGATGCATGATGCGCCGCGCGTTGCCATCGAACGGGTCGCGCCGATGCATGGTCGAGCGGTTGTCCCACATCACCAGGTCGCCCAGGCGCCAGACATGCTCGTACACGAACCGGCGATCGGTGGCATGGGACCACAGCGCCTCGAGCACGGCATCCGACTCGGCGCGCGAGTAGCCCTCGACGAAGGAGTTGCGGCGGCGGCCGAGATAGAGCGTGGCGCGGCCATTGGCCGGATGCTTCAGGATCGCGGGATGCCATGCACCGGGGGCGGCCATCGGGTCGTCGGTCGGCGTCACGCCTTTGCGCAGGTAGCCGCCGGCGTTGTAGGTGCCGTCGTGCTTGATGCGGCGCCCCTCGATCCTGGCGCGCAGGTCGGCTGGCAGGGCGTCGCACGCCGCCTGCATGCCGCAGAACCAGGTGTTGCCGCCACTCGGCGGAATCTCGAGCGAGTAGAGCATCGAGGCGTCGGGCGGCCAATCGAGATAGCTCATGTCGGTGTGCCATACCGCCTCGCCGGCGCCGAGCGCACCGATCGGGTCGCCCCTGGCGTCGAGCACGTTGGAGACGACATAGATGTCGGGATAGCCCGGCGGGCTGATGCGGCCGCGCTCCTGGTTGGGCGGCGGGTCGAGCTGGCCGAAGCGCCGGCTGAAGGCCAGCAGGTCGTCGTCGCCGAGTTGCTGGCCGCGCAGCAGGATCATCGAATGATCCGTCCAGGCGCGCAGGATCGCCGCGAACTCCGGCTCGCTCAAGCGCCGCAGATCGACGCCGGAAACTTCTGCCCCGACCGCCGGCGATACCGGGCGCACCGTCACCGTCATGCCGCTTCCTCCTTCATTGGCGCGATGATCGGCTTGCCGCGGCGCGCGATCAAGCGCCCAGCGCGGCGCGCAGCCAGATCGCCAGCTTGTCGGCGATCAGCGGCGCCAGGGGACCGGTGAAGCCCGCTTCGCCGGGCCCGGTCACCATCTTGAGATTGTGGCTGACGCCAGCGGCGACCAGCGCCTCGCCTGCAGCGCTGCGCGTGCCGAGCGCGTCGATCAGCGGCTGGACATCGTCCATCGGCACGATCTGCTGGTCGGCGCCGCCGTGTACGAGCAGGCAGGCGAGCGGGCTGGCCGCCAGCGCCGCCGCCGGATCGAACGCCATCGCGCCTTGCAGGAACGGGCCGATATAGGCGGGGAACAGCGGCTGCAGCTCGGCCGGCAGGCCGGGAGGCGGGCGACCGCTGGTCCGGATCGCGACCAGGACGCGCTCTACCCCGTCGACGAGGCCTGGTGCTCCACGCTGCAGCTGGCGACGCAGGATCTCGCCATAGGGGCGTCCCGGTGTCGCCGCGAGCACGATGCCGTGCGGCTTGCTCTCCCCGATCGCCGGTGCGGCCGCCAGGACCAGCAGGCCGCCTTCGCTGTGACCCAGCAGGCCGGTGGCATAGCGCTTGATCTCGTCGTGCCTTACGAGCTCGGCATGGGCGGCACGGACGTCGCCCACGAACCTGTCCCAGGCGCTGAAGCTCTCCTGGTCGGGCAGAGCCGACGGCATCGGCGTGGAGGCACCGATGCCGCGCTTGTCGTAGCGCAGCGTGCCGATGCCCGCCTCGGCCAGCCGCTCGGCGATCAGGCGCAGCGTGTCGATGCGGGCCGGCACCAGCGGGTTGTTGCCGTTTCGGTCGGTCGGGCCGCTGCCGGCCACCAGCACGAGCCCCGGAACGCGCTGCAGCTCGCTCCATGCCGGCAACAGGAGCGTGCCGGCGAGCATCGTGCCGTCATCGGCGGCGAAGCGGACCGCGCGCTGCCGCGTGCCCCGGGCGTAGTAGCCCTTCCACGGGCTCTGCGCCTCGGCCGCCGTCGGCAGCGAGAGCCCGGCGCCAAGCAGGGCGCGGCGGCCGATCGTCGGCGATCGCCTCATTGCCGATCGCCTCATTCCCGATCTGAAGCACGCGGCATGTTGCCCATGCGATGGCTCATCTGCCGGCCACCGAAGATGTGGACGTGGAAATGGAAGACGAGCTGCCCGCCGTTCGGTCCATGGTTGGCGACGATGCGATAGCCCTCCTGCTCGAGCCCGAGATCGTGCGCGACCCTGGCGGCCGCCCGCCAGAAGCCGACGACCAGCTCGGCCGGCGCGGTGGCGCAGAAATCGGCCTGGGAGACGTACTCGCCCTTGGGAATCGCCAGCACGTGAACCGGCGCCAGCGGGTTGATGTCGTGGAAGGCGAGCGCGAACGAATCCTCGTAGACTTTCCGGCACGGCAACTCGCCGCGCAGGATGCGCGCGAAGATGTTGTTGCGATCGTATGCGGGCATGACGGGGGCGGGCATGACAGTCTCCAGCTCGGGCTCGGCAAGTTCCCGCAGCCTGCAACGCCGTGCAATGCGGCTTAGTTCGCCCGGCCGGCCTTCTCGGCGATGCCCGAGAGTCCCTCGCGCCGCGCCAGCTCGTCCCATACGGCGGCCGGCTTGACGCCTGTGGCCGCCCACAGCGTGAGCAGATGGTAGAGCACGTCGGCGCTTTCGCCGACCAGCTTGACCTTGTCGCCGCGCACGCCTTCGATCAGTGCCTCGACGGCTTCCTCGCCGAGCTTCTTGGCGATCTGCTGGCGGCCGCGGCTGAACAGGCGCGCAGTGTAGGACGTGTCGGGATCGGCGCCCTTGCGACTGTCGATCACCAGATAAAGGCGATCGAGCACGTGCTCATCGACGGCAGCACCGCCGCCGGACTTGGACGCCTTTTTCTTGGCTTTCTTCTTTTTCGCCATGGAGGGGGTCTCTCGGCACCTCCAACCGGGAGGCAACTATTCTTTTACTTCAATTTGTCGCGCTGTGCGAGATTTGTCGGACCGGAACGCCGGCGCGCGCCAATCGTTCCTTCGCCTCGGCGATGGTGAACTCGCCGAAATGGAAGATCGAGGCGGCGAGCACAGCCGAGGCGCCGCCCTGGAGCACGCCGTCGACCAGATGATCGAGCGTGCCGACGCCGCCGGAGGCGACCACCGGCACCGGCACGGCATCGGACACGGCGCGCGTCAGCGCGAGGTCGAAGCCCTGCCTGGTGCCGTCGCGATCCATCGACGTCAGCAGGATCTCCCCCGCACCGGACTCTGTCATGCGCCGCGCCCACGCAACCGCGTCGAGCCCGGTGCCCTGGCGGCCGCCATGGGTGAAGACCTCCCACTTGCCGGGACCGGTCTGGCGAGCGTCGATTGCCACCACGATGCACTGGTCGCCGTACTTCTCCGCCGCCTCGCGCACGAACTCGGGCCGCGTCACGGCGGCCGAGTTGATCGACACCTTGTCGGCGCCGGCCAGCAGCAGGCGGCGGATGTGCTCGACCTGGCGCACGCCGCCGCCGACAGTCAGCGGCATGAAGCACTGCTCGGCGGTGCGGGCGACGACGTCGAAGATGGTGTCGCGATTCTCGTGGCTCGCCGTGATGTCGAGAAAGGTCAGCTCGTCGGCGCCGGCGGCGTCGTACAGCCGGGCCTGCTCGACCGGATCGCCGGCATCGCGCAGATCGACGAACTGGACGCCCTTGACGACACGGCCGTCCTTCACGTCGAGACAGGGAATGATGCGGACCTTGAGCATGAGCGAAGCGGCGGCAGGGGGCGGGGTTCTCGGGGCCGGGACCTTATGCGGCAGCGACCGCTTTGTCGACTTGGCGGCCCATATGCGAATACCCTGCCCGATGCCGGGAGAGAGATTCGTCGGAGCCCCTACGATGTCGCCAGCATCCAGCATCCCCATCCTCGACATTGCCGGGCTGCTGGCCGGCACGCCGGCGGACGAGGAGGCGGTGGCGCGGTCGATCGGCCGGGCCTGCCGCGACATCGGCTTCTTCTATGTGACGGGCCACGGCATCCCGGCGGCGCTGCTGGCCGAGGTGTTCCGGCAATCGGCCATCTTCTTTTCCGCGCCGCGCCCGATCCAGGATCCCGTGCGCTACTCCGGTCCTGCGGGCAATCGCGGCCACATCCCGCTCGGCGCCGAGACGCTGGAGCCCGGCACCGCGCCCGACCACAAGGAGTGCTACAACATCGGCTTCGATCTCGCCGCGGACGATCCCGAGCTGCTGGCGGGCAAGCCGTTCCGTCATCGCAATCCGTGGCCGGACCTGCCCGGCTTCCGCGAGACCATGCTCGACTATTTCGGCCGTGCGCACCGGCTGGGCCGCGACATTCACCGCGCCTTCGCCGTCGATCTCGGGCTCGACCGGCTGTTCTTCGAGGACAAGCTCGATCGGCCGATGGCGATCCTGCGGCTGCTGCACTATCCGGCGGTCGAGGGCACGCCGCCGGCGGGCCGGATGGGCGCCGGCGAGCATACCGACTACGGCAACCTCACGCTGCTCGCCGTCGACGCGGTGAAGGGTCTCGTGGTGCGCGCGCGATCGGGCGACTGGATCGAGGCGCCGCACGTGCCGGGCGCGCTGATCTGCAACATCGGCGATTGCCTGATGCGCTGGACCAACGACACCTACGTCTCGACGCCGCATCGCGTGACGAGCCCGCACGGGCGCGACCGCTACTCGGTGGTATTCTTCCTCGATCCCAATCCGGATGCCGTCGTGGCCTGCATCCCGAGCTGCGTACGCGATGGCGTGGCGCACTACCCGCCGATCGTCGCCGCCGACTACCTGCTGTCGCGCCTGGTGCCGACCTACGAGAAAGCGGCCACCTGACAGCAGGCGCGTCCTCACTCGCCCTTCAGGACGCGAATGGCGTCCGGCACCGTGACCCGGCCGTCGTAGAGCGCGCGGCCGACGATGGCGCCGACAATGCCGTACTCCTCGGCCGGCCGCAGCTCGCGCAGATCGTCGAGCGAGCTGACGCCGCCCGAGGCGATCACCGGCGTGGTGAGATGCTGGGCGAGCGTGATCGTGGCGTCGACATTGACGCCGCCCATGGCACCGTCGCGATCGATGTCGGTGTAGATGATCGCCGCCACGCCGGCGTCCTCGAAGCGCAGCGCCAGGTCGAGCGCGCGCACCGCGCTTTGCCTGGTCCAGCCGTCGACCGCGACGATGCCGTCGCGTGCATCGATGCCGACCGCGACCTGGCCCGGCCACTGCCGGCAGGCCGCCTTGACCAGGCCAGGCTCCTTGACCGCGATGGTGCCCAGGATGACGCGTTTCACGCCGGCCTCGAGCCATTGCGAGATGCTCTCGATGGTGCGGATGCCGCCGCCCAGCTGGGCCGGCACCTCGACCTGGGCAAGGATGCTCTCGACCGCCGCGCGATTGACCGGATGGCCCTCGACGGCGCCGTTGAGGTCGACCAGGTGCAGCCATTCGCAACCGGCATTGGCGAACGCCTTGGCCTGGGCGGCCGGGCTGTCGTTGAACACGGTGGCGCGCGCCATGTCGCCGCGGAGCAGGCGCACGCACTTGCCGTCCTTGAGATCGATGGCGGGAAACAGAAGCATGGCGGCGGGGATGTAGCGCGGGTGCCGGGCGATGTCATCCGGCGCGGCAGGGGCGGGGTGCCTTCGATCGAGCTGCACGGTGCGGCCGCTCGACGCCCGCTCGCCCGAGCAGCTACTCTGCAGGGCCCATTGCGAGGACCGACATGACCCGCTACACGCCAGACCTCTTCTCCGCCGACCACGCCGACCTGACGGCGATCCGGCGCGACATCCATCGCCATCCCGAGACCGCGTTCGAGGAGCAGCGGACCTCTCAGATCGTCGCCGACAAGCTCGCCTCGTGGGGCATCGAGGTCCATCGGGGATTGGCAAGGACCGGCGTCGTCGGCACGTTGAAGGGCAGGCGTCCGGGGCAGAAGACGATCGGGCTGCGCGCCGACATGGATGCGCTGCACCTGCAGGAGAAGAACGAGTTCGAGCACGCCTCGGTGCACGCCAACAAGATGCATGCCTGCGGCCATGACGGGCACACCACCATGCTGCTGGGCGCCGCCAGGCATCTCGCCCGCTCGCCCGACTTCGCCGGCACCGTGCATTTCATCTTCCAGCCGGCCGAGGAAGGCGAGGGCGGCGCGCGGGTGATGATCGAGGAAGGGCTGTTCGACATCTTCAACTGCGATGCCGTCTACGGCATGCACAACATGCCGGGCCTCCGCAAAAGCCACTTCGCCATCTGTGCCGGGCCGATGCTGGCGGCCTCCGACAGCTGGCAGGTGACCTTCAAGGGCACCGGCGGGCACGGCGCCATGCCGCACATGGGCACCGATCCGACGCAGCCGGCGGCGCAGTTCATCCTCGCCGTCCAGGGCATCGTCGGCCGCAACGTGCCGCCGACCCAGACTGCGGTGCTGAGCGTCGGTCACATCCACGCCGGCACCTTCGGCTCGCCGAACGTCATCCCGTCGGAGGTCCTGGTGCGCGGCACGTCGCGCAGCTACACGCCCGAGGTGCGCGCGCTGCTCGAGCGCCGCCTCGGCGAGGTCGCCGCCGGCATCGCCCAGGCCTGCGGCTGCGAGGCCGAGTACAAGTACTTCAGGCGCTATCCGCCGCTGATCAACTCGGCCGAGCAGACCACCCTGGCTGTCGAGGCGGCGGCGCTGACGGTCGGCCGCGACAAGGTCGATCCCAACACGCCGCGCATCACCGGCGCCGAGGATTTCGCCTTCATGCTGGAGAAGAAGCCCGGCGCCTACATCATGATCGGCAACGGCGGCCCCGAGGAGGGTGGCTGCCACTACGTCCATTCGCCGCTCTATGACTTCAACGACGAGATCCTGACGACCGGTGCGGCGTACTGGGTCAACCTCGTGCAGCTCGAGCTGGGCGACGCCGCGTGACGTTCACGCGTCACGGTCTCGGCGACAGGGACCGATGCGCGTGCCGCGCGATGGCCTGCGGCCTTGTGGCGGCCGTGGCGGTCGGCTGGGCAGAGCCGGTCGGGGCGCAGGACACCTCGCCGCAGAAGCAGAAGCTGGTCGGCAAGGTTCACGACAAGAATCGCGCCGCCAAGAAGCGCCAGGAGGATTTCTCTCTCTCCGAGGAGTCGACTCGCCTGCACAAGCGCTATGCCAGCGCCCGGAAGGAAATCGAGGAGGCGACCGGGATCACCTTCTCGATGGAAGCGTCGGTCATGAGCCAGTGGGGGACGCCGAATGGCGGGTACGGTGCGATCCAGACGATGTTCACGCCGGCAGTGGATTGGGTTGCCTTCGCCTCGCCGCGCCTCGGCGCCGGTTCCTTCCAGTTCCACTTCCTGTCGGCCAACTATCTGTCGGCCACCGATGCCACGGCGCTCGGCAGCACCATCAACCTGATCAGCCCGATCAACAACCAGACGACGGCCAACAACCAGTTCGTGCAGCTGTCCTACACCCACAGCCTTCCGGGCAACTGGCTGTCGCTCACGTTCGGGCAGTATCCGTTCTCGAACTTCGACGGCAACACCTACGCCAACGACCAGCAGGTGACGTTCATCGGTTATTCGATGACCCAGAACGGCAGCCAGAACTATGCGCAGGCGGGCATCGGCGCCTATGCGCAGATCAACCCGACCCGGGAAATAACCTTGGCCGCCGGCTTCCAGGACGCCAACGACATCAGCGGCAGCTACATCCAGACCACCACGTTCGGGCAGGGCCAGTACGCCTGGTTCGGCTACGGCGCGTGGTCGCCGACGATCTCCAGTTGGGGACAGGGCACCTACTCGCTGCTCTACTACAACATGCCTGGCGTGACGATCCAGCCGATCGCCAGCGAAGGACTGTCATTCAATGCCGCGCAACCGATCGGCGAAAGGCTGGGCCTGTTCGTGCGCGCCAACACGGCGTGGCGCTCGAGCTTCGCCATCCAGTCGTCGATCGCCGCGGGCGGCGTCGTCAACGATCCGCTGCGCCGCAGCCCCGAGGACCAGATCGGCCTCGCCTTCGCCTGGAACGCGACCAACATGTCGCTCTTCGCCGGTACCAATGTGCGGCCGAGCGAGATGATGCTGGAGGCCTACTGGTCGTGGTCGATCTACAGAACGCTGCTGATCACGCCGGACGTCCAGCTCTATCTGCAGCCCGCCCTGGCACCCTCGTCCGATCTGTCCGCCGTGTTCACGATTCGCGTCACGCAGCTGTTCTAATTCTCCCTCCTCCCCAGCAGAGCTGGGGAGGAAGAATGAGAGGAGCGCCACGTCGGCGGAGATTGGGGCCTGTGATGAAACAAGTGCTTCATTTCACGAGATGAGCGCATCCTGCAAGATTGTCATCCCGAGTAAGGCGCTTGCGAAGCAAGCGCCGTAAGCGAGGGACCGTTGAGGCAACGGGAAAGGTCCCTCGCTGCGCTCGGGATGACATCATTTCTGCAGCGCGCATCATGCGTCACTGCCGGAGTTTGAAGCACTTGTTTTGTCACAGGCCCTTACTCCGCCCTCAAGTGGCGCGCTCCCAGCGATCACTCGCGGCCGCGCGCTACAGTTCGAAGGTCCAGTCGGTGCCGAGATCGCCGCCGCTCCAGACGTCGTGCAGGGGCGCGAGGACAGGGGAGTCGTGGCCGAGCGCCGCATCGAGCAGGCCAGGCGGTATGTCGGCGAGCGCCAGCGCATCTGATAGCGTTCCCAGGTCGACGAGCGGGTCCTCCACGACCGGCAGCACGACATCCTGCGGAGAGGCCCGAGCGGCTACGTGCGTCTCGCCGGGCGTGCCGAACACGCGGTCGAGCGATGCGCCATAGGACACCGTGTCCAGGCCGGCCTCCGCCCACAGCGATGGGCGCTCCTGGAAGATCGGCACGTCGCGGCGATCGAACTCGACGAGGTCGCGCCCGAGGGGCAGGGGTTCGTCCTTCATCCTGACGTCGAACTATAAGCGGCAAAGCCCTGCGAATAAAGCTAGCTCACCCCCGATCGCGGGACATGGGCATACTGGGCATGGGCCTCGCGGCTCTCGGCCTGCAGGCTGCGATAGCGCCGCTCGGCATCCTGGACGCTCTCCAGCTCGAGCAGAACGTCGAGCGCGGCCCACGGCGAGCCCGAAGACAGCATGCGCGTGCGCGCGGCCGCGAGATCGAGCCAAGCGCGCCGCGCCCGCTCGGCCCGGCGGTCGAGGTCGGCCAGGTACTTCTGCTCCGGCGTCATCGCCATGGCGCGAGGGTGGGCCGCCGGCGCGCGGCCCGCAAGGGCCCTGCGCTCACCCGGCCGCGGCGCTGCGGGGCGGGCGTGCAAAATCCCGGGTGGCGGCGGGGGCGGGTCTGTGTGTAAAGCTCCGCGTCCTGTTGGCCCGGAATTGGGGGAAAGCGATGAACGGAGCGGAGAGTCTGGTTCGGACCTTGGTGAAAGGCGGTGTCGAGGTCTGCTTCGCCAATCCCGGAACGTCGGAGATGCATTTCGTCGGCGCGCTCGACCGCGTCGAGGGCATGCGCTGCGTGCTCGGCCTGTTCGAGGGCGTGTGCAGCGGCGCCGCCGACGGCTACTACCGCATGACCGACAAGCCGGCCTCGACCCTGCTGCATCTCGGGCCTGGCCTCGCCAATGCGGCGGCCAACCTGCACAATGCCAAGAAGGCGGGCTCCGGGATCGTCAACATCGTGGGCGAGCACGCGCTCTATCACATCCAGTACGACACGCCGCTCACCGCCGACATCGAGGGCATCGCCCGCCCGTTCTCGCATTGGGTGAAGACCTCGCCGACCGCCAAGACGGTTGCAACCGACGGCGCTGCCGCCATCCAGGCGGCCCGCCTGGCGCCGGGCCAGATCGCCACCCTGATCCTGCCCGCCGACACGGCGTGGACCGAGGCCGACGGCGCCGCCGAGACACCCGAGACGCCGCGGCCGCAGAAGCCTGCCAACGAGACCGTGGTCGCGGCGGCCAAGGCGCTGAAGAGCGGCCAGTCGGCCATGCTGTTTCTCGGCGGCCGCGCGCTGCGCGCCCGCGGCCTCGAGCTCGCCGGCAAGATTGCAGCCAAGACCGGCTGCAAGGTGCAGGCCGCCGGCGGCACGGCGCGCATCGAGCGCGGCGCCGGCCGCGTGCCGGTGCTGCGTCTTCACTTCGTGGTCGAGACGGCGCTCGAGATGCTGAAAGGCACGAAGCACATGGTGCTGTGCGGCGCCAAGGCGCCGGCCGCCTTCTTCGCCTATCCGGGCAAGCCTTCGGTGCTGGTTCCGGAGGGCTGCGAGGTGACGACGCTCTGCCCGGTCGAGGGCGATCCGCTGGGCGCGCTCGAGGCGCTGGCCGCGGAGCTCGATGCGATGAATGCCAAGCCCGGCAACATCGCCGAGGCCAAGCGGCCCGATCGGCCGACCGGCAAGTTCACCCTCGAAGGTCTCGGCGCGGCGCTCGGCGCCACCCTGCCGGAAGGAGCCATCGTGGTCGACGAATCGGTCACCACGGGCCGCGGCTTCTTTCCCTACAGCGCCGGCGCCCCGCCGCACGACTGGCTGAACAACATGGGCGGCTCGATCGGCTTTGGCGCGCCGGTCGCCGTCGGCGCCGCGGTCGCCTGCCCCGACCGCAAGGTCATCGCCATGATCGGCGACGGCAGCGCGATGTACACGATCCAGGCGCTGTGGACGATGGCGCGCGAGAACCTCGACATCTGCGTGATGATCTTCTCCAACCGCTCCTACAAGATCCTGTACAGCCAGCTCGCCGATGTCGGCGCCGCCAATCCCGGGCCGCGCGCCATCGACATGCTGACGCTCGACCGGCCGACCCTCGATTTCGGCGGCCTGGCCAGGAGCATGGGCGTGCCGGCAGCCAAGGCGACCGACCTCGAGGAGCTCACCAAGCAGCTCACCTACGCCATGTCGCAGAAGGGCCCGTACCTGATCGACGTGGTGATGTAGGGCGGCTCTACCAGGGACCGTCATGGAAGAGACCCGTCGGCGTACGCTGCACGGTCGTCGCCGGGGCAAGAAGCTGCGTGCCGGGCAGCAGTCGCTGCTCGACAGGCTGTTGCCTCGTCTCGTGCTGGCCGTGCCGCCGGCGCCGGGCCGAATCGACCTCGCGGCAGCCTTCGGCGGCCGGCTGCCGCCGGACGGCGTGTGGCTGGAGGTGGGATTCGGCGCCGGCGAGCACCTGGTGTGGCAGGCCGAGCAGCATCCCGGCGTCGGCCTGATCGGCTGCGAGCCTTACCTGAACGGCGTCGCCAAGTGCCTGGCGCATGTCGAGCGCGCCGGGGTCGGCAACATCCGGCTGTTCACCGACGATGCCCGGCTGGTCATGGCCGCCCTTCCCGAGCGCTCGCTTGCGCGCGCCTTCGTGCTGTTTCCCGATCCCTGGCCAAAGACCCGCCATCACAAGCGCCGATTCGTGCAGCGCGAGACCTTGAGCCGGCTGGCCGAGCTCATGGTCCCGGGGGCGGAGTTGCGTCTCGCTACTGACGATCCGAGCTACCTGCCCTGGATGCTCGAGCATGCGATCCCCCATCCCGCCTTCGAATGGCTGGCCGAGCGGCCCGCCGACTGGCGCCTGCGTCCGGCCGATTGGCCGCCGACGCGCTACGAAAGGAAGCAGCTTGCCGGGACGCCGGCCTTCCTGCGGTTTCGTCGGCTGAGCTGAGACCGGCGGAGAGCCCGGCAACCAAGGGTGCAGGCATACGAGCCTTTCGGTGCTGAAACGCCTGAGGGCGCGCAGGATAGTGCGCCGCGCGGGATTGCCACCAAATTGGAAGCATTTCGAAAGACGGCCCGACCGTCGGTCTGTACCTTCGCCTGCGGGATGTGTGCCTGCGCCGTGGGGGCGTGGGTCGTACAGGGGGCTTGCCGTGAAGAGGCCGGCCCTTGTCGACGGGCATGGTTGGGCTGCAGGGCTGACAATGCAGATGGCGATGATCCGGCGGTCGGGGCGTCGCTTGCTTTCCGGGCCTGCCGTTGGTGCGAGGGGCTATTGGAATCGCCGATGAAGCTCGGGATCGCCTTGTCCGCCCTGCTGTGGACGCTCGCACTCTCGGCCGCCACGCAACCGGCGCGGGCGGACAGCTTGCGCATCGGGGGAACAGGTGCCGCCACGGCGGTCCTTCTCGCCCTGGCGCCAGCCTTGAAGGCCGAAACCGGCATCCAGGTGATCGTCGTGCCAAACCTCGGAAGCACCGGCGCCTTTTCCGCCCTCGCCGACGGCAAGCTCGGCCTGGCACTGGGTGGGCGCCAGCCGCGCGACGCCGAGAAGGCAATGGGCCTGCGCGTCGAGGGCGTGCTTCGTACGCCCTTCGGCTTCGTGACCTCGCGACCGGGTCCTGACCGGCTCGCGAAGGAAGACATCGTCAGGATTCACCGCGCTGTCGATCCGCGCTGGCCGGACGGCACGCCCGTGCTGATCGCGCTGCGTCCGGCCGACGAGAGCGACAACCAGATCGTTGCCGAGCTGTTTCCCGGCATGGCCGACGCGCTGGCGCTGCTGCGCAAGCGGCGCGATTTGTCGATCGCTGCCACGGACCAGGACAACGCGGACATGGCCGAGAGCACCAAAGGCTCCCTGGCCGGCGCCACGGTTGCCCAGATCGTGGCCGAGCGGCGCAACCTGCGATTCGTCCTGCTCGATGGCGTCGCCCCAGGCCTCGGCGCCTACCTCGATGGCTCGTACCCCTACGGCAAGCTGCTCTACCTCGTCGTGCCCCCAAGGCCCAGCGCCGAGGCCCTGGCCATTGCCCGGTTCATCGCCAGCCCGGCCGCGCGGCCGTTCCTCACGGCGCTCGGGCTCGTCGCCGGTGCGCGATGATCGCGACGGGCGCCAGGCTTCGCTCCCTGGTCACGGCGCTCGGCCTTGCCGTGACTCTGGTGGTCGCCTTCGTCCTTCCCGCCGGCTACTTCGCCATCGCCTACAGGGAGCTTGTCCACGAGCTGTCCTTCTCTGCGGCTCTCAAGGCCAACCGGCTGGCCAAGTACATCTATACCGAGCGCGAGCACTGGCAATATCAGACCAAGCGTCTCGGTCAGCTCATCGAGGTGCCGGAAGCCGACGAGACGGCGATGCGCCAGCGCATCTTCGACGGCGAGGGCAAGCTCGTCATGGAGACGGGCGCGGCGCCCGCAGCGCCGCTCGCCGTCGTTACCGTGCCGCTGGTCGCCGCCGGGTCGACCTTCGGCTCCATCGAGACCGCGGCCAGCCTGCGGCCGTTGATTGTCCAGACCATCCTGGTCGGGCTGCTCGGCGGCATCCTCGGCTTCTCAGCGTACTTCATCATGCGCGTCGTGCCGCTGCGGGCGATCGACCGCATCCTCGCCGATCTCGGCGAGGTGCAGGCCCGCTACCGCCGGCTGTTCGACGCCAGCCCCTTCATCACCCTCGTCATCGACCGCGTGACCTTGCGCCTGCTCGACGCCAACGAGTCCGCCGTCCGGCAGTATGGCTGGTCGCGCGAGGAGCTGCTGGCCAAGACGAGCAACGAGTTCTATCCACCCGAGGACCTGCCGACCATCATCGCCGCCCGGGAGCGCTTTCTGGCCGACCCGAGCGTGCCCGTGCCGCCCCTGCGTCATCACCGGAAAGACGGCACGGCCATCGACGTCGAGCAGACGATCCTGCCGCTCGAGTTTGCCGGCCGGCCTGCCTACCTGGTGATGGCGCGCGACGTCACCGAGCGCAACCGCGCCATGAAGGAGCTGCGCGAATCGGAGCGGAAGTACGAGGCCCTGGTCGAGGCCTTGCCGGTCGGAGTTCTCGAGACCACCACCGACTCGCGCATCGTCATGGCCAACTCCGCGTGGCGCCGCATGTTCGGCTTCGGCGACGGCGAGGATCTCGGCAAGGTCGACGTGCACGCGCTCTATGCCGATCCGGCCGAGCGCACGGCGGTGCTGAAGGCGATGGGGGCCGACGGTCCGACTCCCCCCATCGAGACGGTGTTTCGCCGTCGCGACGGCACGCTGTTTCCGGTCGAGCGCTACCTGCGCAGCGAGCACGACGCCGAGGGCAGGCTGGTCGCCCTGCGCGGCATCGTCATCGACATTACCCAGCGCAAGTCGCTGGAGGCGCGGCTCCACCAGGCGCAGAAGATGGAGGCGGTCGGCAAGCTCACCGGCGGCATCGCGCACGACTTCAACAACATCATGATGATCGTGATGGCCAACGTCGACGCGCTGGAGGATGACGAGGAGCTCAGCCGATCGGCGCGGCGCCGCGTGTCGCAGATCAGCCGGGCGGTCGACAGGGCAGCCGACCTGACGCGCAGCCTGCTGGCCTTCTCGCGCAAGCTGCCGCTCAATCCGCGGCGCCTCGATCTCAATGCGCTCGTCGTCGACACGGGCAGGCTGTTGCAGCGTACGCTCGGCACAGAGATCGAGATCGAGGCGGCCCTGGGGGACGATCTGTGGCCGGTCGAGATCGATCGCGGCCAGTTCGAGAATGCCCTGGTGAACCTGTGCCTCAACTCCCGGGACGCCCTGCCGAATGGCGGCCGCGTTCTGATCGAGACCGCCAACGTCGTGCTCGACAAGGAGGCCTGCGAGCGCATCGGCGAGCTCTCCCCGGGCGACTACGTGCGCCTCGACGTGATCGATGCCGGAACGGGCATCGCGCCGGATGCGCTCCCCCGGGTGTTCGATCCGTTCTTCACCACCAAGGAGGTCGGCAAGGGAACCGGGCTCGGTCTCAGCATGGTACACGGCTTCATCCTCCAGTCGAAGGGCTGCATCGACATCAGGAGCGAGCCGGGGCGCGGCACGACCGTCACCATCTATCTGCCGCGCGCCGCCGGCGAGCCCGATTGCACGACGGCGGCGTCCATCCTGCCATCCGGCCGGGAGGCGATCCTGGTGGTCGAGGACGAGCCGCGGGTCCGCGACGCCGTGGGCGCGCAGCTGCGGAGCCTCGGGTATGCCGTCACTTGCGTGGCCGACGGCGCGGCTGGCCTCGCTGCCTGTCAGGTTGCCCAGCAGCCCTACGATCTGGTGGTCACCGATGTCGTGATGCCCGGAATGAACGGCAAGGCTCTGGCAGACGAGGTCTCCCGGCGCTGGCCGCGGACCGTCATCCTCTTCATGTCCGGCTACAGCCGCGACACCATCGTGCACGACGGGCGCCTCGACCCCGGGTCCAGGTTGATTACCAAGCCCTTTCGCAAGGCCGATCTGGCGGTCGCCGTCCGCAATGCCCTCGACGGCGAAGGCGCCTGAACCGGCCGCTTCAGGTGTCGTCGACTGGCTCGAAGCGGGGGTCCTCGAGACCCAGCCGGGAAAACGCTTCAGCCACGCTCCTGACGATCTCGGGCTCGGTATTGCCTTGCGCCGCCTGGAAGGCGGCAAACATGCGGCTGAGGCCGTAGGATTCCGAGCTCGTCGCCACCAGGATCCTGCGCTGCCCACGCTTCATCTGCGGCTGGTGCCCGCGGCCGATGAGCTGCTCCGATGTAATGTCGATCCTGTCGATTCGCGAAAAATCGAGGATGCCGGGCATGATCTCGCCGCGCCGGGCCATCAGGCGCGCAACCAGACCATCCGCCCGCGCCAGATCGGCCAGCGTGAGGGTTCCGGAGAACTCGGCCAGCAGTACCTTGCGCGCGGGCTCGAACAACAGCCTCACCATCGTGGTTTCGTCTGCCACGGGCTGCGGGGTCGGTAAAGGCGGGCACGGTCGTACCCTGATATGCGCACGTCGATGCGAGAAGGCTTGCCGGGTCGAAGGTGGGTGCGCTGTGATACGGAATGGCACGTTCTCGTATCGGCCTCGCGCTCGGCAGTGGCTCGGCCCGCGGCTGGGCTCATATCGGCGTCATCGACGCCCTGACCGAGGCCGGAATCATCCCCGACGTCATCTGCGGTTCCTCGATGGGCGCCCTGGTCGGAGCGGCCCATGTCGCCGGCCGGCTCGCTTCCCTGAAGGAGTGGGCAGAAGGGGCGACCTGGCGCAAGATCGCCGGGCTCACCGACCTTCGATTCACCGGCGGCGGCCTCGTCAGCGGTCGGCAGATCGTGGGGTTCCTGCGCAGTCTGGAGATCAGCGCGCCGATCGAGAGCTACCCCACTCAGTACGCCGCCGTCGCCACCGAGCTCGCCACGGGCCGCGAGATCTGGCTCCAGTCGGGGCCGATCCACGAGGCGGTCCGTGCATCGATCGCGCTGCCCGGCATCTTGAGCCCGGTGCTGTCTGGCGACAAATGGCTGCTCGATGGCGGCCTTTCCAATCCAGTTCCGGTGTCGGTCTGCCGCGCTTTGGGTGCCGATGTCATCATCGCCGTGAACCTGAACGGCGAGCTCCTCGGGCGCCGCTTCACCGAGCCGGAGCCGCCCGAGGTGCCGCGGCCGTCGCTGGTCTCGAGCGAGGCGCTGCGCCGGGTGCTGGGCCAGCTGCCGCTGCCCGGCCGGCGCGGCGCGATCGAGGGCGAGCCGACGTCGTCCGGCAGGCCGCCGCCCGGCTACTTCGACGTGCTGGCGAGCGCCATCAACATCATGCAGGACCACATCACCCGCACCCGGCTCGCCGGCGAGCCGCCCCATGTCATGCTGGTGCCGCGCCTGCGCACCATCGGCCTGATGGAGTTCAACCGGGCCGCCGAGGCGATCGCCGAGGGCCGGGCCTGCGTCGAGCAGGCGTTGCCGGCGCTCAGGCGGTACGTGCAGTGAGACGAGGCCGACGGCGTTCCCCTGAACCGTTGTCACCACTACTAATAGAGTCTGCAGGAGATGAACGCGGAAACTGCCGGATTCTCTTGCGATCTGGCCGGACTGAGCCTATATCCGCGCCATCCTCATCGGGTTCGCGGGACGAACCAAAGAAAAAAGAGTGGGCCGAAAACCCGCTCTTTTCATTTGCAACGATCCCGCCGGCCCAAACGTCGAGAAACAGGACCGCTTGACCGACTTGCTGCGTCGCATCGAAGACATCGTCGCCCCGACCATCGCCGGCATGGGCTACGAGCTGGTGCGCGTTGCCATGAGCCGTGGCGGCGGCACGCTGCAGATCATGGCCGAGCCGGCCGACGGCCGGCCCATGGATGTCGAGGATTGCGCAACCCTGTCGCGCGCGCTGTCGGCGGTGCTCGATGTCGAGGATCCCATCGCCAGCTCGTACACGCTGGAAGTGAGCTCTCCTGGAATCGACCGGCCGCTTACCCGAGCCAAGGACTATGTCCGGTGGTCCGGCCATGTGGCCCGGCTCGAGACCGTCGAGCCGATCGACGGCCGCCGCCGATTCAAGGGGACGCTGCTCGGCCTGGCCGACGACCGGGTGAGGCTCAGGCTCGACGATGGCAAGGAGGCCGCCGTGCCGCTCGCCAGCGTCACCAAGGCCAAGCTCGAGCTGACCGACGCCCTGATCGAGGAGCACCGACGCGCCCAGGAAGGCGCCGCGCAGGCACACTAGAAGAATCGCAAGAGAGGAAGACTGACATGGCAACGACCGCCGATATCCCGCGTCTGGAGATGCTCCAGGTCGCCGACATGGTGGCTCGCGAGAAGGGCATCGAGCGTGAGGAAGTGCTGGAGGCGATGGAGCAGGCGATCCAGAAATCCGGCCGCGCCAAGTACGGGCTGGAGCACGACATCCGCGCCGAGATCGATCGCAAGACCGGGGAGATCAAGCTGCTGCGCTACATGCAGGTCGCCGACCCGATCGAGAACGAGAATACCCAGCTGGCGCTCGCCGAGGCGCAGCGGCGCAATCCCGAAGCCCAGGTCGGCGACTTCCTGACCGATGTGCTGCCGCCGATCGATTTCGGCCGCGTCGCCGCTCAGACCGCCAAGCAGGTCATCACCCAGCGCATGCGCGAGAGCGAGCGCAAGCGGCAGTACGAGGAGTTCAAGGACCGCGTCGGCGAGATCGTCTCGGGCGTGGTCAAGCGCGTCGACTACGGCAACGTCACGGTCGACCTGCAGCGCGCCGAGGGCGTGATCCGCCGCGACGAGTCGATCCCGCGTGAATCGCTGCGCGTCAACGACCGGGTGCGCGCCTACATCTTCGATGTCCGCGAGGAGCAGCGCGGCCCGCAGATCTTCCTGTCGCGCAGCCATCCCCAGTTCATGGCCAAGCTGTTCACCCAGGAGGTGCCGGAAATCTACGACGGCATCATCGAGATCAAGGCGGTGGCGCGCGACCCGGGCAGCCGCGCCAAGATCGCGGTGCTCTCCCACGACAGCTCGATCGACCCGATCGGCGCCTGTGTCGGCATGCGCGGCAGCCGCGTTCAGGCGGTGGTGCAGGAGCTGCAGGGCGAGAAGGTCGACATCATCCCGTGGTCGAGCGACACCGCCAACTTCATCGTCAACGCGCTCGCCCCGGCCGAGGTCAGCAAGGTGCTGATGGACGAGGAGAAGAACAAGACCGAGGTCGTCGTGCCCGACGATCAGCTCAGCCTCGCCATCGGCCGGCGCGGCCAGAACGTCAAGCTCGCCTCGCAGCTCACCGGCTGGGAGATCGACATCATGACCGAGGCCGAGGAGAGCGAGCGTCGCCAGAAGGAGACGCGCGAGCGCACCGAGCTGTTCAAGGAGAGCCTCGATGTCGACGACGTCATCGCTCACCTGCTGGTGGCGGAGGGCTATGGCGCCGTCGAGGATGTCGCCGACGCCGCGGTCGAGGACCTCGCCGGGGTCGAGGGCTTCGACGAGGAGATCGCGACCGAGCTGCAGCGCCGGGCGCGCGAGTACATCGACCGGCGCGACGCCGAGCTGGCGACGCGCCTGGAGGAGCTCGGCGTCGACGAGGCTCTGCGCTCGACCGAGGGTCTCGGCCTGCCGATGCTGGTCGCGCTGGGCGAGAAGGGCGTGAAGACGCGCGACGACCTGGCGGATCTCGCGTCGGACGAGCTGCGCGAGATCGTCGGCGAAGGCGCGATGGACAACGATACCGCCAACGCCATCATCATGAAGGCGCGCGAGCACTGGTTCGCCGCCGAGGACACCCCACCCGCCGAAGCGGCCAAGGCATAGCAGGGAGAGGCCTCCGTACTTGATCGACAACGCCGCCATACTGACGCGTACAGACGCTCCGCCGTCCGCCGTCGCCACCGGGCCGCTGCGCACCTGCATCGCCACAGGCGAGCAGGCCGCGCCGGAGCGCATGATCCGGTTCGTCGTCGGGCCGGACGGCGACGTCGTGCCCGATCTGGCGCGACGGTTGCCGGGTCGCGGCATGTGGGTGCAGGTGAGCCGCGCCGCGGTCGAGCGCGCGGTGACGCGCAAGCTCTTCGCCAAGGCGGCGCGCGCAGCAGTCAGGGCGGCCGCCGACCTGCCCGAGCGGGTCGAGCGCCTGCTCCTCGAGCGCGCCCTGGCCGACCTCGGCCGGGCACGGCGCGCCGGCCGGGCGGTGGCAGGATTCGCCAAGGTCGAGCAGATGATCGGCCGGGGGCGCGCCGGCCTGCTGGTGGTGGCCAGCGAGGCTGACGGCGACGGCTTGGCCAAGCTCGGCGGCAGAGGCTTGCCGATCGCGCGGCTGGGAGACGCGGCCGCGCTCGGCCGGCTGTTCGGCCGCGAGCATGCAGTTTACGTGGCGGTCGCCCGCGACGACGCGGGCGGCGCATTCATCGGACGCATCGAGGTCGGAGCGGCGCGCTGGTGCGGCTATCGACAGAACGGCAGCAGTTGACGCGCCGGTATGGACCAAGGACAACACCCGACATGACGGAACAGAAAGAAACGACCAAGCCGACCAAGCCGCTCAGCCTCTCGACGGCGGCGCGCCCTGGCGCGGCAGCCAAGGGCAGCGGCAGCGATTCCACCCAGGTGCGCCAGAAATTCTCGCACGGGCGCACGCGGGTGGTGGCGGTCGAGGTCAAGAAGCCGATCAAGCGTCCGACGGGCAGCGTTGCACCCGCCCCGGCGCCGACGCCTGCGCCTGCTCCTGCGCCCGCTCCTGCGCCCGCGCAGTCGGCTGCGGCGCAGCAGGCCGGCGGGCGTACGATGAAGCTCGGCGGCGGCACCGCCCCTCAGCGGTCGACCGTGAGCTTGCGTCCTGCCGGCGACCGGTCGGGCCCGGGCGGTCGCGGCATCGTGCTGAAGACCCTCACCGAGGAAGAGAAAGAGGCGCGCGCGCGAGCCCTGGTCGATGCCAACCGCGACGCCGAGCTGGCGCGCCAGCGCGCCGCCCAGGAAGCCGCCCGTCGCGCCGCCGAGGAAGAAGTGCGCCGCAAGGCCGAGGACGAGCACAGGAAGCGGCTCGCCGAGGAGGAGGCGCGCAAGAGGGCCGATGAGGAAGCCAAGCGCAAAGCCGATGCCCTGGTCCAGAAGCGACTCGACCAGGCCGCAACCGCGCCGCCTCAGGCTCCGGTCGCGCCTCCGGCGCCAGGCCAGCCCATGGTCGCCCGCCCGGGGCAGCCGGGTGACAGGCCTGTCGCGCCGACGCAGGCCGCGCCGCCTCCAGGACCCGCTCAGCAGCAGCCGATCCGGCGTCCGGGCGGCCCCGGACCCTCTCAGGCGCAGCCTGCCGGCGGTGCCTTGCGCCGTCCGCCGATGCGCCCTGCATCACCGGCCGTCAACAAGCGACTGCCGCAGGCGCCGGGCGCGCGCCGTGAGGCGCCCAAGCGCCGCTCCGACAAGGTCGATGTCGGTCGCGCGGTCGCGGGCGAGAACGATTTCCGCAGCCGGTCGGCGGCGCAGATACGCCGTCGCCTGGAGCGCGACCGCCGCCGCGAGCACGCCGACGACACCCAGCAACAGAAGGTCTATCGCGAGGTCACGATCCCCGAGACCATCACGGTCCAGGAGCTCGCCTCGCGCATGTCCGAGCGCAGCGCCGACGTCGTGAAGACGCTGATGCGCATGGGCGTGATGGCGACCATCAACCAGGCGATCGATCCCGACACCGCCGAGCTGGTGGTGACCGAGATGGGCCACCGGCCCAAGCGCGTGACCGAAGGCGACGTCGAGACCGGCCTGACCGAGGCCGACGATGCGCCGGAGACCCTGCTGCCGCGGCCGCCGGTCGTCACCATCATGGGCCACGTCGATCACGGCAAGACGTCGCTCCTCGACGCCCTGCGCGCCACCGACGTGGCGGCGCACGAGGCCGGCGGCATCACCCAGCATATCGGCGCCTACCAGGTCACCCTGCCGTCGGGCCAGAAGATCACCTTCCTTGATACGCCGGGCCATGAGGCCTTCACCGCCATGCGCGCCCGCGGCGCCAAGGTGACCGACATCGTCGTCCTGGTGGTCGCCGCCGACGACGGCGTCATGCCGCAGACCAAGGAAGCGATCGCCCACGCCAAGGCGGCGGGCGTGCCGATGATCATCGCCATCAACAAGATGGACAAGGCCGGTGCCGATCCGAGCCGCGTCCGCACCGAGCTGCTGCAGGACGAGATCCAGGTCGAGCAGCTGGGCGGCGAGGTCCAGTCGATCGAGGTCTCGGCAACCAAGAAGACCAACCTCGACAAGCTCGAGGAGGCGATCCTGCTGCAGGCCGAGCTGCTCGATCTCAAGGCCAATCCGGAACGCCTGGCCGATGGCGTCGTGATCGAGGCACAGCTCGATCCGGGCCGCGGCTCGGTTGCCACGGTGCTCGTCCAGCGCGGCACGCTGAAGGTCGGCGACGTCCTGGTTGCCGGCGCCGTGTGGGGCCGCGTGCGTCGCCTGATCGACGATCACGGCGAGGCCGTGCAGAACGCCGGACCCGCCGTCCCGGTGGAGATCCTCGGCCTCGACGGCACGCCGCATGCGGGCGACGAGTTCCACGTCGTCGAGAGCGAGGCGCGCGCTCGCGAGATCGCCGACTTCCGCTCGCGCCGCGACCGGCAGGCCCAGCTCGCCCGTGCCGCCGGCGGACGCGGCACCCTCGAGGAGATGATCAAGGGCATCCGCGAAGGCACGGCCAAGGAGCTGCCGGTCCTGATCAAGGCCGACGTGCAAGGCTCGGCCGAGGCGCTGGCCGGGGCGCTGCAGCGGCTGTCGACGGAGAAGGTCGCAACCCGCGTCGTCTACAGCGGCGTCGGCGGCATCAGCGAGGCCGACCTGACGCTCGCCAAGGCGTCGGGCGCGCTGATCATCGGCTTCAACGTGCGCGCCAACCCGCAGGCGCGCGAGATCGCCAAGCGCGACAAGGTCGACATCCGCTACTACAGCATCATCTACAAGGTCACCGAGGATATCCAGGCGCTGATGGTCGGCCTGCTCGACCCGACCTACAAGGAGACTTTCCTCGGCAATGCCCAGATCCGCGAGGTCTTCCGCATCACCAAGGTCGGCAACGTCGCCGGCTGCATGATCACCGAAGGCCAGGTCAAGCGCGGCGCCAAGGTCCGCCTGCTGCGCGACAACGTGGTGATCCACGAAGGCACCCTGAAGACCCTGCGGCGCTTCAAGGACGAGGTCCGCGAGGTCCAGCATGGCTTCGAATGCGGCATGGCGTTCGAGAACTACGACGACATCAAGGTCGGCGACGTGATCGAATGCTTCGAGGTCGAGGAAGTCCGGCCGACGTTGTAGTCTAGTTTCCTCCCCAGCGCGGACCCCGCGCTGGGGAGGTGTCGCCGTCTAAAGGCTTTTGGCCGCTCTGCGGCCAAAATGCCCAGGCGACGGAGGGGTCATGAGCATCAGCACTGTTGCTCATGGCCCCTCCGCCCGCTTCGCGGGCACCTCCCCACGCTTCGCGTAGGGAGGAGAAGAGGAGAGACCCCCATGTCCCGACGTCGCCAATCCGAGAGGGGCCAATCCGAGCGTGAAAAGGGCGGCCACAGCCAGCGCCAGCTTCGCGTCGGCGAGGAGCTGCGCCATCTGCTGGCCGAGCTGCTGGAGCGTGGCGAGATGCGCGATCCCGACTTGCGGGGCGCCTCGATCACCGTGACGGCAGTCGATGTCAGCCCCGACCTGCGCAACGCCACCGCCTTCGTGATGCCGCTGGGCGGCCAGAACGAGGCCCGGCTGCTCGCCGCCATGCGCCGCGCCGCGCCATGGTTCCGCGCCCGCGTCGGCGAGCGCGCCGGCCTGCGCCATGCGCCCGAGATCCGCTTCGAGATCGACCGCACCTTCGACGAGGCGGATCGCATCGGGACGCTGCTGCGCCGGCCCGACGTCGCGCGCGACATCAAGGACGATTGAGGTAGTACTCGTCGCGCGGAAAGAAATCGGTATTGGGCGAGGCGGCCGGCACGGTCTTGCCGTCGTTCAGCGGCTCGATCTTCTTGTCCTCGAACCACTTGATCAGCTCGGCGCGGTCGATGCGCGCGCCGCCGAGATGCCGGGCGATCTCGGGCAGCGCCAGCAGCCCGAGGATGCGCTGCCGGTCGTAGGGGATCGGCCGGTCGCTGCCGAGCAGCGCCGGATGGACCATCGTGACGTAGGGGAACACCGAGCGGAACGTCTCGACGGTGCGCTGGGTCGGCGCCCACTGCACGTAGAGGCCGCCGGGGGCCAGCTTGGCGCGCACCTGGCGGAAGAATTCCTGCGAGTTCAGCAGGCCGGACAACGCCGACTTGGGCAGGATCGCATCGGCCTCGATGACGTCGTACTTGCCGTTGTCGAGCGCCAGCGCGTGCCGGCCGTCGGCGACCACGATCTCGAACCTGGCGCTTGCGAGCAAGCCGTCGACGCCGGAGCGGCCGCCGGCGTCGCGATAGCGGCGGAGCGTGTCGATCACTGGCGCCACGATCTCGATGACGCGCACCCGGTCGGTCTGCGGATGCAGGCCGGCCGCATAGGGCGTGCCGCCGGTGCCCGAGCCGATCACCAGGACGCGGCGCGGCTCGGGATGGGTGAGCGGCCCGATGGCCCCCAGGAAGACGTGCACCGTGTCGAACGGCAGGCGGCTCTGCGAATGGCCCTGGATGTAGAGCCGTCCGCTCTGCTCGTCGGACATCTTGAGCAGGGAGAGGCCCGTCTTGTCCTCGGCGACGATCGCCTTCTCGACGGTGAGGCCATGTAGGCGTCGCCAGAACGCCTCGCCGCCGGGGAACAGCAGCAGGCCGAGGACGAGCACGCCGGTCGGCACCAGCGGCCAGCCCAGCCGCCGGGTGGTGGCCAGCTGCAGCACGGCGAAAGCAAGGCCGATGGCGACCAGCAGCTTCAAGGTTCCCGCGGTGCCGACCAGGTCGAGCAGCAGCAGGCCCGCCACCAGGCTGCCGGCGCTGTTGCCGACGATGTTGGCGAGCTGGACGAGGCCGACCCTCCGGCCGAGCTGGGCGAGATCGACCTGCACCGCCTTCTGCACGACGGGGAAGGAGAAGCCCATGATGAACGAGGCCGGCAGCACGACGACCGACACCAGCAGGACGATCAGGCCGATGTCGGCGGCATTGCCCTGCACGATGTCGCGGTCGACGAAGGTCGACGGCAGCAGGCCGGCGCCGATCGCCAGATAGACGAACCAGGCGCCGGCCAGCGCCAGCGCCGTCGCCAGGCCCTGCATCAGGAAGAAGAAGCGCCGCGGATCGGCGATGCGATCGATCCGCCGCGTGCCGACCAGCAGCCCGGCCGCGTCGCCCAGCAGGAAGACGGCGAGCACCAGCGAGAAGCTGTATCCGTTGGACTGCAGCAGCACGCCGATCAGGCGGTACCAGACGATCTGCAGGGCCACGATCAGGAAGCCGCTGATGAAGACCAGCAGCGACCAGCGCCAGACGACGCTGCCCTTGGCATCGTCGGGCGCGCGGGTCGTCGGGGCCGGCCGGGCTGTCGACAGGTCGAGGCCGATGGCGAGCAACAACCCGCCGACGGCGACGACCAGGTTGAGCGCCGCGCCGACATAGATCGTCTTGTCGAAGCCCAGGCTGCCGATCAGCAGCCAGCCGCCGCTGAAGGCGCCGACCGCGGCGCCGAGCGTGTTGAGCCCGTACAGCCAGCCGATCAGCCGGGCCGACCCGTCGATGCGGGTGACCACCGCCTTCGACAGGAACGGCAGCGAGCAACCCATGAGGAAGGTCGGCCACAGCAGGCCGGCGAACACGACGGCGAAGATCACGGCCCGCGAGGAGGCGATTGGCAGCAGCTCGCGATAGACGACGTCGTAGTAGAGCCACGGGCTCAGCACGGCGAACAGGGCGATGCCGACCTCGCACAGCGCGAAGGCGAGCAGGGCGGCGCGGCGCGACAGCCGGTCGGCCCAGAATCCCGCGACCAGGCTGCCGATGCCGAGGCCGAGCAGGAAGGCGCCGACCACCAGGGCGGCCGCGATCGTATCGGCGCCGGCGAACAGGCCGAGCAGCCGGTGCCAGGCCGTCTGGTAGATCAGCGCAGCAGCGCCCGACAGGAAGAACAGGCCGAACAGCACCGACCGCCTCGAGCGATCCGCCTTGCCCCCATGCTCGAGCGGGTCGGCCTCGCCGCGAGCACCCCCAGTCACCGCCACCATGGACGCACCGTCGCACACCGGTTTCAGGCCGTCATCTTCGCCGTCATCGGATCTCCAATCCTACCCCGTCTTACGGGGTCTCACGGGGGAGGTGCCGCCGAAGTGGGGCGGAGGGGGAAGGCCTCCGACATGATCAATGAGTTTCCGACGTCGAAATCCCAAGCATCTCGTTTGCGGCCTTCCCTCTCCGCCCCGTATGACAGGGCACCTGCCCCGATCGCGGGGGAGGAACACGATGCGCTCATCTCCTGGCCTCGACGCGGGGGATCGACGGCGTATCCGCAAACGAGGTCGCAGTGGCGCGCAAGGCGAAGGGCGAGAAGATCGATGGCTGGGTGATCCTCGACAAGCCGGTCGGGCTGGGATCGACGCCGGCGGTCGGCAAGGTGCGGCGCCTGTTCGGGGCCCGGAAGGCCGGCCACGGCGGCACGCTCGATCCGCTGGCGAGCGGCGTGCTGCCGATCGCACTCGGCGAGGCGACCAAGACGGTGCCGTTCGTCATGGATGGCCGCAAGGAGTACCGCTTCACCCTGCACTTCGGCGAGGCTCGCTCCACCGAGGATGCCGAAGGCGAGGTTACCGCGACGAGCGACGTCCGGCCGACTGACGAGGCCATCCGGGCGGCGTTGCCCGCCTTCATCGGCGACATCGAGCAGATCCCGCCGGCCTTCTCGGCCCTCAAGGTGGAAGGCCAGCGCGCCTACGACCTCGCCCGGCGGGGCGAGACGGTCGTCCTGGCGCCGCGCCACGTGCGGATTGATCGCCTCGAGCTGCTGGCCCGACCTGACCCGGACCACGCGGATTTCGTGGTCGGCTGCGGCAAGGGCACCTATATCCGGTCGCTGGGCCGCGATCTCGCGGTCGCCCTCGGCACCGTGGGCCATCTCTCCGCCCTGCGTCGGACGGCCGCCGGGCCGTTCCGGGAAGAGGCGGCCATTTCGCTTTCCAAACTGGAGGCCCTCGGGCATATTCCCGCGCTTCTCGGGGCCTTGGCTCCCGTCGCGACCGCGCTGGACGACATCCCGGCGCTGGCCCTGACGGAGGCCCAAGCGGATCGGTTGCGCCACGGCCAGCCTGTTCACTTGACCCGGGACGCACCGCCCCCTGGCGCGCTGGTTCGCGCCGAGACGGGCAGCAGGCTGGTGGCGCTGGTCGAGAGCGACGGCGCCTCCCTCAAGCCGGTGCGCGTTTTCAACCTTTAAGTCCATGGAGAGTCCCGATGTCGATCACAGCCGTCCGCAAGGCGGAGCTGATCAAGTCCTATGCCCAGGCCGAGGGTGACACCGGTTCGCCGGAGGTCCAGGTCGCGATCCTGAGCGAGCGGATTTCCAACCTGACAGAGCACTTCAAGGGCCATGCGAAGGACCACCATTCGCGTCGCGGCCTGCTCAAGCTGGTTGGCCAGCGCCGTCGCCTGCTGGACTATCTCAAGGCCAAGGACAACAAGCGCTACGACACGCTGATCGAGCGCCTGGGCCTCAGGCGTTGAACCAGGGCCCCGTCTCCCTCGGCTCGAGGGAGCGGGGCCTTTTCGCGTCGCTTCGCCGGTCCCCGTCGCGTTCGGCCGGCAGAGGCGACTTCGCAGTAACCGGGAGGGCAGGGGCGAGAGCAAAGGCCCGGCCCGGTCCTGCTGGCGCAAGGGCGCCAGTGGGCGGCAGCCGCCATACGGGGGCGGACGGCCGTGCAGGAAAGGAAAGATGGATATGAGTGATATGTTTCAGGTGTTCCGCAAGGAAGTGGACTGGGCCGGCCGCAAGCTGGTGCTCGAGACGGGCAAGATTGCCCGGCAGGCCGACGGCGCCGTCCTGGCGACCTACGGCGGCACGACCGTGCTGGCCACCGTCGTGTTCGAGAAGCGCCCCAAGCCCGGGCTCGATTTCTTCCCGCTGACGGTGAACTACCAGGAGAAGGCGTTCGCTGCCGGCAAGATCCCCGGCGGCTTCTTCAAGCGCGAGGGCCGGCCGTCCGAGAAGGAAGTCCTCACCTCGCGTCTGATCGACCGGCCGATCCGGCCGCTGTTCCACGAGAGCTTCCGTAACGAGACGCTGGTCGTCATCACCACGCTGGCGCACGACATGGAGAACGACCCCGACATCGTGTCGCTGGTCGCCACCTCGGCCGCGCTGACGATCAGCGGCGTGCCGTTCATGGGCCCGATCGGTGCGGCGCGCGTCGCCTACATCGACGGCAAGTACGTCATCAACCCGACGCTCGAGGAGACCGAGAAGAGCGTGCTCGACCTCGTGGTCGCCGGCACGACCGAAGGCGTGCTGATGGTCGAGTCCGAGGCCAAGGAGCTGTCGGAAGAGGTCATGCTGACCGGCGTGATGGAAGGCCATCGGTCGTTCCAGCCGGTGATCGAGGCGATCATCCAGCTGGCCGAGCATTGCGCCAAGGAGCCGCTGCCGCTCGCCGAGCCGTCGGAGGCTTCCGCGACGGTAGCCGCGGCCCTGAAGGCCGAGACGCGGGCCAAGCTCGCCGAGGCCTATGGCGAGACCCAGAAGCTCGCCCGCCAGACCAAGGTCGGCGAGGTCAAGGCCGAGGCTCGGAAGCTGTTCGAGGGCAAGGACGCCGAGCTCGCCGCGTTCGGCGAGCAGTTCGGCAACCTCGAGGCCGACGTGGTGCGCACCGCCATCCTCGACACCGGCAAGCGCATCGACGGCCGCGACACCAGGACGGTTCGCCCGATCGTGGCCGAGGTCGGCCTGCTGCCGCGCGCCCACGGCTCGTCGCTGTTCACCCGCGGCGAGACCCAGGCGCTGGTCGTGGCGACGCTCGGCACCGGCCAGGACGAGCAGATCATCGATGCGCTCGAGGGCGAGTACCGCGAGCACTTCATGATGCACTACAACATGCCTCCCTACGCCGTCGGCGAGGTGCGCCGCATGGGCTCGCCGGGCCGCCGCGAGATCGGCCACGGCAAGCTCGCCTGGCGCGCCATCCGGCCGCTGCTGCCGTCGAAGGACAAGTTCCCCTACACGATCCGCATCGTGTCGGAGATTACCGAGAGCAACGGCTCGTCGTCGATGGCCTCGGTATGCGGCGGGTCGCTGTCGCTGATGGATGCCGGCGTGCCGCTCGAGCGGCCGGTGGCCGGCATCGCCATGGGCCTGATCAAGGAGGGTGAACGGTTCGCCGTGCTGTCCGACATCCTGGGCGACGAGGACCATCTCGGCGACATGGACTTCAAGGTGGCCGGCTCGGAGCGCGGCATCACCGCGCTGCAGATGGACATCAAGATCACCTCGATCACCGAGGAGATCATGAAGGTGGCCCTGGCGCAGGCGCGCGACGGCCGCCTGCACATCCTGGGCGAGATGGCCAAGGGCTTGGGCGGCGCGCGCGACGGCGTGAGCCAGAACGCGCCGCGCATCACCCAGTTCACCATCCCCAAGGACAAGATCCGCGAGGTGATCGGCACCGGCGGCAAGGTGATCCGCGAGATCACCGAGACGACCGGCACCAAGATCGACATCGAGGACGACGGCACCATCAAGGTCGCGGCGGTCGACGCCAAGGCCGGCCAGGCCGCCATCGACTGGATCAAGGGCATCGTGGCCGAGCCGGAAGTGGGCGTGGTCTACAACGGCAAGGTCGTGAAGACCGTCGAGTTCGGCGCCTTCGTGAACTTCCTGGGCGCGCGCGACGGCCTGGTGCACATCTCCGAGCTGGCGCCGCGCCGCGTCGCCAAGGTGACCGACGTCATCAAGGAAGGCGACCAGGTCAAGGTCAAGGTGCTGGGCGTCGACGACCGCGGCAAGGTCCGCCTCAGCATGAAGGCCGTCGACCAGGCGACCGGCGAGGACATCTCGCAGAAGCAGCGCGAGGAGCAGGCCGCGGCTCCCGCCGCCGGCGAGTAGCGAATCCAACGGCAACGGGAACGGCGGCCTGCGGGCCGCCGTTTTTGTTTGCACGACCGTGATGAGTGCCGCGACAGAGCTGGCTCTCGCTGCCAGCCCTGTCCGCCGACCAGGCGATGCCGTCTTCACATAGCGATCGGCAGCCCACCCGCATTGCCGAACGACAGGCAGGGCGCGACGGCCGGGACGCGCGCGCGCACTTTGCTCAGGACGCTTCTCCTTCGAGCCGGTCGAGGTGCTGGCGGATGTGGGCCGCTTCGGCCGGGCTGTTGGCGAGCGTGATCGCGCGATCGAAGGAGGCGCGGGCTTCCGCGCGGCGCCCGAGCCGGTCGAGCAGCGCGCCGCGCACGCCGTGGAAGTAGAAATAGCTGGAGAGCTTGCCCTCCAGCGGCTCGACGAGGGCGAGCGCCGCTGCCGGTCCGCGAACTTTGCTTACCGCCACCGCGCGATTGAGCGTCACGACCGGCGACGGCTGCAGGCGCTCGAGGTTGGCGTAGAGCAGGTCGATCCCGGCCCAGTCGGTATCCTGGGCGCGCGCGGCGCGGGCATGCAATGCCGCGATCGCCGCCTGGATCTGATAGGGGCCGGGCCGGCGATGGCGCATCGCCTTGTCGATCAGCGCCAGGCCCTCGGCAATTTGCGCGCGGTTCCAGCGGCCGCGATCCTGGTCCTCCAGCAGCACGATGGTGCCGTCCGGCTCGAAGCGCGCGGCGCTGCGCGCCTGCTGCAGCAGCATCAGCGCCAGCAATCCCATCACCTCCGGCTCGGCCGGGAAGGTGCGCAACAGCAGGCGCGCCAGCCGGATCGCTTCCTCGGCGAGCGTCCGCCGCTGGTCCGCCTCCTCGCGCCGTGAGGAATAGCCTTCGTTGAACAGCAGGTAGGTCATCGCCGACACGACATCCAGGCGCTCGGCGCGCTCGGGCGCGCCCGGCGTCTCGAACGGCACGCTCGCCTTGGCGATCCTGGCCTTGGCGCGGGTGATGCGCTGCTCCATCGCCGCCTCGCCGACCAGGAAGGCGCGGGCGATCTGCGCCACCGTAAGGCCGCAGACGATGCGCAGCGCCAGCGCGATCTGCTGGGTCGCCGGCAGCTCGGGATGGCAGCAGATGAAGAGCAGCCGCAGGATGTCGTCGCGGTAGTGGCCGCTGTCGAGCCGCTCGATCATGGCGTGCTCGGCATCGTCGAGGTCGGACAGCTCGGCCTCGTCGGGCAGAGGGACTTGCCGGGTGCGGCGGCGGACACCGTCCATCGCCGCGTTGCGTCCGACGAAGATCAGCCACGCCGCCGGATCGCGCGGCGGGCCGTTCTGAGGCCATGTCCGGAGCGCCCGCAGGCAGCCTTCCTGGAAGGCCTCCTCGGCCAGATCGAGATCCCGGAAGTAGCGCAGCAGCGCCGCCACGGCCTGCGGCCGGGCGGCAGAGAGCACCCCGTCGATCCAGCCGAGGTCGGTCATGCCGCCGGCTTCTGCCGCTGGCCGACCGTGTGCTCGTGCAGCTCGGCCACCGGACGGATCTCGTAGCTGCCGGTGTCGGGATTTGCCCCGGCGAGCTCCCTGGCGGTCTCGATCGCGGCGTCGAGCGAGCTGCACTCCACGATGTAGAAGCCCAGCAGCTGCTCCTTGGTCTCGGCGAACGGCCCGTCGATCACCAGGTTCTCGCGCCCCTTGCGCAGGGTCGTGGCGGCCGTGGTCGGCAGCAGGCGGGCGACCGGCCCCAGCCTGCCCTGGCGGGCGAGCCTGTCGTGCACGACGTGCAGGCGGGCCATGGTCTCGTCGTGATACTCCTTCGACCACGAGCCGACGGCATCCTCCGAATTGTAGCAAAGGATCGCGTAAAGCATCGACGAACGCTCCTCGATTTGACCTCAGGACGAAGGGACGGGCGGGATTCCGACAGAGGGACCGGAATATTGGCGCTTTCATAACCCTCCCCAGGTTCGCTGGGGAGGTGCCCCGTCATACGGGGCGGAGGGGTCATGAGCCTCAGTCCCGCTGCTCATGACCCCTCCGTCCGCGAAGACGCGGACACCTCCCCAGCGAAGACGCTAGGGAGGAGAGTGATTTCTACTCCGCGTCCGACGCTAGCGGCGTCGCGAAGGGCGTCCCGGCCTCGAGGATTCGGTAGCGGCCGTCCCGGATCTCTGCGCCGGTGACGATGCCGGTGCGGGCGCTGCCGCCGTCGAGGCCCAGGCGGTCGCCCTCGAACAGGTGCGGGTCGGCCATGCCGCTGATCGCGCGGTGCTTGTCGGGCGGCGTATGGCCATGCACCACCAGGGTGCCGCCGAAGCCGCCCTTCCAGTCGAGGAATCCGTGGTTGATCCAGGCCCAGCGCGCCTCGGTGAAGATCGTCCACGGCCGGGTCAGGAACTCGTCCGCATCGGCATGGGGATCGAGCCCGCCATGGACGAACAGCGTGTTGCCGAGCCTGACGTGCGAACGCATGGCATAGAGCCGGTGAACCACCCCCTCGCCCAGGGCTTCCGCGAGCAGCGCCAGGCTGGCCGGAGCCTGCGGCCTGCCGATCCGGGCGCGCATCTGGTCGAGCAGAGCGTGGCCGCCCATGCGCTTGCTGAGCCACATCGCGAGGGCCTTGTCGGCGTGCGGCCCGCCGATCGCCGCCAGCATCATCATGATCTCGTGGTTGCCCATCACGCGATCGACATGGTCGACGCCGCGCGTCTCGGCGCCCTCGGCCCATTGCTCGAGCACGCCGATGCTGTCGGGCCCGCGATTGATCATGTCGCCGAGATAGATCAGGCGCCGCTTGCCGGTGGCCTCGCCGGCCAGACGGGCAATGCAGTCGAGCAGGGCACGGCATTCCCGGGCACAGCCATGCACGTCGCCGATGGCGAACACCGTCTCGCCCCTCAGGTCGAACGGCGCCGGCTTCCAGCTGGAAATCGCGACGGGGACGGCAACCGGCGTGTCCATGGCGGGAACCTAGACCATGACGCTGCAACCCGCGAGGGCGCTGCAGGTTGCGGGCAGAGATCGTCCCCTCTTGGTTCTGACGACCCTCCCTGCGCGCAGCGCGGGGAGGGGGCATGAGGCGCGAGTCTCGGGCCTTATGACCCGCAAGACGGCAACACCTCCCCGCGCTTCGCGCAGGGAGGGAGGAGGTTTCAAATCGCGTCGTTGTCGCGGATGAAGCTGCGCACGCGCGGCATGATCTGCTCGCGCCATTTGCGGCCGTTGAAGATGCCGTAATGGCCGACCCGCGGCTGCTCCCAGTGGACGTGGCGGGCGCCCGGGATGTTGGGCGTGAGGGTGTGCGCGGCCTTGGTCTGGCCGACGCCCGAGATGTCGTCGAGCTCGCCCTCGACCGTCATCAGGGCGGTCTCGATGTGCGACGGGTCGATCTTGCGGCCGCGGCTCACCCACACGCCGCGCGGCAGGTAGTGCTCCTTGAACACGACCTCGATGGTCTGCAGGTAGAACTCGGCGGTCAGGTCCATGACCGCGAGATACTCGTCGTAGAAGGTGCGATGGGCGTCGGCCGAATCGTCGTCGCCTTTGATCAGGTGCTCGAACTGGCGCATGTGGGCGTTCACGTGCCGGTCGAGATTCATGCTGATGAACGAGGTGAGCTGCAGGAAGCCCGGATAGACGCGTCGCATGGCGCCCGGGTAGTGGAAGGGCACCGTCGAGATCACGTTCTGGCGGAACCACATCATCGAGTTGCGCATCGCCAGGTCGTTGGGGACGGTCGGGCTCTGGCGCGTGTCGATCGGCCCGCCCATCAGGGTGATCGACCTCGGCTGTCGCGGATCGTGCGCCTCGGCCATCAGCGAGGCAGCACCCATCACAGGCACCGAGGGTTGGCAGACGGCGATTACATGCACATCGGGCCCGAGATAGCGGCAGAACTCGATGACGTAGTCGATGTAGTCGTCGAGGCTGAAATTGCCTTCGGCCAGCGGCACCTCGCGCGCGTCTATCCAATCGGTGATGTGCACGTCGTGGTCGGGCAGCAGAGCTTCCACGGTGCCCCGCAACAGGGTGGCGAAGTGCCCGCTCATCGGTGCCACCACCAGCACCTTGGGATCGCGGCGCGTCGTGTCGCGGCGGAAGCGCAGGAGCTGGCAGAACGGCTTGCGGACCAGGATCTCCTCGTTGACCGCCACCGTCTCGCTGCCGATCCGGGTCGTCCGCAGCCCGAAGGCGGGCTTGCTGTAGTTCTGGGTGAGGCGCGCGACGATCTCCGCGCTGGCCGCAACCGACTTGCCGAACCAGGTTTCGGTCAGCGGGTTGTAGGGATGCGAATAGACCTGCTCCAGGGCGTTTGCCCACAGCCGCACGGGCCCGGCGAGCTGGCGATGGAGTTCATAGGCGGCGTACAGCATGGGGCGCGGATTGTACGCACCTGCGAAGGCTTGTCACTTCAATAGTGCAGTGCAAAAATCTCATGGATTCAGGGATTTAGACGGTTTCCTACAGCAGGCGCCGCACCGCCGCCGCAATCGCCTCCGGCTTGGCTTCGTGGGTGAAATGGCCGGCGAAGCGGCCGTTGCGATCGAGCAGGTAGACGATCGAGGAATGGTCCATCAGGTAGGGGCCGCCGTCCTTGCCGGGCACTTTCTGGAAATAGACGCGATAGGCGCGGGCAACGTCGGCGATCTGCTGCGGCGTGCCGGTCAGGCCGATGAAGGTCGGCCCGAAATTCTCGACATAGCCCTTCAGCAGCTTCGTCGTGTCGCGCTCGGGATCGATCGTGATGAACACCAGGTTCACCTTCCTGGCGGCATCGGGGCCGAGCGCGTCGATGGCGTTGGCCATCTGCAGCAGCGCGGTCGGGCAGACGTCGGGACAGAACGTGAAGCCGAAATAGATCAGGGTCGGCTTGCCCTCGAGGCTGGCGCTGGTGACGGTGGCGCCGTTCTGGTCGGTGAGCGCGAACGGGCCGCCGATGGCCGGCCTGCCGTCGCCGCGGAAGGCGTCCCAGGCGATCCATCCGACGACGGCGACCAGCACGGCGATCCAGACGCCGAGCAGCGCCTTCATGATGCGAGACATGGGCCGAAGATGGGCCGGGCCCGTGGTCTCGACAAGCCGGACCGCACGTCGCACAACGGTGCCATGAGCGCCGACCTGATCCTGCTCGCCCGAGCCGCCGACTACGCCGCCCGCCAGCACGTTTCCCAGCGCCGCAAGGGCGAGCGCTCGGAGCCCTACGTCAACCACCTGACCGAGGTGACCGACCTCCTGGCCTCGGCCACCGGCGGCCGCGACGCCGTGTTGCTGGCGGCCGGCATGCTGCACGACACGCTCGAGGACACCGATGCCACCTACGAGGATCTCGAGCAGCGCTTCGGCCCCGAGGTGGCGGCGCTGGTCGCCGAGGTGACCGACGACAAGTCGCTGCCGAAGGAGGAGCGCAAGCGTCTGCAGATCGCCAAGACCGGCTCGAAGTCGGTGCGCGCCAGGATGCTCAAGCTCGCCGACAAGACCTCGAACCTCCGAGCCCTCGTCTCCACGCCGCCGGCGGGATGGACAGAGGCGCGGCTCGCCGACTATGTCGTGTGGGCGGCGGAGGTCGTAAAGTCATGCCGCGGGCTCAATCCGACGCTCGAAGCGGCGTTCGATGCGGCCCACGAAGAGGCGGCGCGGCGCTACGGCCGGTAAGGCCGGCGCCGGGAGGAGACCACGATGTTCTACGATGCCGCCAAGCGCGATCACGGCCTGCCGCAGGATCCGCTGAAGTCGCTGATCGTGCCGCGGCCGATCGGCTGGATATCGACGGTCGACCGGCAGGGCCGTGTCAACCTCGCGCCCTACAGCTTCTACAACGCCGTCGGAGAGTTCCCGCCGATGGTCTACTTCGCCATCACCGGCACCTACGGCAACTCGCCGACCAAGCACAGCCGCATGAACGCCGAGCAGACCGGCGAGTTCGTGGTCAACATGGTGAGCGAGACGCTGAAGGAGCAGATGAACATCACCACGACGATGGTGGAGTTCGGCGTCGACGAGCTGAAGCTCGCCGGCCTGACGCCAGAGCCGAGCCGCCTGGTCAAGCCTCCGCGGGTCAAGGAATCGCCAGTGGCGCTGGAGTGCAAGTACTGGCGCACCATCGAGCTGCCGGTCGAGAAGGGCCACGAGGACAAGCGCGGCTCGGTCGTGTTCGGCCAGGTGGTCGGCGTTCACATCGACGATTCCATCCTGAAGGACGGCCGCATCGACACGCTGGCCTTCAAGCCGGTCGCCCGGCTCGGCTACAGCGAGTACACGACGACCGAGAACGTCTGGCGCATGCGCCGGCCGGACGACCCGAAGTATCAGTGAGTGCCCGGAAGGATAAAGGGTCCCTCGCTGCGCTCGGGATGACATCGAGGGCGTTGCCGCAAAGGTGATGTCATCCCGAGCGCAGCGAGGGACCTTTCTTCCTAACCCCCCACCACCGGCGCCACGCTGCGCGCCATCGCCAGGACGCGCTGGTCGGCCATCGCCTCGCCCATCAGCATGAAGCCGACCGGCAGCTCGCCCGGGGCGTGGCAGGGCAGGCTGATGGCGCAGCGGTCGAGAAAATTGCCGACCGTGGTGTTGCGCAGCAGCAGCATGTTCTTCCTGGTGAATTCTTCCGGCGTCGCGACCTCCGCGAGGGTCGGCGCGACGATGGCGCAGGTCGGCATCGCGACGGCGTCGTAGTTGGCGGTGATGGCCGAGACGCGGCGCTGCAGGTCGGCGCGCTTGGCCAGCAGCTCGATATAGTCGGCGGCCGTCATCTCCATGCCGCGACGGATGCGCGGCGCCACCAGCGGGTCGTAGACATTGCCGCGGCGGGCGATCAGCTCGCGATGCCAGGCATAGGCTTCGGCGGCGGCGAAACCGCCCTTTGCGTTGATCGCGGGCAGCTCGTCGAGCTGCGGCAGGTCGATGTGCTCGACGCGGACGCCCCTGGCGGCGAGCGCCTGCAGGGCGCGCTCGAAGGCGCGGGCGACGACGGCGTCGAGCTCGTTCATCACGAAGTGGCGCGGCACGGCGAGCCGCAGGCCGGCGAGCGGCATCGGATCCGGCACGGCGATCGGTTCGGCGGCGAACACGGCGTCGACGATGGCGCAGCATTCGACCGAGTTGGCGAGCGGGCCGATCGAATCGAGGGAGGTCGAGAGCGGCACCACGCCATCGATCGGGACGCGGCGCGCCGTCGGCTTGAAGCCCACGATGCCGCACACCGCGGCGGGGATGCGCACCGAGCCGCCGGTGTCGGTGCCGAGGGCGGCCACGGCCATGCGATCGCCGACCGACACCGCGGCGCCCGACGACGAGCCGCCGGGCACGCGCGCGCGATCGGCGGGGTTGCCCGGCGTGCCGTAGTGCGGGTTGAAGCCGACACCCGAGAAGGCGAACTCGCTCATGTTGGTGCTGCCCACGATCACCGCGCCGGCGGCACGCAGCCGGGCCACGACGGGCGCGTCCGCGGTGGCGGGTGGCGCGTCGTCGAGCGCCTTGGACCCGGCCAGCGTGGTCTCGCCGGCGACGTTGCAGAGGTTCTTGATCGAGACCGGGATGCCGGCGAGCGGCGTGGGCACGAGGCCAGCCTTGCGCAGCGCGTCACTGGCGTCGGCCGCGGCCAGCGCCTGCTGGCGCCACACCGTGACGAACGCGCGCTCGCCTTCGCCCGCCGGGTCTTCGATGCGCGCCAGCGCTTCCTCGGTGAGCTTGCGCGACGTGGTGCGGCCTGCGGCGAGATCGGCGGCGAGAGACTGGATGGTGGGGTTGGGCATGGGACTCCTTGATTGGAATTCATGTTCCTCCCCAGCGAAGCTGCTAGGGAGTGGACACTTCTCAGGCTCGTGCTCTCCAATGGGAAAGAGGTCGCTCATTCAGTCCTCTCCGCCCGCGTCGCGGGGGGGGGGGGAGAGGAAGGGGCCCCGCGCGAAGCGTGGGGGAGGAGAGGTGGGTCGTTGCCGCGGAATCGGTGTCTGCCAATTGGATTGCTCGATCGCCGCTCGGCCAACGGCCCCATGACCCACCTCTCCTAGCCTCTCCCCCCGCTTCGCGGGCGGAGAGGAACATGAGAAGTGTCCACTCCATAGCAGCGAAGCTGGGGAGGAGAAGGCGGCTCAATGCGCCCGGTTCTTCACCAGGTCGTCGACCACCGCCGGATCGGCCAGGGTCGAGGTATCGCCGAGATTGCTGAAGTCGTTCTCGGCGATCTTGCGCAGGATGCGCCGCATGATCTTGCCCGAGCGCGTCTTGGGCAGCCCGGGCGCCCACTGGATGACGTCGGGGGTGGCGATCGGGCCAATCTCCTTGCGCACCCAGCCGACCAGTTCCTTGCGCAGCTCCTCGGACGGCGTCTGTCCCATCTTCAGGGTCACGTAGGCGTAGATGCCCTGGCCCTTGATGTCGTGCGGGTAGCCGACGACGGCGGCCTCGGCGACCTTCTGGTTGCCGACCAGTGCACTCTCGACCTCGGCGGTGCCGATGCGATGGCCGGACACGTTGATCACGTCGTCGACCCGGCCGGTGATCCAGTAGTAGCCATCGGCATCGCGCCGCGCCCCGTCGCCCGTGAAATACTTGCCGGGATAGGCCTTGAAGTAGGTCTCGATGAAGCGCTGGTGGTCGCCGTAGACCGTGCGCATCTGGCCGGGCCACGAGTTGATCAGGCAGAGGTTTCCCGTGGCGGCGCCCGAGAGCTCCTTGCCGTCGGCGTCTACCATCACCGGCTGCACGCCGAAGAATGGCCGCGTCGCCGAGCCGGGCTTGAGCTTGGTGGCGCCGGGCAGCGGCGTGATCAGGATGCCGCCGGTCTCGGTCTGCCACCAGGTGTCGACGATCGGGCAGCGCGAATCGCCGACCACGCGGTGGTACCACAGCCACGCCTCCGGATTGATCGGCTCGCCGACCGAGCCCAGCAGGCGCAGGCTCTGGCGCGTGGCCTTCTTCACCGGCGCCTCGCCCTCGCGCATCAGGGCGCGGATGGCGGTCGGCGCGGTGTAGAAGATGTTGACCTTGTGCTTGTCGATGACCTGCCAGAAGCGGCTGGCATCGGGATAGTTCGGCACGCCTTCGAACATCAGCGTGGTGGCGCCGTTGGCAAGCGGGCCGTAGACGATGTAGCTGTGGCCGGTCACCCAGCCGACATCGGCGGTGCACCAGTAGACGTCGCCGTCGTGGTAGTCGAACACGTAGTGGTGCGTCATCGACGCGAACACGATGTAGCCGCCGGTCGTGTGCAGCACGCCCTTGGGCTTTCCGGTCGAGCCCGACGTGTAGAGGATGAACAGCGGATCCTCGGCGCCCATCGGCTCGGGCGCGCACTCAGGCAGCACCTTGGCCGCGATCTCGTGCCACCACACGTCGCGTGCCGACTCCCAGCCGACCCGACCGCCGGTATGGCGGACGACCAGCACGTGCTCGACGCCCGGGCACTTCTTCAGCGCCTCGTCGGTGTTGGCCTTGAGCGGCACCGGCTTGCCACCGCGCAGGCCCTCGTCGGCGGTGATGACGATGTTGCTGTCGCAGTCGACGATGCGGTTGGCCAGGCTGTCGGGCGAGAAGCCGCCGAACACCACCGAATGGATGGCGCCGATGCGCGTGCAGGCCAGCATGGCGTAGGCTGCCTCGGGAATCATCGGCAGGTAGATGGTGACACGATCGCCCTTCTTGACGCCGAGCTGACGTAGCGCATTGGCCATGCGGCACACCTCGGCGTGCAGCTCGCGATAGGTGATGTGCCTGGACTTCGCCGGATCGTCGCCTTCCCAGATGATCGCCGTCTGGTCGGCGCGCGCGGGCAGATGGCGGTCGACGCAATTGGCCGACACGTTCAGCACGCCGTCGTGGAACCAGCGGATGCGGACATCGCCGGTGTAGTCGACGTCGCGCACGGCATCAGGGCTGAACGGCTTGATCCAGTCGATGCGCCTGGCGTGCTCGGCCCAGAAGCTGGCCGGGTCCTTGATCGAGGTCTCGTACATCGCCTGGTACCTGGCGTCGTCGACATAGGCGCGCTTGGCCCACTCGGCGCTGACGTCGATCAGTTCGTCGCTCATGGCATTCCTCCGGTGGGCCGTTTTGCCGCGAATTTCCAGCGTTTTAGCCCGTGCCTGCCGGCCGGGGCAATTCGACTTTGGACGGGCGGCTACGCCCCACCTCCGTGTTCCTCCCCATGCTTCGCGTGGGGAGGTGCCCCGTCATACGGGGCGGAGGGGTCATGAGTCACAAAGGTAGCGTGTCCGTGGCTCATGACCCCTCCGTCGGCGCAGACGCCGACACCTCCCCAGCGAAGCTGGGGAGGCTTCATGTATCGAACCACGTCGTGAAATCCTGGATCGGGGCGCGTTCGGTGATCAGGTTGTTGGGGATCTCGTCGGGGTCGGCGTAGCCCAGCGCCAAGCCGCAGATGACGATCTGGTCGTCGGGGATGGCGAGCTCGCGGCGCACCACGTGCTGGTAGCGGCTGAAGGCGGCCTGCGGGCAGGTGTGCAGGCCCTTCTCGCGGGCGAGCAGCATGAGCTGGTCGAGGAAGATGCCGCAGTCGATCCACTGGCCGCCGCCCATGCGCCGCTCGACGCACAGGATCATGCCGACGGGGGCGTCGAAGAACAGGAAGTTGCGACGGAACTGCGTCAGCATGCCGGCGGCATCGCCGCGCGGCACGCCGAGCAGGGTGTAGAGCTGCTTGCCGACCAGCTTGCGGCGCTGGTCGTAGACCGGAGTGAACTCCTTCGGGTAGACGTCGTACTCGCCGCCGGGTCCGTTGTCGCCGGCATCGATCGCCTTGAGGATGGCGCCGGACAGGCGTTCGCGCGCCGGCCCGGTGGTGACGTAGAGCTTCCACGGCTGCAGGTTGCCGTTCGATGCCGCGCGCGTGGCGTTGGCGATGATCCACTCGACGTCGGCGCGCGACACTGGATCGGGCTTGAAGGTCCGCATCGAGCGGCGGGTGGCGATGGCTTCGGACACGAGCATGAAGGTTCAGCTCCGATTGAGATGACGGCGCAGGAAGTCGAAGAGCTTACGACGCGCCAGCGCGTTCTGCTGCTCGCTGAAGAAGTGCGTACCGCCCTGCACGATGAAGGCCTCGGCCTCCTTGCCGTGCGCGCTGAGCGCCTCCTCCATGGCGAGCGTCTGCGCCACCGGCACGTTCTCGTCGCTGTCGCCGTGGATCAGCAGGACCGGGGCGTCGATCTGGGTCACCCGCAGGATGGGCGAGCGCACCGGCAGGCCCTCTGGGCCGCACAGATCGTCGAGATAGTCGCGAATGAAGGGATTGGCCTCGCGCCAGCGTGCCAGGTCGGTCGGTGCATAGAACGAGGCGACCGCCCGCACCGGCGGCTTGTGTGCCGCTGCCAGCAGGGCGACCTGCCCGCCCATAGAGGCGCCGACCAGGCCGATCCGCTCGCGATCGACCAGCGGCCGCTTGGCGAGCCAGTCGATGGCGGCCAGCACGTCGAGCGGCTGGCGCAGGCCCTGGTCGTTCTCGCCTTCCGAGCCCAGCCAGCCGCGCAGCGACAGGGCGAGCGCGGCATAGCCGTTGGCCGAGGCGGCCCGCGCCAGCCCCGCCATGGTGTGGGCGTGGCCGGCGAAGCCGTGCAGCAGGATCAGCGCCGGGTAGGGCGGCTTGCCGGTCTGCGGCTTGAAGAGATAGCCGCCCAGGGTGACGCCGTGGCCGGGCACGCGCACCTGCTCGGCGTCGGCGAGGTCGGGCAGCTCGTCCCAGCGGTGGACGACCTCGATCGGCACCCCATCGGGGTCGCGGAAGGCCACCGAGTAGTAGCCCGGCGCGAGATAGTCGAGCTCCTTGGGCGGCTGCAGGATCTCCGCGCCCGTCTCGCGCATCTCGGCGAAGACCAGGTCGACCTGGGCGCGGCTTTCCGCCGACACGGCCAGCCATAGCGCGCCTGGGCCGTACGACACGCCGTCCTTGGCCTGGCGCATGACGAAATGGTCGTAGCCGCGCGCCCACATCACGCGGTCGGGGCTGGCCAGCAGCCGATTGAAGCCCAGCATCGGCAGCCACAGGCGGTGGAAGGCGACGGACCGCGCCAGGTCGCTCACCTCGATGGCCGCTCCGGCGAACGACGAGCGCGGCCGCATCACGCGACGGGCCTCGTCACGTGAGGGGCAGGCCGAGCTCGATGAGCTCGTCGCGCCGAAGATGCTCTTCGCCCGCCAGGAAGAACTCGTCGAGCTGCGGTGGCTTGACGGGCGTGCCGCTCAGCATGGCATGGGCCTGGCCGCGGTGATGGATCTGATGCTGGAAGAGATGCTCCAGGATCGACGCGACGCTACTGGGCGGCGGCGTCCGGTTGGGTCGCGGCAGGACCAGTCCTTCCGCCAGGCTGGCCTCGGTCTGGCGCGCGCAGAGATCGACCAGCCGGCGGTCGCTGGCGCGCTGCGCCTCGTAGAGCTGGCGGGCGTCGGGGAAGTCCGGCGCCGGATCGTCGTAGCGCTGCAGCACGGTCGGATCGCGGTGCAGCGCATCGATGTAGTAGATGTCGACCCACAGGATGTGATTGAGGGTCGCCCGCAGCGACGGGAAGAAGCCCGTGCGCGGCCGGGCGAACTCCTCGGGCGTCAGCGCCTGGCAGGCCTTCAGCAGCCGGTGATTGGCCCACGCATTGTTGCCGGCCATCGCGACGAAGTGACTGACCAGCCCCGCCGTCGCCATGACGCTGACGCTCAGGCCGCCTGCGCCAGGTTGCGCAGCACGTAATGCAGCACGCCGCCGTTCTTGAAGTACTCGACCTCCTCGGCGGTATCGATGCGGCAGGTCAGCGTGATCGTCTCGCTGGCGCCGTCGCGGCGATGGATGGTGAGCGGCACGTCCATGCCGGGCGAGAGCGTGCCGTCGATGCCGCCGACATCGAAGCTCTCGTGGCCCGTCAGGTTCAGCGTCTTGCGCGTCATGCCGTCCTTGAACTGCAGCGGCAGCACGCCCATGCCGACCAGGTTGGAGCGGTGGATGCGCTCGAAGGTCTCGCACACGACCGCCTTGACGCCCAGCAGGTTGACGCCCTTGGCCGCCCAGTCGCGCGAGCTGCCGGTGCCGTACTCCTTGCCGGCGATCAGGATCTGCGGCGTGTGCTCCTTCCTGTAGCGCATCGCGACGTCGAAGATCGGCTCGGGCTGGTCGGTCTGGAAGTGGTGCGTGAAGCCGCCCTCGATGCCCGGCACCATCTCGTTCTTGAGGCGGATGTTGGCGAAGGTGCCGCGCATCATCACCTCGTGGTTGCCGCGCCGCGTGCCGTACTGGTTGAAGTCCTTGGGCTCGACGCCGTGCTCGCCCAGGTACGCGCCGGCCGGGCTGTCCTTCTTGATCGAGCCGGCGGGCGAGATGTGGTCGGTGGTGATCGAATCGCCGAACTGGCCGAGCGGGCGGGCGCCGCTGATGTTGCTCAGGGAGCCGGGCGTCTTGGGCATGCCGTCGAAGTAGGGCGGGTTGCGCACGTAGGTCGACTTGTCGTCCCAGGCGTATGTCAGGCTGGGCTTGGTCTTGATGCCGCGCCAGAACCTGTCGCCCTTGAAGACGTCGGCGTAGCGCTTCTTGAAGGCCTTGGCGGTGACGAACTTGTCGACCAGCTTCGAGACTTCCGCGTTGGTCGGCCACAGGTCCTTGAGATAGACCGGCTTGCCGCCCTTGCCGATGCCGATCGGATCCTTGGTGATGTCGATCTTCATCGAGCCGGCGAGCGCGTAACACACCACCAGCATCGGCGAGGCGAGGTAGTTGGCGCGGGTCAGCGGGTTGACGCGGCCCTCGAAGTTGCGGTTGCCCGACAGCACGGCGCAGACCACCAGGTCCGCATCGTTCACCGCCTTGGTCACCGGATCGGGCAGCGGGCCGGAGTTGCCGATGCAGCTGGTGCAGCCGTAGCCCACGAGGTTGTAGCCGATCTTGTTCAGGTCCTTCTGGAGACCGGAGGCTTCGAGGTACTCGGTGACGACCTGCGAGCCCGGCGCCAGCGAGGTCTTGACCCACGGCTTGACCTTGAGCCCGTGCTTCACCGCATTGCGCGCGATCAGGCCGGCGCCCAGCATGACGTAGGGGTTCGACGTGTTGGTGCACGAGGTGATGGCGGCGATCACGATGTCGCCGTGGCCGAGATCGTAGTCGGCGCCGTCGCACTTGACGCGCTTGCCGTCGTCCTTGCGGTCGAATTCCTTCTCCATGTTGGCGACGAACTGCGACGCCGCCTGCGACAGCGGCACGCGGTCCTGCGGCCGCTTGGGGCCGGCAAGGCTCGGCTCGACCTCGGAGAGATCGAGCGACAGCGTGTCGGTGAAGATCGGCTCGGGCGACTTCTTGCTGCGCCACAGGCCCTGCTTCTTGGCATAGGCCTCGGTGAGCTTGGCCGCGGGGCCGCGGTTCGTGGTCTTGAGGTAGCCCAGCGTGATCTCGTCGACCGGGAAGAAGCCGCAGGTCGCGCCGTACTCGGGCGCCATGTTGGCGATAGTGGCGCGGTTGGCGAGCGGCAGCTCGGCGAGACCCTCGCCGAAGAACTCGACGAACTTGCTGACCACGCCCTTCTTGCGCAGCATCTGGGTGACGGTCAGCACGAGGTCGGTGGCCGTGGCGCCCTCGCGCAGCTTGCCGGTCAGCTTGAAGCCGATGACGTCGGGGATGACCATCGGTTGGGCCTGGCCGAGCATGGCGGCCTCGGCCTCGATGCCTCCGACGCCCCAGCCCAGCACCGAGAGGCCGTTCACCATGGTGGTGTGGCTGTCGGTGCCGACCAGCGTGTCGGGATAGGCGACCGTCTCCTTACCTTCCTTCTTCGTCCACACGACCTGGGCCAGGTACTCGAGGTTGACCTGGTGGCAGATGCCGGTGCCCGGCGGCACGACGCGGAAATTGTCGAACGCCATCTGGCCCCAGCGCAGGAACTGGTAGCGCTCGAGGTTGCGCTCGTACTCGAGCTTCACGTTGGCGCCGAAGGCGCTCGAGTTGCCGAAATTGTCGACGATCACCGAATGGTCGATGACCAGGTCGACCGGCACCAGGGGGTTGATCTTCTTCGGGTCGCCGCCCAGCGCGCTCATGGCGTCGCGCATCGCCGCCAGGTCGACCACGGCCGGCACGCCGGTGAAATCCTGCATCAGCACGCGGGCCGGCCGGAAGTTGATCTCCTTGGCCGATTTGCCGCCGTTCTTCAGCCAGTCGGCGAAGGCCGCGATGTCGGCCTTCCTGACCGTCGTGCCGTCCTCGTGGCGCAGCAGGTTCTCCATCAGGACCCGGAGCGAGACCGGCAGGCGCGACAGGTCGCCGACCTCCTTCTCGACCGCCTTGAGGCTGAAATAGGTGTAGCTCCTGGTGCCGACCTTCAGAGTCTTGCGGGCCTTGAAACTGTTGGGATGGGCGGCGGCCATTAGCGAAACTCCTTGCGGTCGGGCGTGCGTTGCAGCGGCAAAATAGGAGCATGATCCCAGCGAGGCAACGGGCGAGGCAATCGGCGGGTGCGGCCACCCGCCCGTTGTGCCAGATTGCCGGCATGCGACGGGAACTGGCTCGGGCAATCGCCGCATTTGCAGCTCTCGTGACTGTGTCCGGCACGGCCCTGGCGCAGCGCAATCCCGTCGAGTCCTGGGACCCTTCCGCGCGGGATTTCGGGCGTTCCGGCGAGGCTCCCGCGCTGCCGGCCGATGGCCGCCAGACCACCCTCGAAGCGCTCAACAAGATCCTGTCGAGCAGTAAGCTGTCGGCCTTCGACCGCTCGATCTATCTCAGCATCCGCGCCTACCAGCTGATTCGGCTGGGCCGCGAGGCCGACAGCCAGAAGGACATCGCCGAGATGGGCCGGGTGCTGCCGACGGCGTGGCAGCTGGTGCTGTCGGGCACGGTGCCCGAGCTGGCGGGCGGCGGAGACCGCGCGGCGGCCCTGCGTACGCTCGACAGCGCCCTGCAGCGCAAGCCCGGCGATTCCTGGCTGGTGATCGCCCAGGCCCAAGTCTACATGCAGATTGCCGACTATGCGCGGGCCCTCGACCTGCTGAACGCCGCGCTGGCCGGCGCGACCACGCAGATCGACCGGCGAACGGCCTTGTTCTATCGCGGCCATGCCCAGTTCAATCTCGGCCAGTACGCCCAGGCGGCGCAGGATTTCGAGGCCACCCTGCCGGGCCGCACCACCTTCAAGTCGCGACTGGGCCCGCTCGTCTGGCGCTACGCCGCCCAGGTCCGCGCCCGCCAGGATGCCCGCGGCCCCCTGGCGCGGGAGGTCGGCAACGAAGGCTTCGACGAATGGCCCGGCGCCATCGCGCGGTTCCTGCTGGGCAAGCTGCCGGCCGGGGAGCTCGAGGTGACGGCTGAAACGGACGACGTCGCCAAGCGCAGCAACGGCAAGTGCCCGGCCGCCTTCTTCATCGCCATGGACGCGCTGCGGCGCGGCGACCGCCAGCGGGCGCGCGATCAGCTCCAGCTCGCGCAGGCACGTTGCCCGACGGTATCCGAGTTCAACTGGGCCGCGACCAGCGAGCTGAAGCGGATGTGACGCCTCCTCTTATGAAAATAGGGGCGGGCTACCGCCCCTATTTTCACGGCATCGTGGTGCGCGCCGCAGCGAAGCTTCTATGGAGTGGACACAAGTCGAACCCCTCTGACGTAGGACAGGCTATCGAGCTTGCACTCATGTTGTCCTCCCTGCGCGCAGCGCGGGGAGGTGCCCCCGGAGGGGGCGGAGGGGTCATGAGCCAAGGGTCTCGGGATGAGTTGCCGATCAGTATCGTCACCATGATGAGCGTTCTGGCAAAGCGTGTGTTGCTCTCGACCCCTCCGCCCCCTCCGGGGGCACCTCCCCGCGCTGCGCGCAGGGAGGACAGCATGATGCGTGAATTCGGCAGCGTAGGACGGGGGAGGGGCTCCAGATGTGTCCACTCCGTAGCTGCAAAGCTGGGGAGGAAGGCAAGAAGCTACCCCACCAGCGCCAGCGGGGCGATGAAGCGGGTGATCTCGGCCAGCACGTAGGCCGGCTGCTGGAGATGCGGGCTGTGGCCGCAGTCGGGGACCAGGCGGGTCTCGCAGTAGCCGCCGACCTTGCCGGCGATCAAGCCGAGCTGCAGCTCGCTGCCGTACTCGTCGTCCTCGCCCTGGATCGCCTGGACCGGCACCATGATACGCGGCAGGCGGCCATCGACGTCCATGGGCTCGAAGCCCGGCGCGAGCCAGGCGTCGGCCCACAGGTAGAACGCATGGTCGACATTGTCGTGGTACCGCGCGAGGCCCCGGCGCAGCTCGCCCGCGGCGAACGCCTTGCGCGCCTGCTCGATGCTGGCGGTGCACACCGGCTCGTTGATCGCGTGGGCAGCAAGGGTGACCACGGCGCGCAAGGGCTCCGGATCGGCCGCCGCGTAGTCGAGGGCGATCGTTCCGCCATCGCTGTGGCCGACCACGACGCAATCGTCGATCCGGAGTGCCGACACGAGCCGCGGCAGCACCAGGTCGGCCTCGATATCCATGTATCGGGTGCCCGGATTGGACGGCCATGGGCTCGAGCGGCCGTAGCCGGTGCGATCGTAGACCACGCCGGGGCAGCGCGTGGCGTCGCACAGCTTCTGGGGGAAGTCGCGCCACATCTCGATGCAGCCCAGGCCCTCGTGCAGGAACACGAGCGTCGTGCGCTCGAGCCCGTCGTCGTGCCGCGGTGCGAGGCGTCGCACGCGCAGGCGGCGATCGCCGAGATCGATCATCTGGTCGGCAGGATCCACGGATCTGATGTAGCCAAGGCGCGGCGGCGTGAGAAGGTGCTAGATTTATGCCGCAGAACCCGGAGAGGTGCACCGATGAGGGTGCTCTTGGTCGAGGACAATGGCGAGCTGGTCGCGCTTCTGAACAAGGGCCTCGCACAGGGTGGGTTCTCGGCCGATTCGGTCGCCACGGCCGGCGATGCGGCGCACGTGCTGGCCACCATGCGCTACGCCGCCATCGTGCTCGATCTCGGCCTGCCGGACGACGACGGGCTGACGCTGTTGCGAGACCTCCGCCGTCGCGGCGATGCGACGCCCGTCCTGGTGCTGACGGCGCGGGACGGCGTCAGCGACCGGGTCAATGGCTTGCGCGAGGGAGCCGACGACTACATGGCCAAGCCCTTCGCCATGGAGGAGCTGGTCGCCCGCCTGCAGGCCTTGTTGCGACGTCCTGGCAACCTGCTCGGCCGCCGCCTGGTGTTCGGCAACGTCGCGCTCGACACCGAGGGCCGGCAGGTGATCGTGGGCGGCACGGTGCGAGCCTTCCCGGCGCGCGAGACGGCCGTGCTCGAGATACTGCTCCGGCGCAGCGGCAACGTGGCGCCCAAACGCCTGTTCGAGGACCACCTGTTCGGGCTCTCGGGCGACGTCGGCTCGAACGCGGTCGAGGTCTATGTCCATCGGCTGCGCAAGATGCTGGCCGATGCCGGAGCCACGGTGAAGATCCATACCGTGCGCGGGGTCGGCTACCTGATGGCCGAGGACAAGAGCGGGTGAAGCGATTTCAATCGATCATCTCGCGGGTCGTGGCGCTGCATGTCGTCGCGATCGGCGTCACCTCGATCCTGATGCCCCTGGCCCTGTTCCTGCTGCTCGACCAGGCCGCCAACAGCCTGCATCGGGACGCGCTGCGCAGCCAGGCCAGCACGATCGCCGGCTTCCTGCGCCCGCAACCCGGCGGCGGCGTCGCGCTCGACATGCCCGCCGACCTGGAGCCGCTCTATTCGGGCGGCTACGGGCTCTATGCCTACGCCGTGCTCGACCAGGCAGGTCGCGTGCTGTTCTCCTCGCGCATCGACGGGGAGGCGCTGTTCCCGCCGGACGAGTCGCGGTCGGGAGGCTGGTTCATGCGCCGACGCGGTACCGGGTCCGTGCTGCTCGGCATCACCGTGGTCCGCACGGTGGGCGATCGGCCGTACCGCATCCAGGTGGGCCAGGACCTGGCGCATCGCGACGTCATCGTCGACGACATCGTGAGCTCGTTCTTCCCGCGGGTGGCGTGGATCACCTTCCCGATCCTGCTGGCGCTTTTCCTGTTCGACATCCTGGTCTTCCGGCGCGCCCTCGAACCGGTGCGCGCCGCCTCGACGACGGCAGCGACGATCGGCCCGATGCGCACCGACGTACGCCTGCCCGAGCAGTCTCTGCCGGCCGAGATCGTGCCCCTGGTCCGCGCCGTCAACCGCGCGCTCGACCGCCTCGAGTCGGGGTTTCGTGCCCAGCGCGACTTCACGGCCGACATGGCGCACGAGCTGCGTACGCCGCTTTCCATCATGCGGGCGCGCGTCGACGCCCTGGAGCCCGGCGCGGCGCGGGACGCGCTGCGGGCCGACGTCGTCGCCATGACCCGCACCGTGAGCCAGGTTCTCGACATCGCCGAGCTCGAGAGCTTCGTCGTCCGCGAGGATGCGCGGGCCGACCTGCAGCTGGTCTGTGCCGAGGCGGTAGGCATGATGGCGCCGCTGGCGGTCGACAGCGCCAAGGTCATCTCGCTCAGCGGCGCGGAGGGCCCGGTCTGGGTGCGCGGCCACCCCGAGGCGTTGTTCCGCGCCGTGCGCAACCTCATCGAGAACGCGATCCGCCACACGCCCAACGGCGGCGCCGTCGATGTCGAGGTCTCGCCCGACTGCGTGGTGCGCGTCCTCGACGACGGGCCTGGCGTGCCGGAGGGCGAGCGCGAGTCGATCTTCCGCCGCTTCTGGCGGCGCGATCGGCGCGAATCGGGTGGCCGCGGCCTCGGCCTCGCCATCGCGGCACGGGTTGCCGAGACTCACGGCGGCAGCATCGCGGTCGAGAACCGGCGCGGTGGCGGGGCGGCGTTCACCCTCCGCCTGCAGCCGGCGGTCGTGCCCTGAGCCGGCACCGCAGCAACCTTCGGGCAACCAGGTGCGAACCTGCGAGTGTGACAGGATTCTTGCCCAACAGCAGCCCAATGCCATATAGTTGGGCATATTTAGCGGACAGATTGCATGGCAACCAAGGACAAGACGCAGCGATCCCGCCTTCCGGAGGGCGGCGGCCATGCCTTCAAGGTGAGAACGCCACAGGGCGTCTCCGGGCAAAAGGTCGCCGGCTTCGAGACCAAGAAGTGGGGAGGCAAGGGCCGTTTGTCGGGGATGGCGACGGTTGCCGCGAAGGGCGGCAAGCTCTCCGTCGAGGTCGTTGCGCGATCCCTCGGGATGTCGAAGGCCCAGTTGGCGGAGACCGCGGGCGTCAGCATCGAGACGCTGTATCGGGCAAATCGCGCCGGTTCCGAAAAAACCCAGACACGTCTCAAGGAAATGCTGGAGATTGTCGACCGAGTTTCGGGCTGGGCGGGCGGCAAGGATCAGGCAATGGCCTGGTATCGTGCCGAGCCGCTTCCCGAGTTTGGCGGCCGCACCGCAGAGTCCCTCGTCAAGGACGGGAAAGCAACCGCCGTTCGCGATTATCTCGATCATGTGGCGCTTGGCGGCTTTGCTTGAGGTTTCAGGGGACGTGCTATCGCGCACACGATCCAAAATGGGCGTTCTCACCGCTTTCAGGCGAAGGAGCGAAGGTGCACGGCGGCCGGTTCAACGCCAAGGGAGCGTCGGCTCTATACCTCGCCCTTACGATCGATGGCATGTTTGCCGAGATGGGACATGGCTTCCCTCACCGCTTCGATCCGTTGACCGTGTGCTCGTACGACGTCGACGTCGATGACCTTGCTGATCTGAGAGATGACGTTCACCGGAAGGCCAACAACGTACGTCTGGCCGAGCTGGACTGTCCGTGGAAGCTCGATCTCTCGGAGGGGCGAGCACCAGCGTCGTGGACGCTGGCGGAACGTCTGCTGAAGAGCGGCCATGCGGGGATTCTGGTGCCGTCCTTCGCGCACGGAGCCAAACCCGACATGGCCAATCTTGTCCTTTGGAAATGGGGACCAGACCTTCCGCACAAGGTCGAGGTTCATGATCCCGGCAATCGCCTTCCGAGGAATCAGAGATCCTGGGGCTGATTTACCAAGGACGGCATTGGAAGTGGCGAGAATGCCTGGTCCCGGCGCCGGCCGGGCCCCTTCCTCCCTGGTCGAGCAGAGACACTGACCGGCCAGCTTGACCGGCGCAAATCGACTGTGGCTATCTGGCCGGGGATCGCCGCAGACAACAACAAGCGCGGCGGGCACAGGGAGTGGTCGGGGATGACGACGCCAGCGGCCGGCGGCCGAACCGAGGATCGCGACACCTTTCCCAAGCTGCTCGCCCTGCGCGCCGCGACCGGCCCCGATCGCCCGGCCTACCGAGAGAAGGAATACGGCATCTGGCAGACCTACAAGTGGTCGCGGGTCGCCGACGAGGTCCGTCGGCTGGCGGCTGGCCTCGCCGATCTGGGCTTCCGCCGCGGCGACCGCCTGATCGTGGTCGGCGACAATCGGCCCCGTCTCTACTGGTCGATGTGTGCCGCCCAGTCGCTGGGCGGCGTTCCCGTGCCGGTCTACCAGGATTCGGTGACCGACGAGCTCGCCTACGTCGTCGAGCACGCCGGCGCGCGGTTCGCCATCGCCGAGAACCAGGAGCAGGTCGACAAGCTGCTGGAAATCCGCCGCCTGCTGCCGGGGCTCGAGGTCGTGATCTATGTCAACCCGCGCGGGCTGCGGCACTACGGCGACGTGCTGTCCTACGAGGCGGTGCAGCAGCGGGGTGCCGATCGCCTCTCGGCCGAGCCCTCGCTGGTCGATGCCGAGGTCGCCCGGGGGCGGGGTGGCGACGACGCCATCATGCTCTACACTTCGGGCACCACCGGACGGCCCAAGGGCGCGGTGCTGAGCTACGACAACCTGATATGGGCGGCGCGCGCCGGCGCCGAGTTCGACGGCCTGCGCGAGGGTGACGAGCTCTTGTCTTATCTGCCGATGGCCTGGGTCGGCGATCACATCTTTTCCTATGCCCAGTGCTATGTCGTCGGGCTGGTCGTCAACTGCCCGGAATCGGCGGCGACCGTGATGACCGATCTGCGCGAGATCGGGCCGACCTACTATTTCGCGCCGCCGCGCGTGCTCGAGAACCTGATCACCCAGGTCACGATCCGCATGGAGGATGCGGGCTTCGTCAAGCGCCGCCTGTTCCGCTTCTTCATGACCGTGGCGCGGCGCGTCGGGCCGGCGCTGCTCGACCGGCGGAGCGTCGGCATGGTCGATCGCCTGCTCTACGGGCTCGGCACCCTGCTGATCTACGGCCCGCTCAAGAACACGCTGGGCATGAGCCGGGTGCGCGTGGCCTACACCGCGGGCGAGGCGGTCGGGCCGGAAATCTTCAATTTCTATCGCGCGCTCGGCGTCAACATGAAGCAGCTCTACGGCCAGACCGAGGCCTCGGTGTTCGTCACCATCCATCCCAACGGGGAGGTCCATTCCGACACGGTGGGCAAGCCGGTCTCCAAGGTCGAGCTGCGCATCGCCGAGTCGGGCGAGGTGCTCTACCGCAGCCCGGGCGTGTTCAAGGAGTACTTCAAGAACCCCGAGGCGACCAACGACACCAAGACGGCGGACGGCTGGGTGCATACCGGCGATGCGGGCTACCTCGACGAGCGAGGCCATCTGCGCATCATCGATCGCGCGCGCGACGTTGGCCGGCTGAACGACGGCACCCTGTTCGCGCCCAAGTTCATCGAGAACAAGCTGAAGTTCTTCCCGCACATCAACGAGGCGGTGGCGTTCGGGCACGGCCGCGACTTCGTCGCCGTCTTCGTCAACATCGACATGGTCGCGGTCGGCGACTGGGCCGAGCGGCGCAACATCGCCTACGCGAGCTACCAGGAGCTGGCCGGCCTCAGGGAGGTCCACGATCTCGTCGAGGGCGAGATCGCCCAGGTCAATCGCGACCTCGCCGCCGATCCGCGGATGGCCGGCGCCCAGATCCGCCGCTTCCTGATCCTGCACAAGGCGCTCGATGCCGACGACGGCGAACTCACGCGCACCAACAAGGTGCGCCGCGGCTTCATCGGCGAGCGCTACAAGCCGCTGGTCGACGCTCTCTACGACGGCTCCCGGCGGGCCGGCATCAGGGTCGACGTCACCTTCGAGGACGGCCGCAAGGGCATGATCGAGGGCGACATGGAGATCCGCGACCTGGCGCCTCATCCCGGAGCGGGACCGGCGGTGCCGCTGCGGAAGGCGAGCTGATGGTGGCCGTGGCCGTCAGCGCTCTTGAACCCCTCCCCCGTCATCGGGGGAGGTGCCCCGTCATACGGGGCGGAGGGGGAAGGCTGCAGACAAGATGCTTTGGATTCCGACGTCAGAATCGGAGGAATCCCGACTGCGGCTTTCCCCCTCCGCCCCCTGCGGAGGCACCTCCCCCGATGACGGGGGAGGCGAGCAAGATATGAACCGCCAGCGTTCCTTCGACGAGGTGCTGCTGTCGGTCGAGAGCATCAGCCTGTCGTTCGGCGGGGTGAAGGCGCTCACCGACATCAGCTTCGACATCCGCAAGGGCGAGATCCGCGCCATCATCGGCCCCAACGGTGCCGGCAAGTCGTCGATGCTGAACTGCATCAACGGCTTCTACCATCCGCAGCAGGGGGCGATCACCTACAAGGGCGTCCGGCGCAACCAGATGCGCCCGCACGAGGCCGCCGAGCAGGGCATCGCCCGGACCTTCCAGAACATCGCCCTGTTCCGTGGCATGTCGACCCTCGACAACATCATGACCGGGCGCAACCTGCGCATGAAGACCGGCTTGCTGTGGCAGGCCCTGCATATCGGCCCGGCCCGCCGCGAGGAGATCGAGCATCGCCGGGCGGCCGAGCGGATCATCGACTTCCTCGAGATCCAGCACATCCGCAAGGTGCCGGTCGGCCAGCTGCCCTACGGCCTGCAGAAGCGGGTCGAGCTCGGCCGGGCGCTGGCCGCCCAGCCCGAGCTGCTGCTGCTCGACGAGCCGATGGCGGGCATGAACATAGAGGAGAAGCAGGACATGTGCCGCTTCGTGCTCGACGTGAACGACGAGTTCGGCACCACGATCTGCCTGATCGAGCACGACATGGGCGTGGTCATGGACATCTCCGACCGCGTCGTCGTGCTGGACTACGGCAAGAAGATCGGCGACGGCGTGCCGGACGAGATCAAGCGCAACCAGGCGGTCATCGACGCCTATCTGGGAGTGAGCCACTAGATGCTAGGCCCCTTCCTCGAGACCCTGATCGGCGGGCTGCTCACCGGCGTGCTCTACTCGCTGGTGGCACTGGGCTTCGTGCTGATCTTCAAGGCGTCCGGCGTGTTCAATTTCGCGCAGGGCGCGATGGTGCTGTTCGCGGCGCTCACCGTGGCGCGGCTGGCCGGCGAGATCGACAACAAGGAGGTGCATCTCGCCAACTTCGTGGTCGCGGCGGCGATCCTCGGCGTCGCCCTGGCGCTGATCGGCTGGTACTGCTGGCGCGAGTACCTGGCGCGCGGATCGGGGGCTCCCGAGCGGCGCAAGATCCAGATGCTGGCCGCGCTCGGCGCGATCGTCGGCGGCGGCGCAGCCTGGCTCTACGGCAAGGGCGCGTGGCCGATGTGGCTCGCCATCGCCGCGACGGCGGCGATCATGGGATTGCTGGCCTATGCCATCGAGCGCCTGGTGCTGCGCCACCTGGTGAACCAGGAAGGCATCATCCTGTTCATGGCGACGCTCGGCATCGCCTACTTCCTCGACGGCTTCGGCCAGACGCTGTGGGGCAGCGACATCTACAAGATCAATCTCGGCCTGCCCAAGGACCCGATCTTCCTGCTCGAGGGCGTGTTCCCGGGCGGCCTGCTGGTCGATCCCGGCGATCTCGTGGCCGCCGTCATCGCGGCGGCCCTGGTCGTCGTGCTGGCCATCTTCTTCCAGACGACGCGCGTCGGCCGTGCCCTGCGGGCGGTCGCCGACGACCATGCCGCGGCGCAATCCGTCGGCATCCCGCTCAACACCATCTGGCTGATCGTCTGGACGGTGTCGGGCTTCGTGGCGCTCGCCGCCGGCCTGATCTGGGGCGCCAAGCTCGGCGTTCAGTTCTCGATCTCGCTGATCGCGCTCAAGGCGCTGCCGGTGCTGATCCTGGGCGGCTTCACCTCGGTGCCGGGCGCCATCGTCGGCGGCCTGATCATCGGCGCCGGCGAGAAGCTCTCCGAGGTGTTCCTGGCGCCGGTGCTGATCAGGGCGTTCGACTTGGCTGGCGGCGGCATCGAGAACTGGTTCGCCTACGTGCTGGCCCTGGTCTTCCTGCTGTTCCGGCCGCAGGGCCTGTTCGGCGAGCGCATCATCGAGCGGGTCTGAAGGATCGGATGTAGACGATGTTCTATCGCGAGGCCGGCCAGTTCAAGACCGACTATGCCGCCGACCAGCAGATCTTCCCGATCCTGCAGGACCGTCTCTTCGTGCTGGCGGTGATCGCCGTCGCCTTCCTGGCGGTCCCGGCCCTCGCCAGCCCCTATCTCTACACCGAGATCCTGATCCCGTTCCTGATCCTGTCGCTGGCGGCGATCGGGCTCAACATCCTGGTCGGCTATTGCGGGCAGGTCTCGCTCGGCACCGGCGGCTTCATGGCGGTCGGCGCCTATGCCGCCTACAATCTCTGGCTCCGGGTGCCGGAGCTCAACAACCTGATCGTCGTCTTCCTGTTCGGCGGCCTGATGGCGGCGGCCGTCGGCATCCTGTTCGGCATCCCTTCGCTCAGGATCAAGGGCTTCTATCTAGCCGTCGCGACGCTCGCCTCGCAGTTCTTCCTCGACTGGATGTTCGCACGGGTGAAATGGCTGACCAACTACACGCCGTCCGGCTCCGTCGCGGTCGGCCATCTCGAGGTCTTCGGCTGGCACATCGACACGCCGGCCGACCGCTATCTCCTGATCCTGGGCATCGTCGTGGTCGCCACCGTGGTCGCCAAGAACCTGGTGCGCGGCCATATCGGCCGCTCGTGGATGGCGATCCGCGACATGGACATCGCCGCCGAGATCATCGGCTTCCGGCCGCTGCGCACCAAGCTCACGGCCTTCGCCGTCAGCTCGTTCTTCATCGGCGTGGCCGGCGCGATGTGGGGCTTCCTGCGGCTCGGGTCGTGGGAGCCGCTCGCCTTCGACATCAACCGCAGCTTCCAGATCCTGTTCATGGTCATCATTGGCGGGCTGGGCTCGCTGCTCGGCAGCTTCCTGGGCGCCGCCTTCATCGTCCTGGTGCCGATCGTGCTCAACCAGCTCCCGGGCTGGCTGGGCGTCCGCATGTCGACCGCGCTGCTCAGCCATCTCGAGTTCATGATGTTCGGGGCGATGATCGTCTTCTTCCTGATCGTCGAGCCGCACGGCCTGGCGCGCCTGTGGTCGGTCGCCAAGGAGAAGCTGCGGCTCTGGCCGTTCCCGCATTGATCGACTAGGTTTTCAGCAAGGGCGGCTCGCAAGGATCGCCCATCATCTCGAGGAGGAACACGATGAGACTTCGCACGGCAGCGCTGTTGGGCGCGGCGATCGCAGCGGCCGGGTTGACGGTCGCGGCGACGGCGCAGGCCCAGAACGAGCAGTTCATTCCCGGCCTGATCTACCGCACCGGCGCCTACGCGCCGAACGGCATCCCGTTCGCCAACGGCGTGGCCGACTACTACGCCCTGGTCAACGAGCGCGACGGCGGCATCAACGGCGTCAAGATCGTCTACGAGGAATGCGACACCGGCTACGCCACCGACCGCGGCGTCGAGTGCTACGAGCGCCTCAAGAACAAGGGCCCGACCGGCGCGGCCTACGTCAACCCGCTGAGCACCGGCATCACCTTCGCGCTCACCGAGAAGGCGCCGGTCGACAAGATCCCGGTGATCTCGATGGGCTACGGCCGGTCGGAGTCGCGCGACGGCAGCGTGTTCCAGTGGAACTTCCCGCTGCTCGGCACCTACTGGTCGGCGGCCGACATCATCATGCAGCACATCGGCCTCAAGGAAGGCGGCTTCGACAAGCTCAAGGGCAAGAAGATCGTGCTGGTCTATCACGACTCGCCCTACGGCAAGGAGCCGATCGCGCTCTTGGAGCAGCGCGCCAAGATGCACGGCTTCACCTTCACGCCGATGCCGGTGACCCATCCCGGCGTCGAGCAGAAGGCGACCTGGCTGCAGATCCGCCAGAACCGGCCAGACTACGTCCTGCTGTGGGGCTGGGGCATCATGAACTCGACCTCGATCAAGGAGGCCGCCGCGGTCGGCTTCCCGCGCGAGAAGCTGTTCGGCGTGTGGTGGTCGGGCGCCGAGCCCGACGTGCGGCCGGCCGAGGGCGGCGCCAAGGGCTACCATGCCGCCATGCTGCAGCACGGCTCCGGCCAGTTCGGCGTCCATGCCGACCTCAAGAAGTACCTCTACGACAAGGGCAAGGGCGCGGCGAAGTGGGACGAGACCGGCGAGGTGCTCTACAACCGCGGCCTGGTCAACGCCATGCTGGGCGTCGAGGCGATCCGCAAGGCGCAGACCAAGTTCGGCAACAAGCCGCTGACCGGCGAGCAGGTGCGCTGGGGCATCGAGAATCTCGATCTCAGCGCGGCCCGTCTCAAGGAGCTGGGCTTCGAGGGCATGCTGCAGCCGCTCAAGGTGACCTGCAGCGACCACGAGGGCACGCGCGCCGGCCGCATCCAGCAATGGGACGGCGCCAAGTGGGTCGTGGTCTCCGACTGGTACCAGTCCGACGACAAGGTCATCAAGCCGATGGTCGACGCAGCCGCCAAGAAGTACGCCGAGGAGAAGAAGCTCCCCGTCCGCGACTGCTCGAAGGAGGGTTGAGTGCGGCGGGGATCGAACGAAACCTCGTCCTGAGGTCGCTCATTGAGTCCTCTCCGCCCGCGTAAGCGGGGGGAGAGGAAGGGGCCCCGCGCATAGCGCGGGGGAGGAGAGGTGGGTGGATGCCCCAGCAAGACAGCGAAACCCATATGGACCGGGATAGATCAGCCCCCGGGCGGCGCCACATGACCCACCTCTCCTGGCCTCTCCCCCCGCTACGCGGGCGGAGAGGAACATGAATTGCATCCACTCCCTGGCAGCGACGCTGGAGAGGCGGAGGAGAGGACGCCCGCAACGAATAGAGTCACGGGCACTCGGAGTGAAACCTTCAAGGCATCATCGATGAACTCTTCCGCGCCCAAGCCCGCCGTCGCACCCAACGTCATCGACGTCGCCAGCATCGAGGTCATCTACAACCACGTGATCCTGGTGCTGAAAGGCGTGTCGCTGGCGGTGCCGGACGGCTCGATCGTGGCGCTGCTCGGCGCCAACGGCGCGGGCAAGTCGACGACGCTGAAGGCGATCTCGAACCTGCTGCGGACCGAGCGCGGCGAGGTCACCAAGGGCCAGGTCCGATGCCGCGGCGAGCGCGTCGACGGGCTGACGCCCAGCGACCTGGTGCGGCGCGGCGTCATCCAGGTGATGGAGGGCCGGCACTGCTTCGGCCATCTCACGGTCGAGGAGAACCTGCTGACCGGGGCCTATATCCAGGGCGGCAAGCGCCGCCAGATCGCCGACGACCTCGACAAGGTCTATCACTACTTCCCGCGCCTCAAGGAACGGCGCTCCAGCCAGGCCGGCTACACCTCGGGCGGCGAGCAGCAGATGACGGCGATCGGCCGCGCCCTGATGAGCCGGCCCACCACCATCCTGCTCGACGAGCCGTCGATGGGGCTCGCGCCGCAGCTCGTCGAGGAGATCTTCGAGATCGTGCGGAGCCTGAACGAGCGGGAGAAGGTCTCGATCCTGCTGGCCGAGCAGAACACCAACGTCGCCCTGCGCTATGCCCATTACGGCTACATCCTCGAGAACGGCCGCGTGGTGCTCGACGGCGATGCCGCGCATCTGCGCCAGAACGAGGACGTGAAGGAGTTCTACCTCGGCATCGGCGGCGAAGGCCGCCGCTCGTTCCGCGACGTCAAGCACTACCGCCGGCGCAAGCGCTGGCTGTAGCACTGCGACGACGAGCCTGGGTCCGTCCACGCGACCGGCGAGGATAGCTCTGCTCGCCTCGCGCACGACGTCGACCGGTTGATCCTTGCCCCGGAGCTGCAGCCGAACGCGGCTGTCGACAGGACCGCGCATCATGACGGTGATCCGATCGAGTGGGCGCGTCCTCCCTCCTTCACCACGTTGATCGTTCGTCGGGGCGACCCGCACCGTCGGGACGTTGCCGACCCCAAACGCTTGCAGCAAACTCGCCGGCGATGATCCGACGCGCGCTCCTGTCGCTTGCTATGCTCTTTGCCCTGCCGGTGGCCGCCGAACCCTGCGGCAAGGCGGAAGCGATTGGCGACGGCTGGACGGTTGCGGCGCCCGAAGAAGCGGGCCTCGATGGCGCGAAGCTCTGTAACCTGGAGGCTTTTCTAAAGCAGTGGCCCACCGCCAACATCCACGCCGTCGTGGTCGCCCGCCACGGCAAGCTGGTGATGGAGCACTACCTGTCGGGCAAGGACGTGCGCTTCGCCGGCGAGGAACTCGGCGTCGTCCGCTTCACGCCCACCACGAAGCACGACGTGCGGTCGATCTCCAAGAGCGTGACCGCGCTGCTGGTCGGCATCGCGCTGGGCGAAGGCAAGTTCCCGCCGCTCGATTCGGCCGTCATCGATTCCTTCCCCGAGTACGCCCACCTGCGCACGCCGGAAAACGCCCGGATCACCTTCCGCGACCTGCTGCCCATGGCGCACGGCTGGAAGTGGAACGAGAGCGCGGCCTGGTTGAGCTCGGACAACACCGAACGCCCGATGTTCGAGGACACCGACCCTTACCGCTTCATCTGGGAACAGCCGGTCATCGTGCCGCCCGGCACATTGTTCAACTACAGCGGCGGCGCCACCACGTTGCTGGGCGGCGTGCTAGCCCGGAGCACCGGCCGCAAGATCGACGACTACGCCCGCGAAAAGCTGTTCGGGCCGCTTTCGATCACCGATTTCGAATGGCGCGACTTCCGCAATGCCCAGGAGATCGCGGCGTTCGGCGGCCTCCGGCTGCGGCCGCGCGATCTCGCCAAGATCGGCCAGCTGATGGTGAGTGGCGGGATGTGGAACGGCCAGCGCGTGCTGCCCGAAGGCTGGGTGGCCGAATCGACCAAGCCGCGCTTCAACACCGACGGCCCCCTCTTCTATGGCTATCAATGGTGGCTCGGCCGCACGCTGTACCGCGGCCGCAGCGTCGACTGGATCGCCGGCTTCGGCCTGGGCGGGCAGCGCCTCTTCATCGTGCCCGAGCTCGACCTCGTCGTTGCCATCAACTCCGCCCACTACAGCGGCCCGCTGCAGGGCATCATTCCCTACGCCATCTTCAACCGCTTCGTGCTGCCGGCCATCAAGGGTTGACCCGGGCAAAAGCCTCACGAGCTCGAAGGGTCCCGTGGATGGGTGGTCGTTCTTCCGTCACGGCGTGGTTGTGGCCGCTCCGAGGGACTTTATGACGAAGGGTTTAGCCGCATATGAAGCCCCTCGAGGGTGAGCAGCGCCGCAAGGAATGTGACCGAGGCTGGCCCGCTCGCCGCGACGTCAGGCACGACCGGAGGCGCCAGCGCCGGCTTCAACTGCGGGAGAACGTCGTCCAGGCCGCGAAGGCGAGGGGTGGCAGGGCGACCAGGTCGGCGATGGCGATGGTGCGCAGGGCCCCGGCAGGCGTGCCGTAGAGGGCGTAGAAGCCCAGGAACCCGGCGATGTTGATCGCTGCCGCCAGCACGGCCGCCGGGCGCACGGACGGCGACCAGATGGCCCACAGGCAGAGGAGGCCGACCAGCGCCAGCAGGAGCGCGCGGTGGCGCATCAGCACCAGCAGCGTCGCGTCGTCCGGCGCGATGCCGTAGAGGCGCTGCAGGGTTTCCGGCACGAACACCGGGGCGATCGGCAGCAGGTGAATGACGCCGACGACGGCGAAGGCAAGGGCGGTCCACATGTCGGGACCATGCGCGACCGCGTGCCGGGCCGGCAATTACCCCGCAGGTAGCCGGCTTGCCGTCAGGCGGCCCGGCTCTCCGCCGCCTTCCTCGGGATCGGCGGCGCGAAGCGGAAGGCCGCTCCCAGGCGGTTCCAGGCGTTGATGTTGGCGATCGCCACGCTGAGCGCGATCACCTCGTTCTCGCTGAAATGCCGGCGCACGCTCTCGTAGGCGTCGTCCGGCACGCTGCGCCCGTCGAGCCGGGTCAGCGTCTCGGCCCACGCCAGGGCGGCGCATTCCCTGTCCGAGAAGATGCCGGCCTCGTGCCAGGTCGCCACCAGGTCGAGCTTCTCCGGCGGCAGCCCGAGCCGGCGCGAAACGTTGAGGTGGATCTGCAGGCAGAAGGCGCAGTTGTTGATCTGCGACACGCGCAGCTTGGCGAGCTCGACGATCGTCTTGTCGAGGCCCGACTCCTCGGTGCTCTTGCCCATTGCCAGCAGGGCGGCCTGGGCGGCGGGCGCTGCCTTCTGGAACGTGTCGTAGGTGACGCGGACATGGGACATGGCGTGCTCCAGGATATTCGAACTCTGATAACTGGCCGGGGCGGCCTTCACAAGCCTGGCGGTGTGCAATCTAAAGTAGATTGGTTTACAGGAGTTACAGTTATAGTCTGCGGTTAATGGCCGATAACCTCGATAACCTGGTGCTCGAGCAGCTCCGCCTCATCCGTACAGGGATGGACGAGGTGCGGGCGGATATGCGCGACGTGAAGCTTCGACTGACCTCCCTCGACCTTTCAGTCTCCAACCTGCATGGTGATTTCGCCGGCCAGTCGGGGCGGATCGACCGTATCGAGAGCCGGCTGGAGCGAATCGAGCGTCGGCTCCAGCTGCACGACGCTTAGCCCACCTTTCTCAACGGGTCCTCGGTCCGACGCGGCATGCGCGACCCCGTTGCAGTTCCGGGAGCCGGCCGCAGGCAGCGAGCCGCCTTGGCAAGAGGTCGGCCGGGCGTCTACGGTGCCGGCGAAAGGCCGAGGAAACGCCCATGTCCAAGCACTACGACACGCTGGAGACCCGCACGCCCGCAGAGCGCGAGAAGGCGCTGATGCAGGCGCTGCCGCAGCAGATCGCCCATGCCAAGGCGCACACGCCGTTCTTCGCCGAGTGGCTGAAGGGCGTCGATCCGGCCGCGGTGACGTCGCGCGAGGCGCTCGCCCGGCTGCCGGTCCTGCGCAAGGCGGTGCTGGGCGAGGTCCAGAAGAAGGACCCGCCGATGGGTGGGCTGATCACCGTGCCGATGAGCAAAGTGCGCCACGTCTTCATGTCGCCCGGCCCGATCTTCGAGATCGACACCGACGAGCCCGACTATTTCCGCGGCGCCCGCGCCATGCATGCCGCGGGCTTCCGGCCGGGCGACGTGGTCTACAACACCTTCTCCTATCACCTGACGCCGGCTGGCATCATGATGGAATCGGCGCTGCGGGCTCTGGGCTGCGCCGTGGTGCCGGGTGGCGTCGGCAATACCGAGCTGCAGCTCGACGCCATCGCGGCCATCCGGCCGAGCGGCTATGTCGGCACCCCGTCTTTCCTCAAGATCCTGATCGAGAAGGCGGCCGAGCTCGGCAAGGACATCTCCTCGCTGAAGCACGCCTTCGTCGGCGCCGAGGCGCTGCCGCCGTCGCTGCGCCAGATGTTCGTCGACAAGGGCATGACCTGCCTGCAGAGCTACGGCACCGCCGACCTGGGCACCATCGCCTACGAGTCCGAGGCGATCCAGGGCATGACCGTCGACGAGGGCGTGATCGTCGAGATCGTGCGGCCGGGAACCGGCGATCCGGTGCCCGAGGGCGATGTCGGCGAGGTGGTGGTCACGACCTTCAATCGCGCCTATCCGCTGATCCGCTTCGGCACCGGCGACATGTCGGCGGTGCTGCCGGGCGCGAGCCCGTGCGGGCGCACCAACATGCGCATCAAGGGCTGGATGGGCCGTGCCGACCAGCGCACCAAGGTGCGCGGCATGTTCGTCGACCCGGCGCAGGTCGCCGAGATCGCCCGCAAGCACCCGGGACTCGGCCGCCTGCGCCTGGTCATCGACTGGGTCGACCAGGCCGACGTGATGACGCTCAAGGTCGAGGCCGGCCAGCCGTCGCCCGACCTCGGGAAGGCGATGGAGGGCACCATCCGCACGGTCTGCAAGGTCGGCGGCAAGGTCGAGTTCGCTTCGCCCGGCAGCCTGCCGAACGACGGCAAGGTGATCGACGACGTGCGCAAGTACACCTGACCGGCGGGATGTCGGCAGCGATCAGCCGGGCGTGGCGATCGATTTCGATGTTCGCTGCCTCGTCCGGAAGCCGGGCGGCGAGCCGAAGGCCTTCGGTCGGGTCCCAGGCGACGAGCAGGCGCTGTTGCGGGAGCGGGGCATCGTCTGACAATCCCTTTACGGATGAAGCTCGACGAGCTCGCCGGCGTTCTTGACCCCCATCAGCACGGACGCCGGATCGCCGGACACCGCGTCGAGCAGTTGTCTCGCCGCCGCGACGTCGCTGGCCCCCGCCCATTCCATGTTGCTTTCCTGCTGTTCGTGCACGAATGCAAGGCTGACGGCGACCTTGCCCATCAACGTCGTGATGTCCTTGCTGGCAACCGTCGCCTGTGCCCCACCGATGATATCCACCAGCACGGATCCGACGAACCGTCCGGATGCCAAAGCCTGCTGAATCTGCCCGGTCCAGTACGCCAGCCCGCCGGCATCGGACGACCGGTTGAACAGGTTATCGTAGACGCTCTCGACAAAGTCGACGACCAGACCGGCGTCGAACGGGTTGGCCAGGAATGGATGAAGTGCCTTGGCCTCGTCGCTTGTGCCAAAGGAGCTTGCGATATCGGCGAGCAGCAGGGATGGCCCCGGGGACGGCGGGCCGTCATTGAACTGATCGACCCAGAAAGAAAACCCGCCCGCATCGGGGGCGCGGCCAAGGAAGGCGACGTATGTCGCGGCGACCTGCTCTTCGGCAGTCAGTGTCGAAAGGTCCAGTGTCGTCGCGACGCCAACGTCGACTGGCGTTACGTAGATCAGGGCTTCTGCAACGTGGCCGATGCCGGCGCCATCGACGATGCCGTACTCGAACCTGTCGATGCCCGAGAACCCGGCATCGGGCACATAGAAAAAGCTGCCGTCTGTCGCGAGCTGCAACGTGCCATGGCCAGGACCGGCAGTCACCGCCGTCGGGACTGGCCCGCCGACGTCGTCGTTCAGGAGCAGGGTTGCGTCGGGGCCGGCGGTCAGGGTGCTGCCCCTCAACAGCACATAGGCATCGTCCACCGCGTTCGTGGCCTCGACGACATTGCTCACGGTGATCGACACCGACCGCGCAGCGGTCGACAACCCATCGCTCGCCTGAACGACGATGTCGTAGACATTGTTGGCCCCGGCATCTGTCGGAGCCTCGTAGTCCGGCGACGCCTTGAAGAAGACGGCCCCGGTCGTCGGATCGATGGTGAAACGGCCGTCGTCGGCCCCGCCGCCGAGCGAGTAGGCGACCGCGCTGCCGCTCTCGCCATCGTCCGTGGCCGACGCCTTGTAGACTTCGGTCGAGGTCGACACGTTCTCCGCCACCGTCGCCGTCGCGCCCGAGGTGATCATCGGCGCCGCATTGATGCTCGTCACCGAGATCGACACCGACCGCATCGTCGTCGACAACCCGTCGCTCGCCAGGACGACGATATCGTAGACGTTGTCGGCTCCTGCATCTGCCGGGGCCTCGTAGTCCGGCGACGCCTTGAAGGTCACGCCTCCCGTTGTTGCGCCGATGATGAACCGGTTGTCGTCGGCCCCGCCGCCCAGCGAGAAGGTGACCGCGTTGCCGCTCTCGCCATCGTCCGTGACCGACGCCTCGTAGACCTCGGTCGACGTCGACAGGTTCTCCGCAACCGTCGCCGTCGAGCCCGAGGTGATCACCGGCGCCGCATTGACGTTCGTCACCGAGATCGCCACCGACCGCATCGTCGTCGACAACCCGTCGCTCGCCAGGACGACGATGTCGTAGACGTTGTCGGCCCCCGCATCTGCCGGGGCCTCGTAGTCCGGTGACGCCTTGAAGGTCACGGCCCCTGTCAACGGGTCCATGTTGAAGCGACTGTCGTCGGCCCCGCCGCCCAGCGAGAAGGTGACCGCGCTGCCGCTCTCGCCATCGTCCGTGGCCGACGCCTTGTAGATTTCGGTCGAGGTCGACACGTTCTCCGTCACTGTCGCCGTCGAGACCGAGGTAATCATCGGCGGCGCATTCACGTTCGTCACCGTGATCGCCACCAACCGCGTGGCCGCCTCCAACCCGTCGCTCGCCACGACGACGATGTCGTAGGTATTGTCGGCTCCGGTATCCGACGGGGCTTCGTAGTCCGGCGACGCCTTGAAGGTCACGGTCCCGGTTGTCGGATCCATGGTGAAACGGCTGTCGTCGGCGCCGCCGCCCAGCGAGAAGGTAATTGCGCCGCCGCTTTCGCCATCGTCCGTGACCGATACCTTGTAGACCTCGGTCGATGTCGACACGTTCTCTGCCACCGTCGCCGTCGGGCCGGGCACGATAACCGGCGCCGTATCGACGTTCGTCACCGTGATCGCCACCGACCGCGTGGCCGTCAGCAAGCCATCGCTCGCCAGGACCACGATGTCGTAGACGTTGTCGGCGCCCGTATCCGAGGGGGCCTCGTGGTCCGGTGACGCCTTGAAGGTCACGGCCCCCGTCAGCGGGTTCATGTCGAAGCGACTGTCGTCGATACCGCCGCCAAACGAGAAGGTGACCGTGCTGCCGCTCTCGCCGTCGTCCGTGACCGACGCCTTGTAGACCTCGGCCGACGTCGACACGTTCTCTGCCACTGCCGCTGTCGAGCCGGACACGATCACTGGCGCTGCATTGATGTTCGTGACCGCGATCGACACCGACTGCATCGCCGTTTTCAAGCCATCGCTTGCCAGGACGATGAGATCGTACACGTTGTTGCTGCCGGCATCCGACCGGGCCTCGTAGTCCGGCGAGGCCTTGAAGGTCACGACCCCTGTCATCGGGTCTATCTCGAAGCGACTGTCGTCGACCTCGCCGATCAGCGAGAAGGTGACTGCGCTGCCACTCTCGCCATCGTCCGCGACCGATGCCCTGTAGACCTCGGTCGACGTCGACACGTTCTCGGCCACCGTCGCCGTCGACCCGGAAGTGAAAACGGGTGCCGCATTGACGTTCGTGACCGTGATCGACACCGACCGGGTCGCCATATGCAAGCCATTGCTTGCCAGGACGACGAGATCGTAGACATTGTCGGCGCCGGCATCCGACGGAGCTTCGTAGTCCGGCGATGCCTTGAAGGTCACCGCCCCTGTCGTCGGGTCCATGTCGAAGCGACTGTCGTCGACCTCGCCGACCAGCGAGAAGGTGACCGCGCCGCCGCTCTCGCCGACGTTCGTGACCGACGCCCTGTAGATCTCGGTCGACGTCGACACGTTCTCTTCCACCGTAACCGTCCGGCCGGAAGTGAAGATGGGTGGCGCGTCGACGTTCGTCACCGTGATCGACACCGACCGAATCGCCGAGAGCAGGCCATCGCTCGCGAGGACGACGATATCGTAGACGTTGTCGCTGCCGGTATCGTGCGAGACCTCGTAGTCCGGCGACACCTTGAAGGTCACGGCCCCTGTCAGCGGATCCATGTTGAAGCGACTGTCGTCGACCCCGCCGCCCAGCGAGAAGGTGACCGCGCTGCCGCTCTCGCCATCGTCCGTGACCGACACCTTGTAGGCCTCGGCCGCCACCGACACGTTCTCCGCCACCGTCGCCGTCGGGCCGGACACGATCACCGGCGCTGCATTGACGTTCGTCACGGTGATCGACACCGATCGCATTGCCGTCCGCAAGCCGTCGCTCGCCAGGACGACGAGATCGTAGACGTTGTTGCTGCCGGCGTCGGCCGGCGCCTCGTAGTCCGGCGACGCCTTGAACGTGACCTCGCCCGTCGTGGCGTCGATGTCGAACAGATCGTTGTCACCGCCGGCCGACAGCGCGAAGGTCAGGCTGCCGCTGTCCTCGCCGTCGTCCGTCGCGGCGGCGTCGTAGACGGTCGCCGACGTCGCCACGTTCTCCGCTGTCGTCGCCGTCGAGCCGGACACGATCGCAGGCGCCGCGTTGACGTTCGTCACGGTGATCGCCACCGCCTTGGTCGTGACCAGCACGCCGTCGCTGGCGCGGACGACGATGTCGTAGACGTTGTTGCCGCCGATATCGCCCGGCGCCTCGAAGTCCGGTGACGTCCTGAAGGTGACCTCGCCTGTCGCGGCGTCGATATCGAACAGGTCGTTGTCGCCGCCAGGCGACAGCGAGAAGGTCACGGTGCCGCTGTCCTCGCCGTCGTCCTGCGCGGCCGCGTCGTAGACCGTCGCCGAGGCCGCCACGTTCTCCGCCACCGTCGCCGCCGAGCCGGACACGATCGCAGGCGCCGCGTTGAGGTTCGTCACGGTGATCGCCACCGCCTTGGTCGCAGTGTACAAGCCATCGCTGGCGCGAACGACGATGTCGTAGACATTGTCGCCGCCGGCGTCGGCCGGTGCCTCGAAGTCCGGCGATGTCTTGAAGGTGACCTCGCCGGTCGCGGCGTCGATGTCGAACAGATCGTTGTCGCCGCCGGGCGACAGCGAGAAGGTCAGGCTGCCGCTGTCCTCGCCGTCGTCTGTCGCGGCAGCGTCGTAGACCACCACCGACGCCGCCGCGTTCTCCGCCACTGTCGCCGCCGAGCCAGACGTGATCACCGGCGCCGCGTTGAGGTTCGTCACGGTGATCGCCACCGCCTTGGTGGTTGTGTACAAGCCGTCGCTCGCCAGGACGACGAGATCGTAGACGTTGTCGCCGCCGGTGTCGGCCGGCGCCTCGAAGTCCGGCGACGTCCTGAACGTGACCTCGCCCGTCGCGGCGTCGATGTCGAACAGGTCGTTGTCGCCGCCGGCCGACAGCGCGAAGGTCAGGCTGCCGCTGTCCTCGCCGTCGTCCGTCGCGGCAGCGTCGTAGACCGTCGCCGACGTCGCCGCGTTCTCCACCACCGTCGCCGCCGAGCCGGAGGTGATCAGCGGTGCCGCGTTGAGGTTCGTCACGGTGATCGCCACCGCCTTGGTCGCGGCCAGCACGCCATCGCTGGCCCGGACGACGATGTCGTAGATATTGTTGCCGCCGGCGTCGGCCGGCGCCTCGAAGTCCGGCGACGTCTTGAAGATGACCTCGCCGGTTGCGGCGTCGATGTCGAACAGGTCGTTGTCGCCTCCAGGTGACAGCGAGAAGGTCACGGTGCCGCTGTCCTCGCCGTCGTCCTGAGCGGCCGCGTCGTAGACCACCGCCGACGTCGAGACGTTCTCCGCCACCGTCGCCGCCGAGCCGGAGGTGATCAGCGGCGCCGCGTTGACGTTCGTCACGGTGATCGCCACCGCCTTGGTCGTGATCAGCACGCCGTCGCTGGCGCGGACGACGATGTTGTAGATATTGTTGCCGCCGGTGTCGGCCGGCGCCTCGAAGTCCGGCGATGTCCTGAAGGTGACCTCGCCGGTCGCGGCGTCGATGTCGAACAGATCGTTGTCGCCGCCGGGCGACAGCGAGAAGGTCAGGTTGCCGCTGTCCTCGCCGTCGTCTGTCGCGGCAGCGTCGTAGACCACCACCGACGTCGCCACGTTCTCCGCCGCCGTCGCCGCCGAGCCGGAGGTGATCAGCGGCGCCGCGTTGAGGTTCGTCACGGTGATCGCCACCGCCTTGGTGGCGGTGTGCAAGCCGTCGCCGGCGCGAACGACGATGTCGTAGACGTTGTCGCCGCCGGTGTCGGCCGGCGCCTCAAAGTCCGGCGACGTCCTGAACGTGACCTCACCCGTCGCGGCGTCGATGTCGAACAGGTCGTTGTCGCCGTCGGCCGACAGCGCGAAGGTCAGGCTGCCGCTGTCCTCGCCGTCGTCCGTCGCGGCAGCGTCGTAGACCGTCGCCGACGTCGCCGCGTTCTCCGCCACCGTCGCCGCCGAGCCGGAGGTGATCGCCGGCGCCGCGTTGAGGTTCGTCACGGTGATCGCCACCGCCTTGGTCGCGGCCAGCACGCCATCGCTGGCCCGGACGACGATGTCGTAGATATTGTTGCCGCCGGCGTCGGCCGGCGCCTCGAAGTCCGGCGACGTCTTGAAGATGACCTCGCCGGTTGCGGCGTCGATGTCGAACAGGTCGTTGTCGCCTCCAGGTGACAGCGAGAAGGTCACGGTGCCGCTGTCCTCGCCGTCGTCCTGAGCGGCCGCGTCGTAGACCACCGCCGACGTCGAGACGTTCTCCGCCACCGTCGCCGCCGAGCCGGAGGTGATCAGCGGCGCCGCGTTGACGTTCGTCACGGTGATCGCCACCGCCTTGGTCGTGATCAGCACGCCGTCGCTGGCGCGGACGACGATGTTGTAGATATTGTTGCCGCCGGTGTCGGCCGGCGCCTCGAAGTCCGGCGATGTCCTGAAGGTGACCTCGCCGGTCGCGGCGTCGATGTCGAACAGATCGTTGTCGCCGCCGGGCGACAGCGAGAAGGTCAGGTTGCCGCTGTCCTCGCCGTCGTCTGTCGCGGCAGCGTCGTAGACCACCACCGACGTCGCCACGTTCTCCGCCGCCGTCGCCGCCGAGCCGGAGGTGATCAGCGGCGCCGCGTTGAGGTTCGTCACGGTGATCGCCACCGCCTTGGTGGCGGTGTGCAAGCCGTCGCCGGCGCGAACGACGATGTCGTAGACGTTGTCGCCGCCGGTGTCGGCCGGCGCCTCGAAGTCCGGCGACGCCTTGAACGTGACCTCACCCGTCGTGGCGTCGATCTTGAACAGATCGTTGTCGCCGCCGGCCGACAGCGCGAAGGTCAGGCTGCCGCTGTCCTCGCCGTCGTCCGTCGCGGCGGCGTCGTAGACCACCACCGTCGTCGCCGCGTTCTCCGCCGCCGTCGCCGTCGGGCCGGACTCGATCACCGGCGCTGCATTGACGTTCGTCACGGTGATCGCCACCGCCTTGGTGGCTGTGTGCAAGCCGTCGCTGGCGCGAATGACGATGTCGTAGATATTGTTGCCGCCGGTGTCGGCCGGCGCCTCGAAGTCCGGCGATGTCCTGAAGGTGACCTCACCCGTCGTGGCGTCGATCTTGAACAGATCGTTGTCGCCGCCGGCCGACAGCGCGAAGGTCAGGCTGCCGCTGTCCTCGCCGTCGTCCGTCGCGGCGGCGTCGTAGACCACCACCGTCGTCGCCGCGTTCTCCGCCGCCGTCGCCGCCGAGCCGGAGGTGATCAGCGGCGCCGCGTTGAGGTTCGTCACGGTGATCGCCACCGTCTTGGTGGCGGTGTGCAAGCCGTCGCCGGCGCGAACGACGATGTCGTAGATATTGTTGCCGCCGGCGTCGGCCGGCGCCTCGAAGTCCGGCGATGTCCTGAAGGTGACCTCACCCGTCGTGGCGTCGATCTTGAACAGATCGTTGTCGCCGCCGGCCGACAGCGCGAAGGTCAGGCTGCCGCTGTCCTCGCCATCGTCCGTCGCGGCGGCGTCGTAGACCACCACCGTCGTCGCCGCGTTCTCCGCCGCCGTCGCCGCCGAGCCGGACGTGATCACGGGCGCGACGTTGACGTTCGTCACCGTCACCGCAATGACCTGCGTATCGATGCCGCCGGCGCCGTCCGAGACCTGCACGGTCACGTCATAGACGTTGTTTGCGCCACCATCGGTCGGCGCTTCGAAATTCGGTGCAGTTTTGAAGGCAAGCGCGCCGCTGGTCAGGCCGATGCTGAACAGTGCTCCGTCCCCGCCCGGCACGATCGTATAGTTCAGCGTCGACCCGGGTTCGGGATCGGTCGCGGTCACCGTCGTCACCGCGGTGCTGTTCTCGGCAATGGAGATGGCCGCCGTCGCCTTGCCGCCATTGGAGGTGATGGTCGGAGCGTCGTTCTCCGCCGTCACGTTGACCACCAGCGTGAATCCCGCGCCGGTGTTCTTGAAATAGAACAGGGTGCCGTCGTTTCCCCCGACGATGAGGTCGGGGTCGCCATCGCCGTCGAGGTCGGCAAAGCTCGGTGTACTGAATCGTCCTACATCGACGCCGTTGAAGGGATTGGCGGTGCCAGTCCGCTGCGTGAAGACGGGCGCGACGGTCGTGCCGGTGTTCTCGTAATTGAGCAGGGTGCCGTTGCGTTCCCCGGCGACGGCGTCGAGGTCGCCGTCGCCGTCGAAGTCGGCGAAGGTGGGCGCGCTGTAAACCCCCACATCGATGCCGTTGAACGGGTTGGCGGCGCCGGTCTGCTCGGCAAAGATTGGCGCGTTGGCGGTGCCGGTGTTCTTGAAATAGCGCAGGACGCCGTCGTCGTTTCCGACGACGGCGTCGAGGTCGCCGTCGCCGTCGAGGTCGGCGAAGCTGGGCGTGCTGAGGGCCCCCACATTGACGCCGTTGACCGGATTGGCGGCGCCGGTCTGCTGGGTGAAGACGGGCGCGGTGGCCGAGCCGGTATTCTCGAAGTAGTGCAGGGTGCCGTTGCTTGCCCCGACGATTGAGTCGAGGTCGCCGTCGCCGTCGAGGTCGGCGAAGCTGGGCGTGCTGAGGCCCCCCACATTGACGCCGTTGACCGGATTGGCGGCGCCGGTCTGCTGGGTGAAGACGGGCGCGACGGCCGACCCGGTGTTCTTGAAATAGAACAGGTTGCCACCGTTCGTCCCGACGATGACGTCGAAGTCGCCGTCGCCGTCGAGATCTGAAAGGCTCGGCGCGCTGTAGCCATCCACATCGATGCCGTTGAGCGGGTTGGCGGTGCCGGTCTGCTGCGTGAACTGCGGCGTGGGCTGATGCGGCGTGGTGTTGCGGAAATAGTACAGGCGGCCGAGATTTTCCCCGACGACGGCGTCGAAGTCGCCGTCACCGTCGAGGTCGGCGAGGCTGGGGGCGCTATCGATCCCCACATAGACGCCGTCGAATGGATTGGCATCGCCGGCCTGCTCGGTGAAGGCCGGCGCGATGGCCGAGCCGGTGTTCTGGAAATAGTGCAGGGTGCCGTCGTGTTCCCCGACGACGGCGTCGAGGTCGCCGTCGTCGTCGAGGTCGGCGAAGCTGGGGAAGCTGTAGGTTCCCACATCGAGGCCATTGAACGGATTGGCGACGCCGGTCTGCTCGGCGAAGACGGGCGCGACGGCCGAGCCGGTGTTCTTGTAATAGTGCAGGGTGGCGTCGGATTGCCCGACGATAGCGTCGAGGTCGCCGTCGTCGTCGAGGTCGGCGAAGCTGGGGAAGCTGTAGGCTCCCAGATCGACGCCGTCGAACGGATTGGCGGCGCCGGTCTGCTCGGCGAAGGCCGGTGCGACGGCCGAGCCGTCGTTCTTGAAATAGTGCAGGGTGCCGTCGAATCCCCCGACGACGGCGTCGAGGTCGCCATCAGCGTCGAGGTCGGCAAAGCTGGGGCTGCTGTAGCCCCCCACGTCGACACCGTCGAACGGATTGGCGGCGCCGGTCTGCTCGGTGAAGGCCGGTGCGATGATCGTGCCGGTGTTGCGGAAATAGTGCAGGGTGCCGTCGAGTCCCCCGACGACGGCGTCGAGGTCGCCATCGGCGTCGAGGTCGGCGAAGCTGGGCGTGCTGAAGTTCCCCACATCGACGCCGTTGAACGGATTGGCGGCGCCGGTCTGCTGCGTGAACGCGATGGCCCCGATGGCGGCGGCACCGTCGGCATCGGCGACCCTGAGCTCGAGGGTGCGGCTCGCGGTCGGCGTGTTGGAGGAGTTGGCGTAGGTCAGGTTCTCGATCAGCGCCTCGATCCCCGCCGCCGTCGCGCTGGCGTTGAAGGTGACGCTGAACGTGCTGCCGGCGCCGCCGGTGAAGCTGCCGATGACGGTCCCGCCGAACGTGACGTTGCCGCCCGAGATCCCGATCTGCCCCGCGCCGGTGCCCTGGTTGCGGATCGCCACCGAGTCCTCGGCCAGCAGGCCGGTGACCGTCAGCGTGCCGCCGTCGAAGTTGTTGTCGACGTCGGTGAAGGTGACGTCCGCATCGATGATCTGCGGCGCGGCGTTGACCGTGTTCTCGAGGAAGGTGACCGGCGTCGCGAGGCCGGTCAGGATGGGCTTCGAGTTCGCCATGTGCTCAAGTCACTCTTCGCTGTCACGACGGGGCAGAAAGACATGTGAGCCACGCGCACCGTCCGTGGAGCCGCTTTGCCGTTCGGGGAGGCTGGCGTTTCCGCTCCTCCCCAACGCGAGGACGAACCTTAGGGTGGAATCACTCCCAGAATTCCACGAAATCCCACACGTCATGGTGCTAACACGTTCGCAGACCTGGCGTGAACAAGTTTCTTCCGCTGCGAGCCGTAGCTGAGCTAAACGTATCGTCTACCCGGCGATCGGTCGGGTCCGGGTCGCGCTTGGCCGGCGGATGCGACGCGATCGGGACACACGCTACCGCCGACCCGCGACAGGGGACTGCAATAAGAATCGCGCAGTGACCGATCGTCCAACCCAAGAGCCGAAGACGCCCGACAGGGGACCGTTGCTGCTGCTGTCGCAGAGCTTCGCGGCATGGCTCGCGGCGGCGGATGTCTGCCTCGCGCTCACCACTTACCAGTCCGGACGGCTGTTCTTCATCGGCCGCAAGGACGACGGCGGCATCCGCGCGCACGAGCGCATCATCGAGCAGTGCCAGGGGCTGTGGACCGACGGGCAGACGCTGTGGACCAGCTCGCTCTACATGCTGTGGCGGTTCGAGAACGTGCTCGCTGCCGGCCAGACCACACCGCAGGGCGCCGACGCCAAGTTCGTGCCGCGCGAGGGCCGGGTCACCGGCCGTACCGACATCCACGACATCGGCATGGGCGAGGTCGATGGCGCGCGCGCACCGGTCTTCGTCAACACGCTGTTCTCCTGCCTCGCGACCGTGAGCGACAAGGCAAGCTTCCGCCCTTTGTGGCGGCCCAGGTTCGTCAGCGCGCTCGCGCCGGAGGATCGCTGCCATCTCAACGGCCTCGCCATGGACGGCACGCACCCCGCCTATGTCAGCGCGGTGAGCCGCTCCGACGTCGCCGACGGCTGGCGCGAGCGGCGCCACGACGGCGGCGTCGTTATCGAAGTGGCGAGTGGCGAGATCGTGGCGAGCGGGCTGTCGATGCCGCACTCGCCGCGGCTCTACGACGGCAGGCTGTGGCTGCTCAACTCCGGCACCGGCGAGTTCGGCACGATCGACAGCAAGAGCGGCGTGTTCACGTCGGTCGCGTTCTGCCCGGGTTATGCACGCGGGCTCGCCTTCGCCGGCCGCTATGCCGTGATCGGGCTGTCGCGGCCGCGCCGCAACCGCACCTTCGAGGGCCTGGCGCTCGACGAGCGGCTGCGGGCCAAGGACGCGGTCGCCCGCTGCGGGCTGCAGATCGTCGACATCGATACCGGCAACGCGGTCGACTGGCTGCGCTTCGAGCACACGATCGACGAGCTCTACGACGTGGCGGTCATGCCCGGAGTGCGGCAGGCGGAGGCGGTCGGTTTCCGCGCCGACGACATCCAGCGCGAGATCATTCCCGGCTGACGCGCGGGCCCTTTTCATTCTCCTCCCCAGCTCCGCTACAGCTCCGCTGGGGAGGTGTCGGCGTAGTCGCCGACGGAGGGGTCATGAGCCGCGGGACTGGGGCCTCTGACCCCTCCGCCCCCGATTACGGGGGCACCTCCCCAGCAGGGCTGGGGAGGAGAAAGGGGAGCGCGACTCCTCGAGGCCTCGCTCGCTTCCACTCGAGCCGATCATGCTTCAGGTGCGGGCGAGTATCGTCCCGCCGCTATCGTTTGGATCACCGCTGCCTCTCGAGCCGAAGGCGCCCTCGCCGGTCGCGCCACTCGCTCGACCTTCACATCGTGGAATCCTGCCGCGGCCAAGTCGGCGCGGATAGTCGGCTCATCGAAATAGCCCGGGTTCAGCAGCGTGCTGGGATCGCGCTTCAGGAGGGCGCCGACGGTGCGAGCCGCGATCCCGAGAGGCGCATCGGGTTGAATGGCCCAGTCGTCCCACAGGACGAACAAGTGTGCCCCGCCGTGATCGAGCAGGCGCCAGCACTCGCGGAACGACGCGCGCTTGTCGGGGAAGAACATGACACCAAACTGACACACGATCAGATCGAAGGTCCCGTCGCCAAACGGCAGCTTCAGGGCATCGGCCTGTTGCCAGGCTACGCGCGCCATGCCGGGCCTCGCCTTTCCGCGGTCGATCATGGCCTGGTTGAGATCGGTCGCCGTGATCGCCGTGTCGGCCGGCAGAGTCCGCGCCAGCGCTTCCGTTGCCACGCCCGTACCAGCCGCCGTTTCCAGGACACGACGCGGCCTGAGGCGCATCGCCCGCTCGGCGACAACCTCGGCGTACGGCGCGAAGTTTAGGGGAACGAGGTAGCGGTCATAGTACTCCGGGAGCGAGCCCGCGAAGGCAGCCGCCTTGTCTATGGACATCGACTCTCCTGTCTTTCCGTCGCCCAAGGGAAGCCGTTGTCTTTCCGTCGCCCAAGGGAAGCCGTACGCCTTCCGATCTTGCCGGCCGGCTGCTACTCGCCCCCAATAGCGCGACGGTATTCAGTGACGATCGGGTCTCCTTCACCGGAAGGCAAGCCTTCGCTTGCCGTACTGCCGTTCGACAATCTCAGCCCCGATCGAGACTACGATTACTTTGCCGACGGTATCGTCGAGGACATGACGACGGCACTTGGCCGCATCGGCTCGCGTCAGCGCCGGCATGGCTTTTCTGATTGCCGGATCCAGCGAGGATGTCGACCAGTGCGCCGTTCTTTTTCGCAAGGCGCTCGAGCTGGATCCGAACTCCGCCGAGGGCTGGCGCCGCCTGCGATTCCTGCATGTTCAGCGGGCGGAACCGGCGGAAGCCATCGAAGCCTTCGGAAGGACTGCGGCTGGCCGGCCTGTCTTAGAGGCCGAGCGGCTTGCGGTCCGGCCAGCCTTTGATTGCTCGGGATGAAGCGGCGGTTGGCAACATCAAGACGGCCACCAAACGGTCGGCAATCGCACACGCTCGTGGCGGCAAACGCGACCCAATTCGGCCTGCCTGCCTGCCCGCCGCCGAGCTCTCGTGATAACGCGTAGGGGAAGACTGGGTGCGAACAGAAAGACATGAACGTGATCGCCGGCATCGACGCAAACCAATATCTCGCCGACGCAACCCCTTTCGTTGCGCCACGGCCAACGTCTTGATTTCAAAGGGCAATGACGCTGTGACGCAAGTGACGCAAGATTCCAGGCGGATTCTTCCGGGGGCACTCCCAAGCGAGCGGCATGGGCGCGGGCACGCGCCGGTGCGACCGCAAGACCGGCCGTGCGACCGCACGAGACCATCGCTCGCGGCCGGTCCAGGCAGGTTCAGCGCGGAGGGTGGAGGGCAGCAGGGCTGGCGCCAGCCGGGCCGCCAGGGTGGCGCGGCGGAGAAGTCGACGAGCCGTCCGGTTTCCTCGGTGTTTTCCTCGTCTCGGGCGCGATCCCGGGCACGCGCATGCTGGCAAATCCGCCACAATTCCCGTATCAAGTGAGTGTGCGGTTGCCCCCGAGATCGCCGGGCCTTTCCGGCGGTTTCGCCCCTCTTTGACTGGGGTCCGTGCCAAGGAGGATATCTTGAAGAGGCGTACCTTCGTCTCCGGCAGCGCGGCGCTGGCTGCCGCCGGTTATATGGCGCCGGCATCGGCCGCGACCATCAAGCCCTACAGCTGGGATCTCAACCCGCCGACCGACACGCGCGACAATTTCATCGCCTGGGGCAAGGCCCGCGGCGAGGATCCGACCTTCCTCGGCCAGCGCTGGGATCGTTTCCAGGCGCTGGTGCGGAACAAGGACCTGTGGGGCCCGGCCACCATGCGCGCCTTCCTGCTGACGCCGCGCGAGGAGTTCTCCGCGATCAGCGCGGCGATCCACAAGCGTGCCTACGAGCATGCCTTCCTCGACATCGGCTACGGCGTCACCATGTCCGGCCCGCACATCCAGGGCCGCATGACCAACGTCATCGACGTCAAGCGCGGCGAGCGGGTGCTCGAGATCGGCACCGGCTCGGGCGTGCAGGCGGCCTATCTCGCCAACCTGACCGAGAACGCCTACACGATCGAGATCATCGCGCCCCTGGCCCAGCGCACGCGCGGTCTCTACGACAAGCTGATCGACAAGGGCTACACCGAGTTCAAGCACATCAAGACCAAGGCGGCCGACGGCTACTACGGCTGGCAGGAGGCCGCCCCGTTCGACAAGATCATCGTGACCTGCGGCATCGACCACGTGCCGCCGCCGCTGCTGCAGCAGCTCAAGGCTGGCGGCCTGATGGTCATCCCGGTCGGCCCGCCGGGCGCCCAGCGCGTCCTCAAGGTCACCAAGACCCAGGGCGCCGACGGCTCGATTACGACCACACGCGAGGACATCTACGGCGGCAAGATCGTGCCGTTCGTGCCGTTCACCAAGCTCGACGGCGAGAAGATCGTCGGTACGCACAATCGCTGATCTTGGCCGGGAGTGCGCCGCTCACAGGCGTCGACTTTGCCCCGAAGGGCACGCCGTGCGCTGGGAGCGCGCCACTCCAGTGGCGCTCAGCGGCTGCGTGATCGACAGGAAGAGCGCCACTGGAGTGGCGCGCTCCCAGCAGGAGTAGTCTCTTGACCGTTACGGTCGATCTCGACCACCGCCCGCCGCTCTCCTTCTATCTGTCCGTCGGCCTGGTCGCCGGCAGCATCATCGCGCTGCAGATCGGCATCATGCGGGTGTTCTCGGTCGGCAGCTGGGCCCATTTCGGCTCGCTGGTGGTCAGCCTCGCCATGTTCGGCTTCGGCCTGACCAGCGCCGTGATGTGCGTCGGCAAGGACTGGTTCGAGCGCCACTGGGAGGGCTCGGTCAAAGGCGCGCTGCTGGCCTTCGGGCCACTCATGGTGGTGTGCAACCTCGCCGCCCAGCAGGTGCCGTTCAACGCCATCTTCCTGGTCTCGGATCCGATGCAGAAGTGGCGGCTGCTCGCCAACTTCGTGCTCTATTTCCTGCCGTTCCTGGCCGGCGCGCTCTATCTCGGCGTGATCTTCCTGAAGGCGAAGACGACCTTCAACCGCGTCTATTTCGCCGACCTGGTCGGGTCGGGCCTGTGCGGGCTCTCCGTGCTGCTCGCCATGTACCTCTACCGGCCCGACGACCTCATCATGGCGCCGCTGATCCTGTGGCTGGCGGGCGGCATCCTGTGGTTCGTGGCGCTCGGCGACCGGCGCGGCATCCTGGCGATCGTCGTCGTCGCCGTTCTCTCGACCGCGGTGCACTATCTGGCACCGCCGCTGCTCGGCATCCCCAAGCTCGCGGTGTCGGACTACAAGGGCGTGTCCTACGCCCGCAAGTTCCCCGACAACAAGCGCACCTACGAGCGCGCCTCGCCGTTCGGCTACCTCGAGGTCTACTCGAGCTCGTACCTGCATTTCGCGCCCGGCCTGTCGGACAACGCCGCCTTCAACCTGCCGAAGATGCCGTCCAACGCCTATCTCGGCCTGTACATCGATTCCGAAGGCCCGTCGGGCATCATCAAGGACCTGCCGGCCGACGAGACGGCCTATTTCAGGTTCCTGCCGATGTACTACCCGTACCTCCTGAAGCAGAAGCCCGACACGTTCGTGGTCCAGTTCGGCGGCGGCATCTCGACGGCGGTGGCGCTGAAGTCGGGTTCCGAGCACGTCACGGTTGCCGAGGGCAACCCGGCGGTGCTGACGGCGTTCCGCGAGGACAAGGGCCTGCGCGACTTCACCGGCGACGTCCTCAACAACCCCAAGGTCACCGTCATCGACTACGACGGCCGCCTCTACGTCGCCCATACCAAGAACCGCTACGACATCATCGACCTGTCGCTCGCCGACTCGGCCGGCCTGTCGAGCCCGGGCGGCTTCTCGATCGTCGAGAAGTACTCGTACACGCGCGAGGCGATGAGCGCCTACATGCGCGCCCTGAAGCCCGGCGGCATCCTGTCGGTTACCTTGTGGAACAAGGAGGAGCCGCCCAAGTCGGTGCTCAAGCTCTATGCCACCATGGTGGCGGCGGCGCGCGAGGTTGCCGGCAAGGAGGGGGTTGGCCGGGACGGCCAGGCCGACATCGCCAAGGACTTCTACGTCGTCTCGTCCTATCTCTCGACCGCCACCGTGCTCTACAAGCGCGGCGGCTTCACGGCCGAGGATATCGCCAAGCTCAACGCCCACTCCAAGGCGATGTCGTTCGACGAGATCTACTATCCCGGGATCAAGGTCGACACGTCCGACCTCAAGCAGATCCTGCAGGACTACCACGACCAGTTCTTCTTCTCCGGCACGCCGCCCGATCCGACGGCTCCGGCGGAGAAGGAACCCAACGACAAGCCGCCGCCGGGCGTGACGCCGACGACATCGGATGGCTCGACCGAGGCCAAGGACGGCGTCCCACCGGTGCCGCGCGTGCCGGCGACGGTGCTCGGCCGCCTCGCGTGGCACTATCTGCTTGAGGGGGGCTGGCAGAAGGTCGCCGACGAGTACGTCTTCGACACCCGCGTGCTGACCAATCACCAGCCCTACTTCGCCGCCTACATCAAGGTGAAGGACCTGCTGAAGTTCACCGACCGGCTGGAGCTGGTGCAGGACGAGTGGGGCTACCTGCTGCTGTGGGCAACTCTCGGAATCGCCTCGGTCTTCGCCTTCACCCTGGTGCTGTTCCCGGTTATCTTCGGCTGGCGCACGATCTTCAGCCGCTATCCGGGCAAGCTCGGCACGATGATCTACTTCCTTTGCCTCGGCCTCGGCTACATCATCGTCGAGGTGGGCATGATCTCCCACTTCATCCTGGCGCTCAGCAACGCCACGGTGTCGGCCTCGGTGCTGATCACCGGCATGCTGGTGTTCTCCGGCGTCGGCAGCTTCTTCTCCGAACGCTACCTCGACCGGGCGCGCACGGTGATGCCGCGCATCTTCCTGGCGATCTTCGCCATCCTGACGCTCTACGCCTTCACCATCGACCACGCGCTCGACTGGATCGGCACGCTGCCCTATGCGCTGCGCATCGTTCTCTGCCTGCTGCTGCTGTTCCCGCCCGCCTTCCTGATGGGCTTCCCGATGCCGACGGCCATGACCGCGCTCGGCCGGCTGGGCAAGGACCACATGTTCCTGTGGGCCTGGGGCATCAACGGCTGCTTCTCGGTGATCGGCGCCGCCCTGGTGCCGATCGTGGCGACCAGCTTCGGCCTGCCTGCCGTGGTGCTGGTCGGCGCCGTCGCCTATCTGGTGGCGCTGCCCGCGTTCTTCTCCGTCCTGATGCCGCTCCAGGCAGAGCGGCGGCTCGCCGTCGCGTGAAGCGGCGGGCCCTTTTCCTCGGCGTTGCCCTGCTGATGCCGACGGCTGCGGGCGCGAAGACGGCGAAGCGGCCGAAGAGGCAGCCGCCCCGGAAGTCGGCCGTTGCGCCGGCAGCCGCGTCGACGGCGATGCAACCGCTCCTGCAGGCGCGCTCGCAGCTGGTCGGCTTCAACGCCTCGGCCTTTCCCTATCGCGGCTTCCTGCCCGGCACCGGCAAGCCGTTCCTCGATGCCCGCGACGGCGGCAAGCGCGGTCACACCAGCGTGCGCGGCGAGGTGTTCTGGGAATCCCCGACCTACAGCGATCGGCGCTCGCTGCTCTATCTCCCGCCGGGCTTCGACGCGCAGAAGCCGGCGCTGATCGTGCTGTACCTGCACGGCCAGGGTGCGACCCTGGAGCGCGACGTCGTGGGGCGCCAGGGCGTGCCTCGCCAGATCGCCGAGTCGCAGCGCAACATCGCCCTGGTGGCGCCGCAGCTCGCCGTCGATGCCGCCGATTCGAGCGCCGGCAATTTCTGGAAGCCGGGCCATTTCGCGGCCTATCTCGACGAGTCGGCGGAGCGGCTGATGCGGCTGCACGGCGACCGCAATGCCGGCCGCCAGTTCAACATGGCGCCCGTCGTGATCGTGGCCTACAGCGGCGGCTATCTGCCGGCCGCCTATGCGCTCGACCGGGGCGGCGCCAGCCATCGCATCAGGGGCCTGATCCTGATGGACGCGCTGTACGGCGAGGAGGACAAGTTCGCGGCCTGGATCGCGGCGCGGCGACGCCAGGCCTTCCTGCTCAGCGCCTTCACCGAGTCGACGCGCGACGAGAACGCCACGCTGCAGGCGCTGCTTCAGAAGCGCCGCGTGCCGTTCAGCCGCACGTTGCCGGCCAGCCTGACGCCGGGCACGGTCGCCTTCGTGAACTGCGGCGGGCCCGAGAGGCACGGCGATTTCCTCATCAACGCGTGGCGCCCCGACCCCCTGCAGAACGCGCTCAGCAAGATTCCAGGCTACCTGAATCGTGCTAAGCAGGGCGCATGAGCGATCTCCTGCGCCAGGAACTCCTCGAGATCTTCGCCGGGCGCGCCACGCGGCGCTATGGCCTGAGCGAGATCAACCAGCTGCAGCACGCCCTGCAGGCGGCCGCGCTGGCCGAGGCCGACGACGCGCCGCCGGCCACCGTGCTGGCCTCGCTGCTCCACGATGTCGGCCACATGATCCATCGGCTGGGCGAGGATCCGGCGGCGATGGGCGTCGACGACGTCCACGAGGAGCTGGGGGCGCGCTGGCTGGCCGAGCGCTTCGGGCCGGAGGTCAGCGAGCCGGTGCGCCTGCATGTCGCCGCCAAGCGCTACCTGTGCGCCGCCGAGCCGGACTATTTCGGCAAGCTGTCGGCCGATTCGGTGCGCAGCCTGGCCCTGCAGGGCGGCCCGATGTCGGCCGGGGAGTCTGCCGAGTTCCGCCGCCATCCGCAGTTCGCCGAGGCCGTGCGCCTGCGCCGCTACGACGAGGCGGCCAAGGACCCGCGCGCCCGGACGCCCGACTTCGACCATTTCCTGCGCCACGTGCCGGCTTGCCGGAAGTGGCGCTGAGCGCTCGTTCTCGAGGATGCGACAAGAAGGAAAGGTCCCTCGCTGCGCTCGGGATGACATCGAGGGTGTCGCTACAAAGGTGATGTCATCCCGAGCGCAGCGAGGGACCTTTCCATTGCTCGATGAGCAACCCAATACGGCGCCGCTTACGGAACTCAAGAATTCTCGGGCAGACACCATGATCGACCGCAGCACCGTCGAGGCCGCCTGGCGCCTCATCCTGCCGCATGTCCGGCGCACGCCTTGCATCGAGTTGCCGGCCGGCTCGGTCGGCGTCGAGGCGCCGCTCGTGCTCAAGCTCGAAGCGATGCAGGTCAGCGGCTCGTTCAAGGGCCGCGGCGCCTTCCACAAGCTGCTCGCCTCGCCGGTGCCGGCGGCCGGGATCGTGGCGGCGTCCGGCGGCAATCATGGTGCCGCCGCCGCCTACGCCGCCCGCGCGCTCGGCCACCGTGCCGAGATCTTCGTGCCGACCATCGCCTCGCCGGCCAAGGTGGCGCGGCTCCAGGCCTATGGCGCGATCGTGCACCAGATCGGCCCGATCTATGCCGAGGCGCGTGCCGCCTCGGAACGGCGCGCGGCCGAGACCGGCGCGCTGATCGTCTACGCCTACGACGACCCGGTCGTCTTCGCCGGCGCCGGCAGCGTGGCGCTCGAGCTTGCCGGGCAGGCGGCCTTCGACACGCTTCTGGTCGCGGTCGGCGGTGGCGGCCTGATTGCCGGCTGCGCCGCGGCGATCGGCACGGCCGCGAAGATCGTCGCCGTCGAGACCGAAGGCACGCCGACCCTGCATGCGGCCTTGCGCGCCGGCGAGCCGGTCGACGTGGCGATCTCCGGCATCGCCGCCGACGCCCTGGGGGCGAGCCGCATCGGCACGCCCAATTTCGAGATTGCCCGGAAGCTGGTGCGCGAGTCGGTCCTCGTGACCGACGACGCGGTGCGCGATGCCCAGAGAGCGCTGTGGGGCGAATTGCGCGTGATCGCCGAGCCGGCCGGCGCCACCGGCCTCGCCGCGCTCATGGCCGGCGCCTATCGCCCAGCTGCGGGCGAGCGCGTCGCCACACTGGTCTGCGGCGCCAACACCGAGTTGGCGTCCATAGGCTGAGCCTCGGGGCGGCTCAGCGCCCGACGCTGGTCACCACGGCGCGGTTGGCGCGGCCGGCGCCGTCGCTGAAGTCGTAGCGGATGGGGAACTTGTCGGCGGGTGAGATCCACCAGCGCGTGATCGAGCGCTGATCCTTCGGCCCGCTTTCGGTCATCTCGATCAGGAAGGCGTCGATCATGGCATCCCCGGGGCCGGTGCGCTTCTCGTAGCGCGCCACCGTCAGCACGTAGCTCCAGGTCTGGCCGCCGGCGCTGTAGCGCGCCTCGATCCTCTTGCCGACCTCGAGCGGCCACAGCCGCTCGGGTTTCAGCGCCGCGATGTAGGCCGTCGTGTCGGCGCCGTTGGCGGACGGGTTCTCGATCAGCAGGGCGCTGAGCTTGAACGGCTCGCCGCCGACCCTGTCCATGAGGCAGGTCGTGCCGTTCTGGCCTCGGGCCACGACCCTGGTGCCGCTGTCGTAGGTGAAGGTGGTGCCCGGCGCCGGGCAGGCGAAGTCCATGGTCTGGGCGGCAACCCCACCGGTGGGGGCCAAGGCGGCAAGCAACGCCGCGACGAAGCGCAGTCTCATGGCTCGATCATAGCCGAATCAAATGAAATGGCACGCCGCGAGCCCGCCGTCGGCGGTCGGGCGCAGCGCCGGCTTGTCGTGCCGGCAGCGCGCCTCGGCGATCGGGCAGCGCGACTGGAACGGGCAGCCGGGCGGCGGGTCGAGCGGGCTCGGCAGCTCGCCCTGCAGGATGGTGCGCTGGCGCGCCCGCGCCGCCTTGGGGTCGGCGATCGGCGCCGCCGCCAGCAGCGCCTTGGTGTAGGGATGCTGCGGGTTGCGCCAGATCTGGTCGCGCCCGCCGATCTCGACCAGGGTGCCGAGATACATCACCGCCACCCGGTCGGCGATGTGCTCGACCACCGACAGGTCGTGGCTGATGAACAGGTAGGAGACGCCGAACTCGCTCTTCAGGTCCTCGAGCAGGTTGATCACCTGGGCGCGCACCGAGACGTCGAGCGCCGACACCGGCTCGTCGCAGATGATCAGCCTGGGATTGAGGGCCAGCGCGCGGGCGATGCCGATGCGCTGGCGCTGACCGCCCGAGAACTCGTGCGGGTAGCGCTGCTTGGCGTCGGCCGGCAGTCCGACCCAGCCCAGCAGGGTGTCGACGCGCTCGACCGCCGCCTCCTTCTTCCAGCCGGCGACCAGCAGCGGCTGGGCAACCGAGCGGCCGACCGTCGAGCGCGGGTTGAGCGAGCCGTAGGGGTCCTGGAAGATCATCTGCACCTTGCGGCGCATCTCGCCCAGGCGCTCTCCCGTGAGCGGCGCGATATCGACGCCGTCGACCACGATGGCGCCGCCGGCGATCGGCACCAGCTTGACGATCGCCTTGCCGAGCGTGGACTTGCCGCAGCCCGATTCGCCCACCAGCCCCAGGGTCTCGCCGACGGCGAGCTCGAGGCTTACTCCGTTGACTGCGCGCACCAGGCCGGCTGCGGTGGCGAAGTGGACATGGACATCGTCGAGCGCGAGCAGCGACACAGGGTTCAGCCCTGCCCGACGGCGAAGCAGGCGACCAGGCGGTCGGGCGCCGGCCGGGTGAGCGCCGGCCGCTCGTGCCGGCAGCGCTCCATCACCCTGGTGCAGCGCGGCGCGAAGGCGCAGCCCTGCGGCAGGGCGTTGAGCGGCGGCACCATGCCCGGGATGTCGGCGAGGCGCTCGGCGCGTGCCGCGCCGGGCACCGGGGTCGCCCCGATCAGGCCCACCGTGTAGGGATGCAGCGGCGTCTCGAACAGCGCATCGACCGACGCCTCCTCGACCTTGCGGCCGGCATACATGACGACCACGCGGTCGGCCGTCTCCGCCACCACGCCGAGATCGTGGGTGATGAAGATCATCGCCATGCCGGCGTCCGCCTGCAGGCGCTTCAGGAGCGCCAGCACCTGGGCCTGCACGGTGACGTCGAGCGCCGTCGTCGGCTCGTCGGCGATCAGCACCGACGGGCTGCAGGCGATCGCCATGGCGATCATGACGCGCTGGCACATGCCGCCGGAGAGCTGGTGCGGATAGGCATCGAGGCGGCGTGCGGCGTCGGGCATGCCGACCAGCTCGAGCAGCTCGTGGGCGCGGGCGCGCGCCTGGCCGCGGCCGAGCTCGCCGTGCGCCATCAGCACCTCGGCGATCTGCTTCTCGACCGTGGCCACAGGGTTGAGCGAGCTCATCGGATCCTGGAAGATCATGCCGATCTCCTTGCCCCGGATGGCGAGCATGGCCTCCTCGGGCAGCGCCACCAGATCGCGCCCGTTCAGCGCCACCGACCCGCCGACGATGCGCGCCGGCGGGTCGGGCAGCAGGCGCATGATCGACAGCGCCGACAGCGACTTGCCGCAGCCCGACTCACCGACCAGCGCCACCGTCTCGCCGGCATCGACCGCGAGCGAAAGCCTGTCGACCGCCTTCATCTCGCCGCGCCGGGTGAACAGGGTGGTGCTGAGATCGGTGACGTCGAGAGGGAGGGTCATGGCACCACGGATCTCGTCATCGCTGCGCGCGACACTCTCATTCTCCTCCCCAGCGAAGCTGGGGAGGAGCATGAAGGCGCCACCAGCTCCCCATCACCGATCCCTCAGCTTCGGATTGAGGGCGTCGTTCAGCCCGTCGCCGATCAGGTTGAGGCAGAGCACCGTCACCATGATGGCGACGCCGGGAATGGCGCAGATGTACCACGAGCTGCGGATAAGCTGGCGGCCGTCGCCGACCAGGCGGCCCCAGCTCGCCACGTTGGGATCGCCGAGACCCAGGAAGGAGACTGCCGATTCGAACAGGATGGCGCCGGCCACCACCAGGGACGACAGCACGATCACCGGCGGCAGGGCGTTGGGCAGGATCTCGCCCAGGATGATGCCACCGTCGCCCATGCCCATGGCGCGGCAGGCCTGCACGAACTCGCGATCGCGCAGGGCGAGGAACTCGGCGCGGGTCATGCGCGCGATCGAGGTCCAGCTCACGATGCCGATGGCGATCACGATGTTGCCGAGCGTCGAGCCCAGGATGACGACGATGGTGAGCACGAAGATCAGGTTGGGGATGGTCTGGAACAGCTCGGCCGCGCGCATCGCGATCTCGTCGACCCAGCCGCCGAAGTAGCCGGCGATCGCGCCGATGGTGACGCCGATCAGGGTGGCGACGGCCGAGGCGCAGAGCCCGATCAGCAGGGTGGCGCGCGCGCCGTGCACGATCATCGCCAGGATGTCGCGGCCGAGCGAGTCGGTGCCGAGCGGGAAGTCGGGATCCTCGCCGGGCCATAGCTCGGGCGCGCCGACGATGCGCAGCGGATCGGTGGGGAAGAGCAGCGGCGCCAGCACGGCCGTCAACGCCACGAGGAAGATCAGCACGGCGCCGACCAGGGCGCCGCGATTGCGGGCGAAGCGGGCCGGGAACTCGAAGCGGGAGAGCTGGAAGGTGGAAGCCCGGGGGAGCGCCATCAGCGGATCTCGATGCGGGGATCGAGCCACATGTAGACCAGGTCGACGGCGATGTTGGCCGCGATGACCACGAGCGAGCCCAGGACCATGATGCCGAGCACGACCGGATAGTTGCGCGAGCTCACGCTGTCGAACAGCAGCGAGCCGACGCCGGGCCAGCTGAACACGCTCTCGATCACCACGCTGCCGGCCAGCACGGTGCCCATCTGCACGCCGAGGATGGTGACCACCGGCAGGAGCGCGTTGCGCAGCACGTGGCTCACCGTCACCTTGTTGCGGGAGAGCCCCTTGGCGCGGGCAGTGCGGACGAAGTCGAGCTGCGCCACCTCGAGCATCGAGGAGCGCATGACGCGGGCGTAGATCGCGGCATAGAACAGGCCGAGCGCCAGGGTCGGCAGGATCAGGTGGTGAAGGATGTCGAGGACTCCGGCGATGCCGCCGCCCACCCCGCCGATCGTCGCCATGCCGCCGACCGGCATCCAGCCGAGCTTCACCGAGAACAGCACGATCAGCATGATGCCGAGCCAGAAGCTCGGCGCGGCGAAGAAGAACATGGCGGCGATCGAGACCAGGCTGTCCCATACCGTGCGCACCTTGACCGAGGCGACGACGCCCGCGGCCACGCCGACGGCGAGGGCCAGCGTGATGCTCGACACCATGAGCAGCAGGGTCGCCGGCAGATGGACCGAGATGGCCTGGATCACCGGCATGTTCTGGCGATAGGAAAAGCCGAAATCGAGCTGCAGCAGCGCCCAGATGTACTTCATCAGCTGCAGCCACACCGGATCGTCGAGGCCGTATGTCTTGCGCAGCAGCTCGATGGTCGCCGGGTCGCTCACCTGGTTTTCCGCCGTCATCAGGTCGAGGAAGCTGCCGGGGGCGAGCTGGATCAGGCAGAAATTGATCACGACGACACCCAGCATCAGCGGCACCGCCTGGATCAGCCGCCGTCGCAACAGCCTGAGCGCCGCGCGCCCCCGCGAGCCGGCGGCTACGGCTGCCACAAGTCCCTCCAGTCGTTCTCCTCCCCAGCTTCGCTGGGGAGGTGTCGCCGTCTTACGGCGACGGAGGGGTCATGAGCCATGGCTCCGCCGCCGCTTGCAACTCATGACCCCTCCGCTCCGTATGACGGGGCACCTCCCCAGCATAGCTGGGGAGGACAATGAACGGCGCGCCCACATGCCCACACGCTGGTGGCGGGGGAGAGGAGCATGAAAGACGCGGGCGCTCTCGCTAGCTCGCCAGCCATATGTCGTGCCAGCTCGCGGCCAGGTAATTCGGGTCGTTGGAATGGTTCTGCACCCTGGTGCTGGCGACGGTGATCGACTCGAGCTCGACCAGCGGCAGGTTGGGGCATTCCAGCGTGGTGATCTTCTGGAACTCGACGACCAGCGCCTTGCGCTTGGCCGGATCGGTCTCGACCTTGATCTTCTCGACCAGGGCGTCGACCTCGGGCGTGTGGAAGCCGGAGGCGTTGCGGAACGGCACGCCCTTCTTGATGCCGTCCGAGGTGTAGTACTGCGTCGTCGACGGCACCGGCTCGGACGGGTTGGCCTGGTTGGAGATCGCCAGGTCGAAATCGTAGTCGGTGTAGATGCGCTTGATCGAGCTCGGCCGGTCGGGGACGGTGAGATTGATGCCGACGCCGACATCCTCCAGCCCCTGCTTGACGATGGCGCCGATCTTGCCGTTCTCGGCGAACCAGCCGGCCGCCAGCAGGTTGAGCGTGAAGCGCTTGCCGTCTTTCTGCTTCGGGTAGCCCGCGGCATCGAGCAGGGCGGCCGCCTTCTTGGGATCGAAGGCGGTCTTGAAGGTATCGGCGGTGAAGAACTCCTTGTTGGGCGAGAAGATCGGGCTCGTGCCCGGCCGCGCGTAGCCATAGTAGACGGTCTTGGCGATCAGGTTGCGGTCGACGGCGAAGAACATCGCCTGGCGTACCTCGCGCTTGGCGAAGATCGGGTTGCGCATGTTGACCTCGAACGAGGTCGACCACACGGATTCCTCGTAGCCCTTGGCGGTGGCGACGAACTTGCCCGTGCCGGTCAGCCGCTTGATGTCGGGTGGCGCCACCGGGTTGAACACGCCGATGTGGATGTCGCCCGCCTCCATGGCGGCGGCGCGGCCCGCCGGATCGCGCACGTAGCGGATGATCAGGCGGTCCAGGTAGGGCATGTCCTTGCGCCAGTAGGCGTCGTTGCGGACATACTCGAAATGGCTGCCGCGCACCCACTCCTTGAACTTCCACGGCCCGGTGCCGGTCGGCGCGTTGTTCGCCGGGTTGGTGACCGGGTCGGAGCCGGCATAGACGTGCTTGGGCACGACGTAGTTGACGTTGCCGCAGAGCAGCGAGGAGAAGAAGAACTCCGGCACTGGCTTGTTGAACTTGACGACCACGGTATCGCCGTCCGGCGCCTCGACCCCGGCGAAGTCGGTCAGCGCCGCGGCGGCGGCGTACTTCTTCCAGATCTCGTCGATCGAGTAGACGACGTCGTCGACCGTCATGTCCTTGCCGTCGTGGAATTTCACGCCCTTGCGGATCTTGATGGCATAGGACTTGAAGTCGGCGGCCGGCTTCCAGGTCTCGGCCAGCTCACCTTCGAAGGCGCCTTCCATCGTGCGGCGCCCCAGGCGCTCGAACAGCTTGGACGACGAGAAGGTCGGGCTCGAGCCGCCGCCCGCCGGCACGTAGCAGGCCTGCGGCTCGCCGCCGCCCCAGGTCGCCACCAGGGTGCCGCCGCGCCTGGGCGTCCCTTGCGCGAGCGAGGCGCCGCTCTTGCCGATGAGGCCGGCGGCGAGTGCGCCGGCGCCGAATGCCGCTGTACCGAATGAGCGTCGCGAAAATCCCTTGGTCATAAGCCCCTCCGTCCCCGATCACTCCCCGAAGCAATCTCTGTACCTATCAATCCTTCCTCCCCCGTCTCACGGGGGAGGTGGCCCGCAGGGCCGGAGGGGGAAAGCCCCACTGGAGATCAATGAAGTTCCGACGTCGGAAATTCTGAAGTCTCGACTGCAGCCTTTCCCCTCCGCCCCTTCGGGGCACCTCCCCCGATTACGGGGGAGGAGTTGCGATTCAATTCACCAGCGTCGAGTACGTCGCGCGCCCGACCGCGAGCAGCGCCTTCTGGTCGTTGAACACATCGACGTCGACGACGCCCACGCTCTTGCCGGCCCGCCGCACCTTGGCGGTGACGACCAGGCCGGTCTTGATGGCGGGCCTGAGGTAGTCGACCCGGAAATTGATGGTCGGCAGGCCGCGGCGCAGCGACATGATCAGCGCGTAGTCGCCGACCGTGTCGATGATCGCGGCGAGCGGGCCGCCGTGCCATTGGCCGGTGCCCGCGCCACGCTCGAACTCGGGCCGCATGGTGCAGGTCACGGTGAGCTGCTCGTTGGCCGGATCGGCCTCCGTGACCTTGAGCCCGAGGAAGGCGATGAAGGGCGAATGGTCGAGCATCGCCTGGAGCTCTTCCTTGGTGAGGGGAACGATCTTGTCGCTCACGGCGCCACCACGATCTTGCCGAACACCTCGCGGTCCTCGATCACGCGCAGCGCCTCGCGCGCGTCCTCGAGCTTGTAGATCTTGTCGACCAGCACCTTGAGCTTGCCCGCCTGCACCAGCTTCAGGAGCTCCTCTACGTCGGAGCGCATCCATCCGTTGGAGCCCAGCACCTTCAGCTCGAAGGTCCAGATGAAGCGGATGTCCTCCTTCGGATCGAAGCCCGCGGTGGCGCCGCAAGTCAGCAGCCGGCCACCGACCTTCAGCACCTTGAGCGACTTCACCCAGGTGTCGCCGCCGGTGTAGTTCACCACCACGTCGACGCCGCGGTCGGTGCCACCGCCGCGGCGCGTCGGCTTGCCGTAGAGCTTGTAGACCTCGTCCTGGAAGTCGTGGGTCACGTAGTTGATCGTCTTGTCGGCGCCGAGCTCGGCCAGGCGCCTGGCCTTGCCATCGGTGCCCGCGCAGGCGATCACTTCCGCCCCCGCGAGCTTGGCGATCTGCAGGCAGCACACGCCGACGCCGCCCGAGGCGCCGAGGATCAGCACCTTCTCGCCTTTCGCCACGTGACCGTTGGTCGACATCATGCGCAGCGCCGTGCCGTAGGCGCAGGGCAGCGCGGCGGCATCGGAGAAGCTCACGCCGTCGGGAATCCGGATGAGCTGATGCGCCCGCGCCCGGCACAGCTCGGCGAGGCCGCCATGGATGGTCTCGCCCATCAGGCCACCTTCGACGCGGTTGATCGGATCGACCAGGACGCGGTCGCCCTTCTTCCAGCCGGTCACGCCGGGGCCGACCTCGGCGATCTCGCCGGCCACGTCGAGGCCCATGATCGCCGGCATCGGCACCTTGATGCCGGGCATGCCGCGGCGCGTGAAGACATCGTGGTAGTTGAGCGACGCGGCCTTCACCGCCACGATCACGTCGCCCTCGCCGGGCGTGGGATCGGGGAAGTTCGGCTCGAAGTTCAGGCGGTCCGGCCCGCCATGCTCGCGGACGACTGCGGCTCTCATCCCTGGATCTCCCCTTCGGTTGGTATCTGTCGCGCCAGCACGCGCTTGTCGATCTTGTTGGTGCCGGCAAGCGGCATCTCGGCGACGAACAGCACGCGCCGCGGATGCTGATAGGCAGGCGCATGGGCCAGCGCATAGCTCTTGACCGCCTGCTCGTCGAGCTCGGCGCCGGGCGCCTTGACCACGAAGGCGATCGGCTTGTGGCCCTTGAGCTCGTCGGGCACCGGCAGCACCGCCGCCTGATGGATCGCGGGATGGCGCTCCAGCATCTTCTCGACCTCGCCGGGATAGATGTTCTCGCCGCCGCACACGAACATGTCGTCGGCCCGGCCGACGAAGAAGAAGAAACCGTTCTCGTCGCGCCGGAACACGTCGCCGGTGCGGTAGTAGCCGTCCGCGGTCATGGCCTTGGCGGTGGCCTCGGGCAGGTTGTGATAGTGCGTCATCAGGGCGCCACACTTCATCTCGAGCACGCCCTCGTCCTGCACCTCGCGGCCGTCGCGCACCAGGCGCAGCGCCACGTCGGGATGCGGATAGCCGGTCGACAGCTCGGGCTGGGCGATGCCCTTCGGATGCGGGCCGAACACCACCGGGCCGGCCTCGGTCGTGCCGTAGCCGTTGCTGATCTGCGCCTTGGGGAACGCCTTGCGCACCTGGTCGATCAGCGACTGGGTGATCGGCGCCGAGCCCATGCGCACCGCCTCGACGGCCGACAGGTCGTTGCTCGTCAGCAAGTCCGGCTCGCGCAGGATCATGGCGATCATGGTCGGCACCGAGGTCAGGAAGGCGACGCGATGGCGCGCGGCGGCTTCGACATATCCCCGGGTGGTGAATTGCGGCAACAGGACGACGATGTCGCCCTGGCTGAACGTGGTCTGGCTCATGGCCAGACCGTTCATGTGATAGAGCGGCGCAGCGACCAGCGAGCGCTGGCCGATCGGCACCGGCCGGCGCACCCGCTGGCTGATCGCCCACAGATGCGAGTAGTGCGACAGCACCACGCCCTTGGGCCGCCCGGTCGAGCCGGACGTGTAGAGGAACATCGCCGGCTCCTCCGGTCTCATGGCGATCGGTGAGAACGGACCTTCGTCGAGCAGGGTGGAAAAATCGCGATCGAACGAGATCTTGGGCACGCTGTCGGGTGCCAGGGGAAGGCGCGTGTCGTCGCCGATCACCAGCTTGGCGTCGCAGTCGCCGACGATGTAGCCCACCGTCTCGGCCGGCAGCTTGTAGTTCACCGGCACGGACACCAGGCCGGCCTGCATGGTGCCGAGGAAGGTCAGCAGGAACTCGGCACGATTGGCCGACAGGATGGCGACCCGGTCGCCGCGGGAGAGCCCGCGCTTCAGGAGGCCGCGGGCGATCGCGCCGCTCAGCCGCAGGATGTCGCCGTAGGTGTAGCGCCGCACCGTGCCGTTGCCGCCGTCGTCGATCAGCGCGAGGGCGTCAGGGGGCACGTCACGCGAGATCGCATCGCCCTGATTGTCGTACTTGATGGTCACCATGTGGCAAGTCCCGCGATCGCTCGGTCGGTAAGGTCGAGGCCCGAGGCGAGCGTGTCGGCGCGCCATTGGCCGTCGAAGGGGCAGAAGGCATCCATCATGTCGGCCTGCAGGGCGGCGCGCAGGTCCGGATCGAGGCCATCCTGGCGGCGCAGCCACTGGTCCAGCCTGAGCACCCGGCGCATGGCGACGCCGCGGGTGCCGAACTCGATCACCGCGCCGCACATCTCGCGATTGCCCAGGAAGCGCTGCACGCCATGGAACACCAGGCCGGTGTAGCTAGGCCGCTCCATGCCGTGCGGCCGCACGCCGACGACGTTGTCCCTGCCCCACCAGTCGCAGGCGCGCGCGAACAAGGCGCCGCCGGGCTCGTTGAAGCAGAGGAAGAACGGCTTGCCGTAGTCGCCGATCCCGGTATGCCAGTCGATGAAAGCCACCTTCTCGGCATCGCCCAGCGTCTCCTGCACGATCGCCTCGAGCGCGCGGTTCGACCATTCCCGCTCGTGCCCGCCATACATCAGCCCGTCGGGATGGACGTACTGGCCGCGCGCCAGGGTGTCGAACAGGGCGTCGCGGCCGTGCTGCTCCGTGAACGCTGCCAGGACGGCGTCGACCCGCGCGTTCTCGTCGGCAGTCCACTGGCCCATCAGGAGGGCGTCGTGCAGCGTCTCGTAGTGCAGGTTGGCTGGCAGCGGCGCGGCCGAGCGGTCGACGAAGTTGCGGTTGAGGTCGACGTTGTTCTCGGTCGTGCGCGTGAAGTGGGCAAAGCCGTAGGGATTGAGCCCGTGCACCAGCACGACGCCGAGGCCGGACGGCAGCCGCGCCGGCCCGCCCGAGCTCATCCAGCCGATCTGGACCGCCGAGCCGCTGAATCCTTCCTGACCATGCGTGCCGCTGATGAACAGCGCCTGGCGCCCCGCGCGACGATCGCCGAAGCGGGCGACTTCGATGGCGAGCGGCGCCCCGCCGGGCGCCGTTCTGTCGGGGTGGACGAAGGAGCGGACGTCGCCGCCGCAGCCGGCCGACGCCGCGAGGAACTTCTCGCGCGCCGCAGCATAGCTCGCGGCATAGCAGTCGTAGTACTCCATGGCCTCCGACGCTCCCGACAACCCGTTCTCGCCGACCCGTCCGACGTCTACTCGACGAACTCCAGCACGGCATTCAGCGCCTGCCTGGCCGGCACGACCAGCCGGCCGGCGCCCGGGCGCACGTCGCCGATCTTGCCGGCATGCAAGGCGTGCGCCGCCTTGTCCAGCGACGCCGTCCGGAGGGTGAGACCGGCCATGTAGGCTGGGCGCCCCTCCGGGTCCGGCGCGGCATCGCCGAACTGGTCGCGCAGCTCGGCCTCGGTCACGATGTCGAAGCGCGAGTTGCCGACGACGAGGGACTTGCCGCCCTTGATGTTGCGCACCGCGTCGGCGCCGAACATGTCGACATAGAGCCTGGCGCCGGCCGACGGGTCCGGCTCGACGATCAGGGCGCGCGCCACCGCGACCGTGCCGTTGGCGTGATGGCGCCATTCGTCGCGCCACACCAGGTCGCGGGTGAAATGATGGCAGTAGTAAACGCGACCATAAGGCACGACACCCGCCTTCATGCGCACCGTGCGGAAGCGCGCGTCGCGCTTCTCGGCACCGATGTCGACCGGCCGCGTGAACTCGACGGGGGGGTCGATCGGCACGCCGGCCTCGACGAGCGACTCGTAGGTGATGGCGGAGTCCTCCGAGCCGAACACCAGCCCGTTCAGCCCGAACGGGAAGCCGAGGAGATCGAGCCGCCCCGACGTGGCGCCCTTCGGCACGGCGATCAGCTCGAGATAGTCGGTGCCGAACATCGCCAGATGGTTGATCGAGCCCAGCGAATGGTAGCCGCGCGGCGTCAGGGTGAAGCCCAGCCGCTGGTAGAGGTCGGCGGCGCGATCCATGTCGTCGCGCGCGTTGATCACGACGTGATCGAGCGTCGGTACAGGCAGCTTCATGGAAATCCCCTCTCGTCTCCTATGAAGATCGGGGCGGGTACCGCCCCGATCTTCCCAGCATCGTGGTGCGCGTTGGCGTGCCGGGCATCTCTCAGCATGTCCCATCCTCGCATGCCGGGCACGCCAGGATTTTTCATAGTTGCGGTCGTCGTGCTCATGGCTGGAAACGATTTCCAAAGTTCGGCGGATTTGGAGAACGACCATCCAGGCGCCCGGCGCCGCGATCGTCGATACGAAAGCATCGTGACATGTCAGGTGTCAATGGCGGGTATCGCTCCCGTTCCGCTCTTGCAAAGGCATTGGCGCGACAGCAATCATCCGGCATGTCACTGGATCGTGCGAGCCCCGCGGTGCGAATGGCTGCGCCAGCCTTGTCCCGGCGGCGCAAGCGCGCCGCGGCGCCGCGTTCGCTCGGCGAGGAAGTCTACGGCCGCATTCGCCGCGACATCGTCGGCTGCACCTACGTGCCGGGCGAGTCGTGCAGCGAAAGCCAGCTGGCCGAGGCCTATGGCGTCGGCAAGGCGCCGGTGCGCTGGGCCCTGGCCGCGCTGTCGCGCGAAGGCCTGGTGATCGCCCGTCCGCGCCAGGGCCATACGGTGGCGCCGGTGACCCTCGAATCGGTCGACGAGGTGTTCGGGCTGCGGCTCATCCTCGAGCCGGCGGCGGCGCGGCTGGCGGCCGGTCGCGCCGACATCCCGCTCCTCGAGGAGCTGCACGGCCGGGTGACGCGCGGCCTCAGGATCGGCGACCGCCGCGCTGAGCGGCGCTGGATCGAGGCCAACAACGACTTCCATATCGAGATCACGCGCGCCGCCGGCAACGATCGCCTGACCCGCATCGTGGCGTCGCTGCTCGAGGAGAGCCAGCGCACCATGCACCTGCTGACCTTCGTGTTCGACCGGGTGAAGTCGATGGGCCCCGACCACCGCGCCCTGATCGACACCCTGGCCCGCGGCGACGGCGCCGCCGCCGAGCGCGTCGCCCGCGAGCACCTCGAGAACTCGCGCCGCCTGGTGATGGACGCGCTGCTGGCGCGGTGACTCATATTCCTCCCCAGCGAAGCTGCCAGGGAGTGGACACTGCTCATGTTCCTCTCCGCTCGCGTAGCGGGGGGAGAGGCTAGGTGAGGTGGGTCATGAGGTCTTTGCTCGATACGATATCGACAACAATCCAATCGGCAGACACCGATAGCGTGGCAACGACCCACCTCTCCTCCCCCACGCTGCGCGCGGGGCCCCTTCCTCTCCCCCCGCTACGCGGGCGGAGAGGACTTGAGGAATGATCAATACCCCGAACCCTTCTCCGGCCCGCCCTTCTCCGGCCCGCTCCTGGACGGCCAGATGCGGCTGTAGAGGAACAGCATGGCCTCGCCCGACAGCATCCGGTCGAAGGTCGGCGGATGGTCGGCGTCGACGCAGGTCGGCAGCGGGCGGATCACGGTGTCGTAGTCGGGATTGGCGAACACGCCCACCGAGTAGCGTTCGCGGCCGTAGTGGTTGACGACGCGATGCAAGGTCGAGGCGAAGCGGTTGTTGGTCCACATCCGCATGCTGTCGCCGATGTTGACGACGAAGCTGTTCTCGACCGGCGGCAAGATCAGCCATTCGCCCGACTTGCTCTTGATCTCGAGCCCGCCGACATCGTCCTGCTGCAGCATGGTGAAGCCGCCGCCATCCTGATGGGCGCGGCTGTCGCCGCCTTCCAGCGCCGCCTGCGTCTCCTGCGGCAGGTAGTGCAGCAGGCGTACCTGGATCAGCGGCTTCCTGTAGAACTGGGCGAAGTAATCGGGCGGCAGCGCGAGGCCACGCGCGAACACGGAGGCGAGCAGGGCGGCGAAGCCGGTCATCGTCGCGTGATAATCGAGCACCGTCTCACGGAAGCCGGGCAGATTCTCCGGCCACAGGTTCTGGCCGTGCAGCGGCTTGCCTTCCAGCACATCGGGGTCGTCCGGCGACAGCTCGAGCGAGGCCTGGAAGGCCTCGTTGAGATGCGGCTTGCGCGCCTTCATGCGCGCCGGGTCGAGGTGCGGCTGGAAGCCCGCGATCGCCTTGCCGCGAAAGTCGGGTTGCCGGCCGGGCTCGTCCATCGGCAGGTAGCCGCGGAACAGGCTCGAGTGGCCCATGTAGGCCCGCATCTTGGCCGCCAACGGGAGGGCGAAGAAGCGCCGGGACGCCTCGAAGATCGCGCGGATCTTCTCGTGCGGCACCGGATGGTTGACGATGGTGAGGAAGCCGATGTCGCGGCAGGCGTCGTGCACCTCGCGGGCGACCCGCTCGATTGCCTCCTCGTTCCTGCCGCTTACCGGAGCGAAGTCGATCACCGGCAGCTCGTTGGCATTGGCCCAGCGGCCCAGGCGGGGAGCGGGCAGCGGCGGCGGACTCGCATTCTGGATGTCGGTCTGCATGGTCCTGTCCTGTGTCGGGTCGACGTCGATCAGATCCGGTGCGCGTCGGTGGCGCGCCGAGCGTATCACACCGTGCCGCCGATCATATCCGAGCGAGTTCCGTGCCACGGCCAAGGACGCCCCACTTGTGCGGCGGACAACATCGGCACTCGACGAGTTCCGCCGCCTCAAGGGCGAGCGCACGGGGCGAGCCCTGATCGACGCCCTGCAGGCATCGCCTCACCGCCGCGTGGATGTCGAACCGAGGCGCCAGCGGATGCCCGTGCGCGATATCGATCTGTGACGGGGTGGCTGCTCGATACGAACGTCCTGTCCGAGCTGCGACGGCCGAGGCCCGAGAAGAAAGTGGTGGCGTTCGTCGAGGCGCAAGCGCTCGACCTCCTGCATGTCAGCACGGCCACGCTCGCGGAGATCAGGTTCGGCATCGAGCTTCTGGCCGATGCCACGCGGCGCGCCGAACTGAACGACTGGCTGAGGCACAAGGTCCGGCCGATGTTCGAGCAACGGATCCTCGACGTGAGCGAGGATGTCGTCTTCAAATGGCGCATGCTGGTCGAGGCGGGCCGCAGGTCGGGCCATACCTGTTCGCAGCCCGACCTGTTCATTGCGGCAACCGCGTTGCATCACGGCCTCACGGTCGTGACGCGGGATACACGCGAGTACGAGCACGCCCGCGTTCCCGTTCTCAACCCCTGGAGTTGAGTGCAAGGCGGTCGACCAGCCTGGATCTCCACGGACCGCGATAGTGGTCCGTGGAAATCCAGGCTAGGCGCTGTCGCCCGAGATCACGTCGCCGAACAGCTTCCAGGTCTCGCCGTCGAAGCGCGCCAGGCACAGCGACTGGATGGGATAGAAGTCGGCCGGGCCGGTGTTGATCTTCACGCCGGGCAGCAGCAGCGGAACCACCAGGTCCTTCAGGCTGGCGGCCTGCTTCATCAGGTTGGCCCGCGTCAGCTCGTTGCCGCATTGCGTCAGGACATGGCGCATCGTGGCGGAGACCGAGTAGGCGTAGACGTAGGACGCGTCCGCGAGGTTGGCGCCCGGCATGTACCTGGTCATGAAGGCCTTCCATTCGACGAAGTCGGGCGCCTTCTCCCATTGCGGGTCGGTGGGGTCCTTGAGGTAGTAGGCCGTGAGGATGCCCTTGCTGTTCTCGAGCCCGGCCGGCTTCAGGGTCGAGGCGACCGAGGCGGAGACGTTGGCGAGATAGTGCGCCGGCTTCCAGCCCAGGTCGGCGATCTTGCGGATGGCCTGGGCCGCCGCCTTGGGTGCGCAGGCGTTGAAGAACACCTCGGCGCCGGAGCTCTTGATCTGGATGACCTGGCTGTCGACCGTCGGGTCGGTGGCCTCGTAGCTCATCGCGGCGACGATCTGCTTCTCGTTGTCCTTGCCGAGGCCCTTCTGGAAGCCGTGCAGGTAGTCCTTCCCGGCATCGTCGTTCTGGTAGAGCACGCCGATCTTCGCGCCCTTGTGGTTCGCCAGGATGTGCCTGGCGTAGATCGTCGCCTCGGAGACGTAGTCGGGCTGCCAGCCCATGGTCCACGGGAAGTCCCTGGGATTGCCCCACTTCGACGCGCCGGTGGCGACGAAGAGTTGCGGCACCTTCCTCTGGTTGAGGTACTTCTGCACCACCGTGTTGGTCGCCGTGCCGAGCAGCTGGTAGGTCGAGAACACCTGGTCGTCCTCGACCAGCTTGCGCACCATCTCGACGGTCTTGGGCGGCTGGAAGCCGTCGTCGTAGGTGATGAAGGTGACCTTGCGTCCGTTGATGCCACCCTGGTCGTTGACCATGCTCCAGTAGGCGGCGATGCCCTTGCCGATCACGCCGTAGGCCGACAGCGGGCCGCTGTAGGGATTGGTGTGGCCGAGCTTGATCTCCTTGTCGGAGACGCCGGGATCGTACTTCTTCTGGGCAAGCGCGATGGCTGGAGAGAACGCGAAGGCGGCGCTGCCCGCGAGCAGCGCACGACGCCGAATCCTGGGCATGATGTTTCCTCCTGAACGCACCCTGTTTTCAGGGTTGCGCCCGGAAGCTTAGCGCCTTCCACTTCGAAAGCACATTGCGTTCGCGTGGAATCAGCCGAAGGGAATGTTGCGGTTACAGCCGCCCTCGCCCCGCGGCGCTTCAGCCCGGCAGCGCCTCGACGGCGGTGAAGGGCAGATCGAGCGCATCGGCGACCGGCCGGCAGGTCAGCTTGCCGTCGTGGACGTTGAGACCGTTGCGCAGATGCACATCGTCTGCGATCGCCTTCCGCCAGCCCTTGTCGGCGAGCGCCAGGGCGAACGGCAGGGTCGCGTTGTTCAGGGCGAAGGTCGAGGTGCGCGACACCGAGCCCGGCATGTTGGTGACGCAGTAGTGGATCACGCCCTCCTCGACATACACGGGATGCGAATGCGAGGTCGGGCGCGAGGTCTCGCAGCAGCCGCCCTGGTCGATGGCGATGTCGACGATCACGCTGCCTGTCTTCATCGCCTTCACCATGTCGCGCGTCACGATCTTGGGCGCTGCCGCGCCCGGCACCAGCACCGCGCCGATCACGAGATCGGCCCGCCGCAGGATCTGGCTCACCGCGTCGTGGGTCGAGAAGATGGTGCGGGCGGTCGGCATCTGCGCCGCGACGCGGCGCAGCACCTCGGCCGAGCGATCGACCACCGTCACCGTGGCGCCCATGCCCAGCGCGATGGTCGCGGCATGCGTTCCTGAAACCCCGCCGCCCAGCACGACGACCTCCGCCGGCGGCACGCCGGGCACGCCGCCCAGCAGCACGCCTCGTCCGCCCTGGGCGCGCTCGAGATAGTGCGCGCCGACCTGCGGCGCGAGCCGTCCGGCGATTTCCGACATCGGCGTCAGCAGGGGCAGGCCGCCGCTCGGCGAGGTCACGGTCTCGTAGGCGATCGCCGTCACGCCGCTTCTCAGCAGGTCGACCGTCTGCTCGCGGTCGGGCGCCAGATGGAGATAGGTGAACAGCACCTGGCCGCGGCCGAGCCGCTTGCGCTCCGGGGCGAGCGGCTCCTTGACCTTGACGATCAGCTCGCTGGTCGCGAACAGCGTCTCGACATCGGCGACGATGGTGGCGCCGGCGGCGACGTACAGCTCGTCCTCGAGGCCCGAGCCCTGGCCGGCGCCCAGCTCGATCTGCACCTCGTGGCCATGCCGCACCAGCTCGGCGACCGACGAGGGCACCAGCCCGACGCGATCCTCGTGATCCTTGATTTCCTTCGGGACGCCGATGCGCATGGAGGCTCCGGGGTTGTGGTTGAAGTGCGCATTTCAGTCATCCTGAGCGGAGCGAAGGATCTCATCGCCGCGGGCCACCAGAATACTTCGGACCCTCCGGCGACGAGATCCTTCGCTGCGCTCAGATTCTATGTAGCGACGAGAGGCCGAGAGGTAGGTTTGGAAGTGTTCAAGAACCGAACCTACGGAGGAAGTTATGACTTCACATCTCTTCGACACCCCCGCCGCCGGGGCCAA
>Ga0268299_1000617_pt1 | contig 99180 bp, 91 predicted proteins | sample NOBtaG_FD_193484 | JGI IMG/M metagenome (GOLD analysis project Ga0268299, IMG submission 193484) | Activated sludge microbial communities from bioreactor in Nijmegen, Gelderland, Netherland - NOB reactor | ecosystem: Engineered > Bioreactor > Aerobic > Activated sludge | place: Netherlands...
GTAGATCGCGCTCACGAAACGAGTGGTCTCGTTCTCGCAGGTCTGCGCCTCAGCTGGTGCGCAGAGCCCGAATACCAAACCAACCAACAGGAGGAGGAGACTGACCGACTGACCGACTGACCGACTGCAAACTGCGTGCCAATCTATTGACGCCCAACCATCGAATCCGTTCTCGATCTCATGTGAACCAGCCTTTCCGCGCGGCTTGCTCGCCGCGCCCCCGCGGCCATGAGGCCGCCTGTGAAGGGAACCGGAAGAAGGTGCCTCATTGAAATGAGCCGCAGGTTCCCGGTGTGCGGCGGAGGCTCTCCCCGCGACGAGATTACAGCGATGCAACGATCGGTCAAGAGTCCACCGCCGACTTCGCATGACTCCGTCCGATCGCCACGCGCGGCGCGGTGGGATGCGAGTGCCCGTTTCGCGGAGTTGAGATCGGGTTCGCCGCGAACCCGGCCGAGTGTCTAACGCAAACATGGGCACGCGCTTCCCGCCGCGCCATAGCCGCAGGCATCGGCGTGCTGAAGCTCGAGGCGTTCGCCGCGCCGATCGGTCAATGCCGCGCGTCACGGAGAGACGAGCCAGCCGATGTCCTGAAAGCTCGTCCCCGCGTCGAGCCGCCCGATCTCCGGTGGTTCATCGGCGGTGCCTGCCAGCGGGGTGCGCCGACAGAAGCGCGGCGCGCCGAAGAACTTGGATCGTGGCTGCGTGACGACGAATCGCCCCGACGGCGAGAGCCGCACGACACTCTCCCCCTGCACCTGATGCGGCCACTGGGCCGCCGTCATCATGCCCGTCGGCGAGAGATCGAAGACGACGGCGCCGACTCCCGCCTGCCAGCCGAGGATGGCGCGTGCGCCAAGTGCAGTCGCCTCGCCCGACTCGGGGCCGAGCGTGCCGTCGATGCTGGAAGCGACGGCCCAAGTCGACGCGTCAAGTGCGTCGAGTCGCGCTCCCTCCCGCTGGACGACGAGAAGGCGCCCGCCGTCAACCCAAATCAGGTTCCGCACCGACGGCTCGATCGGCACGAGGGCGCCGACGACCGAGCGTTCGGGATCGACGGGATCCAGGCGCCCCGCGAACAGGCGTCCATCCGTCGCGATGCACGCCCATCGACCATCGTCGGTGAGACGAAGTGTGTTGAGCTGATATCCCGGCAAGCGGAACCGGACCTCCGGTCGCCTCAGATCCACGATGGCCGAGATCCACGGCCCGTCCGGCGGATGGTGCGAGAGCACCATGTGGTGGCTCGAGAGGAACCGCGCCTTCGCCATGTCGGCGAACACAAGCGTGCGATCGCTCTCGCGCCAATCGGGCCAGACGATGACCCCCGGAGCCGGATCGCGGGCATCCGCCGACCGGAACGGGTCGTACCGAAAGAGCAGCGCGCGTCGCCCGTCGTCACTTGTGAGCAGGGCGCGATGCTCGATCGGAGCCGCGGCGACCGCGTCGCGGAAACGCACGATCGCTGCCATCGCATCATCGGGCAGCGGTGGCGACTTGCACCATGCGACACTCGGTGGCGGCTGGATCGGTCGCTGCGACGACGAAGCGGACACCAGCCATCCGATGCGGATCTCCGTGAACTCGTGGAGTGGCCGCGCGTCCTTGCCGATCGGCCCCGCGAGTGCTGATGACGCTGGTTGCCGTGCACGGGCCGACTCGCAGCCGGTCGCTACGCTCGCCGCGATGACTAGCAGGCCGGGGATGATGATGCCGTGGCGCTTCACGCGTGATCAGGGGCTGCTCGAGGGGAGCCGCGCAGCGTAGCTACCGCTGCCAGGTCCACTCACCCAGCAGCGTGCCGAGGTCGTTTCCATCGACCATGCCGTCACCGTTGAAGTCGCAGCGCGGATCGAAGTCCGTCGCGCCCCATGACGCGAGCAGCACGCCCAGATCACTGCCGTTCACCGCGCAGTCGCCGTTCAAGTCCATCGGCGAAGACCATGTCGGCGACCACAGGCGCGGCCCACCGCTGCTGAGCAGTTGTCCGGCCTGGTTGATCCGCACGATCGAGCCAACTGAGGGCGAACCGGGAACAGTCAGCGTGTTCAGGATGTGGACCGCGCCGTCGATCCAAAGCATCTGCGTCGATCCCAGGCCGGGACCATTGCATGACCCGTTGATGATCCCCGAATCGTTGATCCGTCCTGCGGCGCCAATGGTGTAGCCCGGCGGCATCGGCAGCTCGATCGGCTCGTTCCCGATCCAGAGCGTCGGAGTCTGAACGGACGGCAGTGGAAAGAGATAGATCTTCGAGTAGCCCACGACATGCCCGTCGCTGTTCACATCGCGTGCGACCGAAATGGGATGTCCCGGCAGTGGCTCAAGCAGCGTCAACTCGCCGTCCCGCCAGCGAAACGCACGAGCATTCACATTCTCATTGCCGAGGATGCCCGTCACATGCCCGGAGTCAGCGATACGCAAGGCGTATCCGCCGCCAAGTCCTCCATCCGGGAGCAGTGTCATCACACCGTCCTTCAGTACATAGGGAAGGTGCCCGGTCTCTCCGACGATCACGCCCGCGCTGTTGATGTCGATGGCACGACTGTAAGGAAGACCGGGAGGTGGTGGAATGGTTTCGACGCTACCGTCCGGCCACCAGATCACGCCGTGCAGGTACTGATCGCTCGCGCCGACATACTTGAAGCCGACGACGACGCCGGAGTTGTTCACCGCAGTTGCCTGAGCGCCACCGGCGCTCGCGCCCGCCGGCATCGGCAGCACCTGCGGCATGCCGCCGGGCGGGCAGTACACCGCGAAGTCGCCGTTGCCCTCCTGCCAGCATTGCCAGCGATAGCCGCACCAGGCGCCGAGATCGTTGAGACCGAAGGCCGTGTAGGAGTACGAAGCGCCGGCGGGGCATTGCCACTGCGGCCAGGTGATCACGCTGTATTCGCACTGCGCGCCGGCAGGCGCGGCAAGCGCGAGCGCTGCGCCAATGACCGCAGAGGTTGAACGGAGACTCCAGTTGAACTTCATCGCGTCACCTTCGATTCGAATCGGAGCGAACGCGGGCCGGCGACTGCCGCCGGCCCGCGACCGCGCTCCGCTCAGTTGCCGAACAGCCCTTCAAGAAGGGCACTCATCGTCGGGAAGTCAAGGCCGGAGAGCCATGCAACGAACTCTTCCACGCTCTCGAACCCGAACGCCTCAGCCGCGTCCTGCGGGGTGATTCCGCCTCCGCCGGACATCATGAACTGGTCACACGCGCCCCAGTATCCGAGCAGCTCGCCAAGGTCGTAACCAGCCACGGTCCCGTCGCAGTTGAAGTCCGCGATGCTGTAGCCGCCGCCGGTCCCCCACAATCCAAGCAGCGTGCCCATGTCGTCGCCATCGACCACGCCGTCGTCGTTGAAGTCAGGCGGGCAGGTCCCGAATCCCTGCGTCTCATACGCGCCCATGTCCACAAGCCCCTGCACGCGCGCGTCCTCCAGCAGATCCCAGGGCAGCTCGGTCGTCACAGGATTCTCGTCGACATCCGTCACATCGTCGGGGATCAGCGCCGCGCTCCCGGCGTCCACTGCGGGCGAAGAGCAGCGCGGCAGGCAATACTCGCAGCCCGGAATGCCGAGGAACTCCGGATCGCCATTGATGTTGCCATCGCCGAACTGCCCGAGGTCCAGATCCTGCACGCACGAGTACGCGATCGTGAGGTCGCCGTCGTTGGCGATCAACTGCTCGGCGCAGACCTCCGTCGGCACCGACTCGGGATTCTCGGGTCGGATGCGATTGAAGTAGACGATCAAGTTGCCCGCAGCCACGATGCGGCATGCCACTGCGCAGCCATCGCCGCGCGTGCTGTTCTCGGCGAAGGTGCAATGCCGAAGCACCGCGATGCCGCGCTGCATCGGGGTCTCGCTGGTCGATGCCATATACGCGCCGATCGCGCCGCCGCCACCGCCCCAGCAGGTGTTCCCCACGAAGAGGCAGCCCGTCGCCTCCAGCACCGCGTGCTCGCAGGTCTCATTCTCGAGACTGGCGCAGGTGGCACACGGCTCACCTCCGACGAGCGCGCAGTCGTCGCGGATGCAGACGGCTCCGCCGGAGGCGTCGTCATGCTGCGCTCCGCTGCCTGCGGTGTTCCCCCGGAACTCGCAGAGCGTGAGACGGAACGCGTCGCCCGGCCGGTAGCCCGCGGAGATCGCGCCACCACGACCGATCTTCGGCGCAGAGTTCTCGATGAACCTGCATCGGACCGCCGTCAGCGGGCCAGCGACGGCAATCGCGCCGCCCTCCGACACGCTCGCGAGACCCGTCAGCACGACGACATTCCGTTCGAAGAGAGACTCCCTCACTTCCAGTTCCGGCCCACCTGAGGAGCCCTGGTCCGAGATCGCTCCGCCGCGGCCGCCCGCCTCGTTCTCCACGAAGGCGCATCGCTTGATGAGCACCGTCGTCTCGGGATCGTCGATGTTCATGAAGAGTCCACCGCCGGACTGTCCACTGCCGGCGCGACCTCTCGTCACCACAAGGCCCTCGAGCTCGACATCGCCGTCGAAGGGCGGGAAGTCGGTCCACAATTCCATGACCCGCCGATCGCCTTCGCCATCGAGTGTCGTGACGAACTGCGATGGATCCCACGCGCCCGGATCCTGACCCGCGCCGGCGTAGCCGCCTCGGATCGTGCAGCCTCGGTGAACATGAAAGGTCTGCGACGAGGTGTAGGTGCCCTGTGCGATCAGGATCGTGGTGACAGCAGAGTCCTCAGCGTTCAGGTCGTCCAGCGCCTTGTCCAGCGTTGCGTACGCCTGCTCCCAACACTGGCCGTTGTGCCCGGTGTCGTCCCCGATGCCGGCGTATACGAAGCGCGTCGTATCACTGAGGCAGGTCTGTGCGTCAGCAGGCGCGCTGAGACTGAATGTCAAGACAACTAACAGGAGGAGGAGACTGACCGACTGACCGACTGACCGACTGACCGACTGACCGACTGACCGACTGACCGACTGACCGACTGCAATCTGCGTGCCAATCCGTTCACGCCCGATCATCGAACTCGTTCTCGATCTCATATGAACCAGCCTTTCCGCGCGACTTGCTCGCCGCGCTCCTGCGGCCATGCGGCCGCTTGTGAAAGGGAACCGGAAGAAAGTGCCTCGTGGAGATGGGCCGCAGGTTCCCGGCGTGCGGCGGAGGCTCTCCCCGCGACGAGATTACTGCGATGCAACGATCGGTCAAGAGTCCGTCGCCGACTGCATACGACTCCGGCCGATCGCCACGCGCGATGCGGTGGGATGCGAGTGCCCGTTTCTCGGGGTTGAGGTCGGGTTCGCCTCGAGCCCGGCCGAGTGTCTAACGCAAACATGGGCACTCGCTTCCCACCGCGCCAGAGCCGCATGCATCGGCGTGCTGAAGCTCGAGGCGTTCGCTTCACCGCTCGGTCGATGCATCGCGTCGGCTTCCGGCTGCCCTTCCTCGCCGAGTTGAGGACGGCATCGCGGCGAGTCGGCGAGCCGCGAGCCGTCCGAGTGTTTGAGGCGAGAAGGGCTGCCGGAGCCGACGCGCAGCGCCGAACGGTCGCGAGCGACGCGAGCGGACGCGCAGCGACCCGTGCGCGTCAGCGCCGCCGCAGCGTCATCGCGTGGAAGGGCCGGCCTTCGCGCCGGTACTTGCGCTCGAAGTTGCTTCCGACGACCTCGCCCTCGCCCGCGGACTCGACGCCGCCGAAGGGCTCGCGTTCGAAGAGCGCCGACGCGGCGGTCGCGTGCTCCTCGCACCACTGCCAGAGCTCGTCGTGATCCGTGACGATGCGCAGTTCACCGCAGGGCTTCAACACTCGATGGAATTCCCCGAGCGATCGAGCCTGCACGATGCGCCGCTTGTGATGGCGCTTCTTCGGCCACGGATCGCTGAAGTACAGGTGAATTACATCCACGCATGCATCACGAAGCCGGTGCCGGATGAACTCGACGGCGTCGGCGTACAGCATGCGCACATTGGGCATCTCGTGTCGACGCATGCGATCGGCGGCATATCGAAAGAACTCGCCCGCGTACTCGATGCCGAGGTAGAGGGTCTCGGGATGACGCGGCGCCTCCTGCAGCAGGAACGTGCCCTTGCCCGAGCCGATCTCAAGCTCGAAGCGCGTGCCAGGTGCGCTCGCGCGCTCGATGCCGAAGAAGCTCTCCGGGCCGAGGCGCGGACCCTCGAGCGGCGGAAGCTGTGCCGTGGTCAGGCCGAAGGCGCCGGGCTCGAGTTCACGACCTCGACCAAGTCCGAATGACATCGCGATGGCTCGTTCGATGAAGGTGGCGGGTCGCCGCAGTCACTCCGCGCCCGTTGCGCCCGCAGCGCCCGTTGCGCCCCTCGCGCCGGCTGCGCCTCCTGCATCCGCCCCCGCGCGCAAGGTCGTCTCCCTGATCCACCGCGCGAGCTCCTCGAGCACGGCGGGATCGATCGTCGTCTCGATCTGTGCGTACTCGTCGATGCCGCCCGTGGTCGCGGGCTGGAGGAGGTGATTCAGGTTCGGATATCGCCGGATGGTCACGGGCAACCCGGCCTCGCGACGAATCGCCTCGATGCGCAGGAGGTTCTGCTCGGTGTCGATCTGCGTGTCGAGATCGCCGTTGATCGCGAGCATCGGTGCCTTCACCGCCGCCAGCGTCGGCGCCGGGTCATGGCTGATGAACTCGAGCAGCCACTTCGATCGCACGCTCTTGAGGACCGCGTCGATCTCCGGCCCATCGTCCTCGACGGACGGCGCTTCGACGCCGGCATGTCGGGCCGCCGCCTCGCGCTGAAGTCGAAGGAGCGTGACCAGAAGACTCCTGATCTTCGCCTCCTCCGCGCCATCGATCACCGCCCGAAGCGCCGCGCGATTCGCGTCCGAAATGGCGACCGCGTCCTCCTCCGGAATTCCCTGCGCCAGCAGGATGCGCTTGGTCTGCAGCGCCAGGATCTCCGCTCCCGTCACCGCCGGCCCCGCAAGCAGCACGACGAACGCGACCGGTGAGCCGGAATCCTGGTCCGCCATCGCCGCGAGCGGCCCCGTCAAACCACCCTCGCTGTGCCCCACATAGCCGCAGAGCGCCGGGTCGATCTCCGGCTGAGTGCGAAGGAATCTCATCATGGCGCGGCCGTCGTTGGCGAAGTCGCGAGAAGTGGCCGTCGCCGCGTCACCCGTACTGCGACCGAATCCGCGGTCATCGCAGCGAAGCACCGCGATTCCGGCGCGAGCGAGCGCATCGGCGATCACGAGGAACGGCTTGTGTCCCGCGAGCGCCTCGTCGCGATCCTGCGCGCCGCTGCCCGTGAGCATCACCACGCCGGGCACGCGCTGACCGGCACGAGCGGAGTCGGGAATGGTGAGCGTTCCCGCCAGCGTGTGTCCCTCCTCGCAGGGCACCGTGACCTCTCGATCGGTGTAGGGAAACGGCGGCTTCGGCTCCTGCGGACGCAGCGTTCCCTTGACGGGCGCATCGCCGCGCTCGAAACGAATCGGTGCGGAGATCGGCCCCTGCGCAAAGGTGCCCTCGAGCGTCGAACCATCCTCCGCGGGCTTCAGCGTCATCACGGCGCGCGTGCCGACCGGAAGGGTCACGACGAACTCGCCGGCATCGCTGCGATCCACGATCACGGGCAGACCGTTCAGGCCCTGCGCGGGAATGTCCACCGAACCGACCCAGCCGAGGTCGCCCGCGTCGGCGAGCGTGAGTCCCATCGGGAGCTTGGCGCCCATCGCTTCGAGAACGGCCGTGTACCTGGTGGCGCCCGTGATGGACGACGCGATGGCCGTCGGCACGAGCTTCATCGGGAGCTGCTGCGTGTTGCCTCCGCGCTCGATGCCGATCGTGCCTTCGATCGTCGTGCCATCGGCCGCGAGCGCACCGGCGAACGCGATCGTCGCTCCCCCGACCTTCGTGCTTGCCGTGAAGGATCGGTCTTCAACCACGCTCGCATCCTCAAGCGCCCGGTCCATGATTCCGCCCAGCGGAAGCGAGAGCATCAGGCTCCACGGTGCGGCCTGCGGGTCACCCGCGCGAGCGAAGACGAGCTGCACGAAGGGATCCGGGCCGTCGGCCGCGGATCGCCACGCACCCGCAAGATCCGGTCGCCCCTTGGCGGCAACCGGCGCGGCCGTCGGCGTCGCGGCGTTCGCGGGAGTGGCAGCCGACGGCGCGACAGGCGCGGGAGCGGCAGGCGCCGGCTGCTTCGGCGCATCCTGCGGGTTTGGCGCGGTCGGCGCCGTCGCAAGCGCGGCAGCGACATTCGCCAGCATTGCGGTCGCCACTGCTGCCGCGGATGCCCTCCATAGACGATCGAGCGATCGATTCATTGCCCGTATGTACCGCGCCGTGCCCGCGCTCGCATGAGGAGTCCGGGCCGAATCACCCCGCGTCGTACTCGAACGCCCGCTCGATGCGGTTCTGCGCATCGCAGAGGATGACCTTCGGTCGGTGACGCGACATCTCGTCCGCCGTCATGTGGCAGAAGCTCATGATGATCACGAGGTGGCCGATGCCCGAGAGCCGCGCCGCGGCGCCGTTCACGCCGATCACGCCGCTGCCGCGCTCGCCCCGGAAGATGTAGGTCTCGAAGCGCGAGCCGCTGGTGATGTCCGTGACGAGCACCTTCTCGTTCGGGCGCATGCCCACGGCCTCGAGCAGTGCCTCATCGATCGTGATGGAGCCCATGTAGTCGGGCTCGCAATAGGTGACCGTGGCCCGGTGGATCTTCGCGAAGAGCACCTCGCGCGTCATGGCATCACTTCGCAGTGCGGCGCCATGGCACGCGCGGCGCGTCGTTCCAGAGCCCGTCGAGGTCGTAGAAGGCGCGCTGCTCGGGTTCGAGCAGATGCACCACGACATGCACGAAATCGATCACGATCCAGGTGTCGCCGCCGTCGCGCGACTGGCGAAAGGGCGGCGATCCACGCTCCTTGCCGAGATCCTCGATCTCCTGCGCCACCGCACGCATCTGCCGCTCGCTCGTGCCGGACGCGACAACCATGAAGTCGCACACCGGACTCAGGCCGCGGACATCCAGAACCGTCACCTCGGCGCACTTGAGTTCGGATGCAGCCCGCGCCGCATCCAGCGCAAAGTCCCGGGCTGACGCCTCGGGCGCATCATCGCGAGCCGCGACGGTGCGGCCGCTTCTCCCCGAATCCGTTGAAGTGACTTTCCTGGGGCTCACGAGTCTCGGTTGCGACCGCCGCCGCCACCGCCGCCACCGCCACCACCGCCGAAGCCTCCGCCACCTCCGGGCCCGTTGCTGCGCATTCCGAAGGGACGAAGCGGACGCGTGTTGGTCTTGCGCATCTCCCGACGACGACGCTCGGACGGCTTCTCGTAGTACTGGCGCCGCTTCACATCCTTCGTGAGGCCCTCCTTCTCGCAGAGCTTCTTGAAGCGGCGAAGCATCTGCTCGATGCTCTCGCCAGTCCTGGACTTGATGCGGATCGCCATTCGTGTGCCTTCCTCATTCGCCGTCGAGCGGGACCCGCCCGGGTCCCCTGCAAGTCTCGCGGAAGCCCCGAAGTAGAGCCGATTCCGCCATGAAGGGCAAGCAGCCGATTCCATCTTCCAGCACGCGTTCGCGGGCGGTTACGACGCCGATCGATTGCCATTTCCGGAGTTCCCCGGGGATTTCGGTACCGGTCCTGCCCGTTCCCTAGGCTGTGCCCATGCCGCTCCTGGTCGACGCCTCCAATGTCCTCCATGTGACCGGCGTCCTGCCGCCTGATCTGGCAGGTCCGGACGAGGTGGGGCTGGCGGGGCTCATCGCTCAAAGCCGCTGGCAGCGCGACTGGGTGCTGCTGGTCTGCGATGGCGGTGCCCCGGGCGACCGTCGCCCGTTTCCGGGGCTTGGCATCGTGATTCGTGCCACCGGCGCCCGAAGCGCCGATGATTGCATCGTGGAAGAGGTCCGTCGCTCGAGTTTCGCGCGGCGCATCACGGTGGTGAGCAATGATCGCGCGGTGATCGCGGCGACGAGCCGTCTCGGCTGCCGACCCATGACGAGCGACGCTTTCCTCCAGTCGCTTGCTGACGATGCCTTGAAGCATTCCTGCCCGATCAAGCCGCGTCCGGATCGCGGCGCCTCGCTTCCGCTCGATGCGCAGGCGGTCGAGCGATGGATGCGCGAGTTCGGATTCGATCCGCCAAGTTCGACTGAAGGAGCCCGACCATGACCACGCGCCCGCACGCCGGCCCGCGCCCCTCGCTCGCCTTCACTCCGACGGAGTTCGACTTCGACAGCCCGCCGTCCGATCCGATCGCCGCGTTCCTGCGCTGGTACGAGGACGCGCTGCGCCTTCCCGTTCCGAATCCGAACGCCGTGACGCTCGCCACCGTGGACGCGCACGGGCTGCCCAGCGCCCGCGCGGTACTGCTGCGCGGCTTCGACGAGCGCGGCGCCGTCTTCTTCACGAATCGCTCGAGCCGCAAGGGCGAGGCGCTCGAAGCGTGCCCGCGTGCGGCGCTTCTCTTCCACTGGGACCTGCTCAATCGCCAGGTCCGCATCGAGGGCTCCGTCACGCACACGAGCGACATGGAGAGCGACGAGTACTGGGTGTCGCGCCCTCGCGCCAGCCAACTGGCCGCCTGGGTCAGCGAGCAGAGCCGCCCCGTCGACTGCCGCGAGACGCTCGAGCGGGCCGTGCGCGAAGCGGAGGCTCGATTCGCAGGGGAACCCGTGCCGCGCCCCTCGCACTGGGGCGGCTACCGCGTGGGTGTCCATGCCATCGAGTTCTGGCAGGGCCACGAGCATCGCCTGCACGATCGCGTTCGCTATCAGCACACGCCGCACCTGGGCGGCTGGTCGCCTCGCCGACTCTGCCCGTAGCGCCGGCTCTGGCTGTAGCGCCAGTTCAGGATTCCGTCGCGCCGGCCATGGCCCGCGCGCGCGCGGCTTCCCACGGTCGCGCCTCGCGCTTCGCCGGTCTCCAGCCGCCATGCACGCGCACGCCTCCGAGCGGGCCGATCGTGCGCTGAAGGTTGGCAAGCAGCGTGCGGTCCGGCACCACGCGGCATGACGACGGCTCGAGCGTGGCGATCCAGTCGTCCACGAGCATGCGCACCTGAACCTCCACCGGCCGACCGCGCGTGGCGGCGAAGGTGGCCGAAGCGCGGCGCAGCTCCCCCGCGATCATCTCCATCACCTGCGTGAGCGCCTGGACGCCGGCGTCGTCCGAACCCGGCACGCGCAGTCGAATCTCGATCCACTTGGCCAGATGCGCGGTCGCGTCCTCGATGGGCACGATGCGCTCGACCTTGATCGCGGGCTCTGCGCGGCGTCGATCGACGAACCCGGTGACGACCACGATGCGGTCCATGGCGAGCAGCTCGCCGTGCCGCGCGTAGACATCGCTGAAGCAGACGCCGTCGACGGTGCCGACGCGATCCGCAAGCGTGATCATCGCCATCTTCTGTCCCGGCTCGCGCCCTCCCTTGCTGACGGTCTGGTGCACGCGCGTCACGATGCCGGCGAGCACGATCGGCTCGCCTTCCGTCAGCTCCGCAAGTCCGGCGGTATCGGCGGAGCAGAACTCCGCCACCACGCGCCGATGCTCATCCAGCGGATGGCCGCTGACATGGAAGCCGAGGCTCTCGCGCTCCTTCTGCAGGGTCGTGATGCGGTCCCACGGCTCGACGCGGCGAAGCGGCACGGCCGATGCCGCGACGGTCGAGGAGCGACGATCGCCGCCTTCATCCGACTCCGGCGATTCGAAGCCGCCGAGCAGGCTCATCTGTCCCTGCCGTCGATCCCGCGCCTGCGACTGCCCGGCGGCCATCGCGTCCGGAATGGTCGCGACGAGTGAAGCGCGGCTGTCGACGCCATGCAGCGCGTCGAACGCGCCGGCCGCGACGAGTCGCTCGATCGTGGCGCGGTTCACGCTGCGAAGGTCCACGCGGGAGCAGAAATCGAAGAGATCGCGGAACGCTCCGCCGCGGTCGCGCTCCGTCATGATGCTGCGGATCGCCGATTCGCCGGTGCCCTTGATCGCCTGGAGACCGAAGCGAATGTGGCCGTGAAGCGGATCGCGCGTCTCCGACGCGCCGAAGACGACCGCGAAGTCGGCCTTCGACAGATTGAGATCCGGCGGCTTCACATCCACGCCGATGTGCGGCGCGGCGGCCGAGTGATCCGGATACGGCACACGGCGGCACTCCTCCAGATAGACCGCCCACTCCTCCACCTTGCGCGCCTGGCTCTCGAAGGAGAGCACGGCGGCCATGTACTGCGCGGGGAAGTAGGTCTTCAGATAGGCCGTCTGGTACGCGATGATCGCGTAGCCGGTCGAGTGGCTCTTGTTGAAGCCGTACCCGGCGAACTTCACGATCAGGTCGAAGAGATCCTGTGCGCGGCCGCGGTCGACGCCGCGATCGGCGGCGCCGCGCACGAAGTCGCCGCGTGCCTTCTCGATCGTCTCCTGCTTCTTCTTCGAGATCGCCTTGATGATGGTGTACGCGGCGCGGAGCGGAATGCCGCCCAGCGCGTGCAGCACCTGCATCACCTGCTCCTGATAGACCATGATGCCGTAGGTCTCGCGCGTGATCTCGTCGACCACTTCGTGCACGCGCGGGACCTGCTGGCGACCGTGCTTGCGCGCGTTGTAGTCGGGAATGAGATCCATCGGCCCGGGGCGGAAGAGCGCGTTCGCCGCGATGAGATCCGCGAGCCGGTCCGGCTGCATGTCCACCAGCAGCTTGCGCATGCCGCCGGACTCGAACTGGAAGACGCCGTGCGTCTCGCCGCGCCGGAAGAGCCCGAAGACGCGCTGGTCGTCGAACTCGAGGCGATCGAGGTCGAGCGGATGCGCGGTGGCGGAGCCCCGCTCCGCCTGGCCGGGGCCGCGGCCGACCGCGCGCCAGATCGTCTCCTCGTCGAATGCCTCGCGAATGAGCGCCTTGGCGCGCTCGATGGTGCTGAGCGTGCGCAGGCCCAGGAAGTCCATCTTCAGCAGTCCCGCGCGCTCGCAGGTCGGTCCGTCCCACTGCGTCACGACTTCCTCGCCGCCGCCCGCCGGTCGGCCCAGCGGCACGATCTCGTCCAGCGGTCGCGTGGCGATGACCACGCCCGCCGCGTGGATGCCGGCGCTGCGTGCGTGATCCTCGAGCGCCCGCGCGGCATCGATCACGCGCCGCGTGCGCTCGTCGCTCTCATAGGCCGCGCGAAGGTCGGGCTCCTTGGAGAGCGCCTCGTCGATCGTGATGTGCAGCTCCGCGGGCACCATGTTGGCCAGCCGCTGACCCTCGGACGGGCTCAGGCCCATGACGCGCGCCACATCCTTGATCGCGGCCTTCGCCTTGAGGCGCCCGAAGGTCACGATCTGCGCCACATGGCCGTACTTCTGGCGCACATAGTCGATCACGCGCGCACGACCGTCCTGGCAGATGTCGATGTCGATATCGGGATACTCGGAGCGATCGGGATCGGTGAAGCGCTCGAAGAGCAGGCCGTAGCGCTCGGGACACGCGTTCGAGAGGCCGAGCACAAATCCGATCATCGTGCCCACGCCCGAGCCGCGGGCCGTGGCGGGAATCCCCTGCTGCCGCGCCCAGTTCACGAAGTCCCACACGATCAGGAAGTACGCGGAGATCCCCTTCGAGGAGACGACGCCGAGCTCGCGCTCGAGTCGTGCGCGGATCGGATCGGTCACGCCCTCCGGGCCGTAGCGCCAGCAGAGGCCCGCCTCGCAGAGGAATCGCAGCGCGGCATCGCAACCCTGCGCAAGCTCCTCCGGTCGATCGGTGTCCTTCGTCGCGTCGAACGGATGCAGTTCGACGGTGCGGCAGACCGACTTGAACCACTCCGTGAGATCGCCGCCGTCGTAGGCCGGCGCCGCGCCGCTCCGCCGCACCTTCACCACCGGCGCGTGATTCTCCCTCTCGGGCAGCGTGACCGTGCATCGCTCGGCGATTCGCCGCGTGTTCTCGAGCGCCTCGGGCACATCATGAAAGAGTGCCGCCATCTCCTCCGGGCTCTTGACATGCAGTTCCGGGCTGTAGCGAATGCGATCGCTCTCGTCCTTCGTGCGCTGGATCGAGATGCAGAAGAGCGTGTCGTGGTGGTCCCAGTCCTCGCGACGCAGGAAGTGCGCGTCGTTGTCGCAGACGAGCGGCAGGTCGAGCTCGCGCGCAAGCCTTATCAGCGAGGGATTGATGCGCTCCTGCTCGGGAATGGGTCGCTGCAGCTCCACGAAGAAGCATGGCTCGCCGCGATCATTCGGCGCGAAGGTCTCCCGATGCCACCGCGCCTCCTCCAGCGCCGCCTGCCAATGCTGCTCGTCTCCGGAGTCGGCATGGCGCACCAGGTGGTGCGCAAGCGAGCTGCCGAGGTGACCGTTGATGGCGATGAGTCCACGGCAGCGCTCCGCGAGCGTGGACTTGTCCATGCGCGGCTTGTAATAGAAGCCGTTGATGAAGGCATCGCTGGAGAGCTTCATCAGGTTGCGCCAGCCCTCGAGCGTCTCGGCCAGGAGCACCAGATGGAAGCCGCCATCCGCGACGCCCGTGTGCGTGCGATCGCGCCGATCGCCCGGTGCCACATACGCCTCGATGCCGAGGATCGGCTTCACGCCCGCGGCCTGCGCCTCGGCGTAGAACTCCATGGCGCCGTGCAGGTTGCCGTGGTCGGTCACCGCGACCGCGTCCATGCCGAGCTCCTTCACGCGCTGCACGAGCGAGGGAAAGCGATTGCCGCCATCGAGCAGGCTGTACTCGCTGTGCAGATGCAGATGGATGAAGGCGCCCCGGCCTCCCTGCGATCGCTTGTTCGTCGTGCCATCCATGGCGGGCTGACCTCCCGGATCGTTTATACGCGAGCCGCGGCGCGGCGGGAAGACTCTTCGGGGATGAACCACGCATGAACCTCGCGCGAAGCTCGCACGAATCGCACGCGGCCCGACGCGACCGCCTCCACGCGACAGGTCGTCCACACTCCGACCGAGACGGCGGTCGCCGTCGGAGCATGGCCCCGCGTCGCGGGATCTAGACTGGACGCATGGGTTTCAGCCGGGAACTCTGGATCCGGCTCTCGAATCGTGCGGAGGCCGGCCGGCGCTCCTGGTCCGAGTCGATGGGAGGCGGCGGCGTGGAGCGAGCGCTCTGGATCGCCGCGACCGTGCTCATGGCGATCCCGATCTTCGCACTCCTGACCATCGCCGTGCTCGGCGCGGCGGCGCTCACCATCGCCGCCGTGCTCGTCGCCTGGATCTGGTCGGCCATGGTCCGCATCGGCGTCGTGCGCTCGCGACGGGAACCGCCCGTCATTCGCGTGTCTCGCGCTCCAGGAGATCTGTGAACCTCTCGCGCATCCGGCGCGCCACCGGCCCCGGGGTTCCGGTGCCGACGGGCGCATGCTCGAAGCGCGAGACCGGCAGCACGCCCCACATCGAGTTGGTCAGGAAGATCTCATCCGCCGCATGGAGGTCCGGGAGCGTCACCGCCTGCTCGCGAAGGGCGATGCCCTCGTGCCGTGCGATCTCGATGACGGCGGCGCGCGTGATGCCGGGGAGCGTCGGCTGCGGCGCGTCGGCTCGTCGTGCGGGTGGCGTCAGCACCACGCCGTCGCGCACGATGAAGGCATTGCCGACCGTCGCGCCCACCAGGAACCGATCCGTCGTGAGCCAGAGCGCCTCGTCGATGCCGTGCGTTCCGGCGTGCTGAAGCACGGCGAGCCGCGGCCAGTAGTTCAGCGTCTTGTGCCCGACGAACGGATCGCTCGGGCTGATGCGCGGCTCCGCCAGCTGCACGCCGATGCCCAGCACATAGGCGGCCTCCGGATATGGACGCATCGGTTGCGCCGCGATGGCGATCGTGAGCCGCGGCGATGTGCCGCGCTGCGGCGAGAGCAGGTTCGTCGTGCCACCGGTCACCGTCAGTCGAACGCGCGATTCCCGGAGGCCGCATCGTTCCATCGTGTGTTGCGCCGCCTGCGCAAGCCCCGGGGCCGAGACTGCGGGCTGCAAGCCGAGCATGCGCATGCTCTCGTCGAGGCGCGCCAGGTGCGCATCGGCACGGAAGAGCCGGCCGTTCGCGGCCCGCATCGTCTCGAAGAGCCCCACGCCATGCTGCAATCCGGCGTCGGAGAGCGGAAGATGTGCCTCGTCGGCCGGAACGAAGATTCCGTTCAGCCACACCACCGGGGACTGAGGGACATCGCGCTTCGTCATGGATCGCGTACGAGCGGTGCATCCGGCGCGTCGAGCGCCTGCCTCAGGATCCATACGATGCGCTCCTGCATCTCCGGGTCCGGAACGCCGGCCTTCACGACCCAGTCCCGCTCCTCCACATTCACGGTCACGGTGCGCGTGGCCGTGATCTGCGGATCGATCGGAGCGATCACGATCTTGATGACGCGCGGCGCTTCCCAGCCCGCCGCATCCGGCTTTGCAGACCCGAGGAACCATGCACGGCCCGTGCGTTGGCTGCTTGCGGGAATCATGCGCTTGTCGTCGGGGACGGTGACCATCTCGTACCCGGCGTCCATGAGCGCCTGCGTCGTGCGCTCCCAGACGACCGCATAGGGAGCCTCGACCGTGATCGAGCCGGCACAGCCGACCGTCGCCGCGGTCATGGCGGCGAGGGTGAGGGTCATCGCCGCGCGAACGAGCGACGAAGCGAGTCGCCGCGCCTCGCCAGTTCCCGCACTGCGGCGCCCGGCCCCGCGCGACGGATGGCGGTGGGCCTCGCGCGGAATGTCGAATCCTTCAATCATGCGCGCATCATCGTCGTCGGCGCGCCGATTGGCAATGGCCCGCTACCATCGCCGCATGCCGCTCGCATCGGCCACTGACCTGCACCTCGCGCACGGCACGAATGTCCTCCTCGACGGGGTCACGCTCTCAATCGAGCCCGGCGAGCGGCTCGGCCTCGTCGGTCGCAACGGCCAGGGCAAGAGCACGATCCTGCGCATCCTCGCCGGGGAGTTGGTGCCGGATTCGGGCACCGTGCAGCTCGAGCGAGGCACTCGGATCGCCTACCTGCCCCAGCATCCGAAGCTTGATCCGGCGCTCACGGTGCATGGCGCGGCCCTCGGAGCGCTGGGCGAGCAGGCCACCATCAAGCAGGATCTCGAAGCCCTCTTCGATCGAATGGCGCATGCCACCGGCGCGGAACTCGACGGACTGCTACTTCAGCAGGCGGCGCTTGAACATCGACTCGAGGCCGCAGGCGGATACGCGACGGAACATCTGGTGGAGCAGGCGCTCCAGGGAGTCGGATTCGTGGAGGCGCAGTACCAGCAGCCGGTCTCCTCGCTCTCGGGCGGGCAGCGAGGGCGCCTCGGGCTGGCGCGAGTGCTGCTGGAACGCGCCGACCTGCTGTTGCTCGATGAGCCGACGAATCACCTCGATCTCGATGGCTGCCGCTGGCTCGAGGCATACCTCGCAGACTCATTCACCGGCGCGGCAATTCTCGTCAGCCACGATCGCTGGCTGCTCGACCGAGTCGTCGACCGCATCGAGGAGATCGAGCAAGGTGCACTCAGCGACTACCCGGGAAACTATGCGCAGTACCGCGCGCTGCGCGCCGAGCGGCAGCTCGCGCAGGCGCGCGTGCACCAGAAGCAGCTCGATCGCATCAAGCGCGAAGAGGAGTTCATCCGGCGCTATCGCGCGGGTCAGCGTGCTCGCCAGGCGCGCGGTCGAGAGACGCGCCTCGAGCGCTACCGGAGCGATCACCTCATCGAGCGTCCCACGGAGCTGGACATGCTGGAGGTGCGTCTGCCGCCGGCACCGCGCGTGGGCGATCATGTCCTCGTGGCGCGCGGCCTCGCCAAGTCCTTCGGCCAGCGCCGGCTCTTCCGCAACCTCGATCTCTCGATCGAACCCGGCGAGCGCATCGGTATCGTGGGTCCCAACGGCTCGGGCAAGACCACGCTCGTGCGATGCCTGCTCGGCGAGGAGACCGTCGACTCGGGCGACATTCGCACCAGCCCCCAGCTTCGTGCCGCCTGGTTCCGGCAGACGCACGATCACCTTGATCTCTCGCTCTCGGTCTGGCAGTACCTCCAGTCGGTGATCGTCGGCGAGGACGGCGGTGCCCGCGCCAGCGAGCAGCAAGCGCGCAATCTGGCGGGCGCCTTCCTCTTCTCCGGCGCGGATCAGGACAAGCCGCTGCGCGTCCTCTCGGGCGGCGAACGAGGTCGAGCGATCATCGCCGGCCTCGTCGCCGGCGCGAAGAACCTCATCGTGCTGGACGAGCCCACGAACCACCTCGACATTCCCAGCACCGAGCGACTCGAGGCGGCTCTCGCGACCTCGCCCGAGGATGGCGGCTTTGGAGGCGCGATCATCCTCGTGAGCCACGACCGGGCGCTTCTGGCGAATGTCTGCGACCGATTGGTCGTGCTCGATGGATTCGGCCAGTGGTCCGAGGTGCGGAACGATGTCACCGCGTGGCTCGAGACGAGTGCCGCCGAGTCGGCGCCGCCGACATCCGAAGCCCCTCCCGCGTCCAAGCACGCCTCGCGCAACACCAGCACGCAGCGCTCCCGCCAGGAGACACGCTCACGCGATACCGACGGTCGCAAGGTGGCCGAACCCTCAGCGAGCCCGAAGGTGGGCGCTCCGGATCAGGCCGCGCGCAGACTCATGAAGCTCTCGCAGGAGGAGCTCGAGCAGCGAATCGAGCGGATCGAAGCACGGCTCCGCGCCGTGGACGCTCAACTCGCGGATGCATCCACCTGGGCGAACCCGGAGAAGGCGCAGCGCCTTCCCGAGGAGCGAGCGCGCATGACGGAGGAGCTCGCGCCGCTCGAGCGCGAATGGAGTCGGCGCGCGGACGAGCCCGGTGAGCCGTGACTCAGATCAGGTTCGCAGAACGACCATGCCGCTCGGATCGACCACTTCCAGGCGTGCGAACGCCAATTGGAAGCTGTCGGCACCCGACAACCGCAGGACGGTGTGATGGCTGCTCGGAACGATGGTGCCGAGCTCGGTGACGCTGCCATCCTCACTGACGGCCCGAACCGAATAGCGGATCTCCTCGGGCAGTCCGAACGCGATGATCATCGCGTCACCGCTGCGACGATTCACATAGGCCGTCACCGATCCACTGAATCCGGGCCGCGCGGCGCTGAGCCCGCGCACAAGGCAGCCGCCCTCCGCAAAGTCCCGATAGGACGAACCGAGCGCTCGTGCCAGCTCCTCGCGGGCGTTCGCATCCAGCGCAAGCTGACCGATCCGCACCGAGTACTGGTTGGAGGCGAGGTTGTAATAGAGGCTGACCATCAGCAGAGCGCCAACCATGATGCTTGCCGCGCGCCACAGGACGGCCGTGCGGTTCCATCTCGATGCCTCGCCTTGAACCGATGAATGCGCCGCACGAAGCTGAACCAGCTCGATCAGCTGTTCGGTGGTGTCTGCGCTGCCGCCGCGACGGGGACCGATGGTCGCAAGCGGCGCCAGCGCTGCGTGGTCTGCCGCCATTTCGTCACGAACGCGCGTGAGGCTCAATCCGCGCAGTTCCGCCCGCGGCACCTCGTTCGACAGCAGCGACGGATCCGCGGCGATCGATGCCTGCAGCGCGCGAATCTCAGACTGCACGGCCACGGTCTGAGAGTGGAAGAGTCGATTCAGCGCGGCAGAGTCGACTTCATCCAGAACCCCCATCGCCTCAAGGATGGCGAGTTCGACGAGCTCCTCATGCGACATCGATTCCAAGGCACTCATGAACTGCTCCCTCGCGCGAACGCGAGTCGATCGACTGCTTCTGCCATCCGGCTCGACGGAACCCACCCGACCCCCGGGGTATTTGCCCGGACTCGACCGTCGAGACCACATCGCGACGGATCGAGCCAGAGACAGAAGCGAGCACATATTCGCCAGGATTTGCCTGCGGTTCCGGCATAGTTGCGGCAGCCAATGCGAAGGCTCGGAGGGACGAAAATGGGCTGCCGGCCCATGCACTCTTGCGGGTCTCGACTCATTAGATGGACTTCTCGGACCCCATTCGTTCGCGAAGACGCTGGAGGCCACGGCTCAATGCTGACTTCACGGTGCCCAGCGGTGCATTGAGCTGCGTGCTGACCTCGCGCAGCGTGAAGCCCTGAAGGTAGGCCCGCTCGATCACTTCCCGTTGCAACTTCGGCAACTCGCGCAGTCGCTCCCGCAGGCGCGGCGACTCCTCGACTCCTGATGCCGGGACGCTCCCCTCGGATGCCGCCAGGTGCGCCCCTTCGGGACGACTCTCGAGTCCGAGCTGCTCGGGCCGAGCCCCCTTCCGACGCAGGCGATCGATCAAGTGCCGCCGGGCGATGAGCATCACCCAGGTGACCAATCGCGCCCTGCGCGGATCGAAGCGATCGGCGGTTCGCCACAGGCGCACGAAGACCTCCTGCACCGCGTCCTCCGCCTCCGCCCGCGAATTCAGGACCTGTCGGGCCGCCTTGTAGACGAGCGCCCCGAAGCGGTCGTACAGGTGCGCAACGGCTTCCTCGTCGCCGGCCGCGACGCGCCGCATGAATGCCCAATCCTCCTGTTCCAGCGGGTCCAAAGGCCCTCCCGAGCCCGATTTGCCGGCTGCCGCCACCCCTGCCGATGCGCAAATCCTACGACCCCCGGCACTTCACCTTCGCGAACACTATACAAAATGCCTCGAACCTCGGTGTTTTGGTGGCACGTTTCCGGACAGAGTGACATACTCGTGGGTGAAGCGTTCGTGTGGGCGGACGCCTCGTATCGAGCCGAAATCGGCTTGGGTGGATCGTGAAGAGACTCGTGCGAGAACCATCGCTTCACTGCGATCGCTGCTGCGCTCAGCCGCGACGAGCGTTCACGCTGCTCGAATTGCTGCTGACGCTCGCCATCGTCTCGGTGCTCATCGGCCTGCTCGCTCCCGCCCTCGGCATGGTGCGCGAGACAGCCCATCGTCTCGCCTGCGCTTCCCACCAGCACTCGCTCGGAGCCGCGATGGCGCTCTTCGCCCGCGACAACCGCGACCGCACGCCGAGAAGCTACTTCGGTCGTTCGGATGTGAGGCTCCCGCAGGAGATGATGGCGGCAACCATCGGCACGATGGCGCCCGTCCCGGACAACTGGGAGGGTCTCGGTTGGCTTTCGGTCGGCGCCGGCGGGTATGTCGACAACAACAGCTGCTTCTACTGCTCCAGCCATCGGGGCAATCACCCAAGCGAGCGGTACCTGTCGAAGTTCAGGCTCGGTCAGCAGCGCGTCTACATCAACTACCACTACAGCGGCGATGTCAGCATGGCCACAGGGCGACCGCGCCTGATCGACCAGCCGGTGTCTCACATCTTCCTGACCGACGGCCTCCGAACGGTTTCGGATTTCAATCATGGCAACGGAGCGAATCGCCTGCATGGCGATCTCTCGGTGTCATGGAAGCATGATGTGAACGAAGTGATGGCCAGCATGCTGCCGACCGTCGCGATGCCGGCGTCGACCCAGCCGGATCTCTACCAGTCGATCTGGGAAGCCATTCTGCTCGAGTGACGGCCTGCAGCGTCACCTCGACGAGACCGATCTGACGGGTGCCAGATCGGCAGGCTTGCTCATGACCTGCGCATGGGGGACTCGCCCTTGGGCGTGATGGCGGCCGCTTGGCGGCGATCCGCATGCCATCCGAGCCGTGGCACGCTGGCATTGGGCTTGCTCCACCGGTGGGCATGGCAAGCAAGATCATCGGCATCGACCTGGGCACCACGAACTCCGTCGTCGCGATCATGGAAGGCGGCCAGCCGAAGGTGCTCATCAATTCCTCCGGCACCCGAACCACGCCCAGCGTGGTCGGATTCACCGACAAGGGTGAACGCCTCGTCGGCCAGCCGGCGCGCCACCAGCAGGTGACGAATCCGAAGAACACCGTCTTCTCCATCAAGCGCTTCATGGGCCGCCGCCACTCGGAGGTCGAGAGCGAGGAGAAGCTGGTTCCCTACGAGGTGATCGGCGGCTCGGACGAGCTCGTGAAGGTCAACATTCGCGGCAAGACCTACACGCCACCCGAGGTCAGCGCCATGATCCTCCAGGATCTGAAGAAGACTGCGGAGGACTATCTGGGCGAGAAGGTGGATCGCGCCGTCATCACGGTGCCCGCGTATTTCAACGACAGCCAGCGCCAGGCCACCAAGGATGCGGGCGAGATCGCCGGCCTGAAGGTCGAGCGCATCATCAACGAGCCGACGGCGGCCGCGCTCGCCTACGGGCTCGAGAAGAAGAAGAACGCGCGCATCGCAGTGTTCGATCTCGGCGGCGGCACCTTCGACATCTCGATCCTCGATGTCGGCGACGGCGTCTTCGAGGTGCTTTCGACCAACGGCGACGGTCACCTCGGCGGTGACGACTTCGACCAGCGGCTCATCGATCACCTTGCGGAGGAGTTTCGCAAGAAGGAGGGCATCGATGTCCGCAGCGATGCGATGGCGCTGCAGCGACTCAAGGAAGCCGCCGAAAAGGCCAAGATCGAGCTCTCCACGCAGCTCGAGACCACGGTCAATCTTCCATTCATCACGGCGGACCAGAACGGTCCCAAGCACCTCCAGGTGACGCTCACGCGAGCGCTCTTCGAGCAGAAGTGCAAGGACCTCTTCGAGCGCCTGCGCGGCCCCTGCCAGCAGGCGCTCAAGGACGCGAAGCTGGCCCCCAAGGATGTGCAGGAAGTGGTCATGGTGGGCGGGTCGATCCGCATCCCCAGGGTGCAGGAGATCGCCAAGGAGATCTTCCAGACCCAGGAGCTCGACAAGAGCATCAACCCGGATGAGGTCGTGGCCATCGGCGCGGCGATCCAGGGCGCGGTGCTCACCGGCGATGTCAAGGATGTGCTGCTGCTTGATGTGACACCGCTCTCGCTGGGCATCGAAACTCTCGGCGGAGTCATGACGAAGCTGATCGAGCGCAACACGACGATTCCGACGAGCAAGAAGGAGACCTTCTCGACCGCGTCGGACAATCAGACCTCGGTGACGATCCATGTGCTCCAGGGCGAGCGCGAATTCGCGGGCGACAATCGCACCCTCGGTCGCTTCGACCTTGCGGGAATCTCCTCGGCGCCGCGCGGTGTGCCGCAGATCGAGGTCGAGTTCGCCATCGACGCGAACGGCATCATCAATGTGACGGCGACCGACAAGGCCACCGGCAAGAAGCAGGAGATCAAGATCACCGGATCGAGCGGCCTGTCGAAGGACGAGGTCGAGCGCATGCGCAGGGAAGCGGAGGCGAACGCCGCCGCCGACAAGGCGCGGCGCGAACTCGTGGACCTGAAGAATCAGGCGGAGTCGATTGCGTATCAGACGCGCAAGGCGCTGGAGGAACTCGGCGCCAAGGTTCCGCAGGAGACGCGTGCCAAGGTCGAGGGCGCCGTGTCGAACCTGGAGAGCGCCCTGAAGGGCGACGACAAGGCCGCGATCAACGCGGCGCTCAAGCTCCTGACGGACGCGGCGAGCGACCTGGGACGCGTGGCGACGGAAGCGGGCAACGCCGGCGGCCCCGGCGCGGGCAGCACCGGTCCCGGCGCCTCGGATCGCAAGGAAGGCCAGCGCCCCGGCGGCAAGGATGATGTGATCGACGCCGAGTTCGAGGTGAAGGACGGCAACTGAGCGGATCAGCGACCGCTGCGTTCGGTGCGACCGCGGTCGAAGAGCGCCGCGAAGATCGCAGGCCCCTTCGCCTGCGGATCGGCCCGAAGCACGCGCCAGCGCCGAAGCGCCAGGCCCGCGCTGCGAGCCCAGGCGCGGGCGTCCGCCTCATTGAATCCGAGGTGCTGGTGGCCCATCGTGCGCCCGAAGTCCCGCCGATCGTGGCGGACCATGTCGACGATGAGCAGCCGCCCGCGCGCCGAGAGGATCCGGGCGCACTCGGCAACCGCTCGATCCGGATGCTCGAGGTGATGCAGCACGAGCATCACCACCGCCACATCCGCCTCGCCCGTCCGGATCGGCAGCTCGAGGAGATCGCCCTGTCGGAAGCTCACATTGCGATGCGAGGCGAGGCGACGGCGCGCGGCCTCGAGCATCGTTGACTCGCGATCCACCGCGATGACTCGTCGCACCAGCGGTGCGAGATGCTCCGCAGCATCGCCCGTTCCGCAGCCGAGGTCCGCGACCGTCAGATCCGGCTCCATGAGCGCCAGCAGCGCTTCCGCCGCGAAGGAGGAGCCGAAGAGCTCGCGCCGGAGGCGATCCCATTCCCCGCCCAGGCGCCCGAAGAAGGTGCGCGAATCCGTGCGGCGCTCCGCCAGCACGCTCGCACGCCGCGCGTCATCCTGCGCCGCCTGCGTTGCATCGACCTGCGTCCGGGCCAGCCGCCAGAGCGCCTGCGCCGTCTCGTCGAGGCCCGCGCCGTCGAGCCGATGCAGTCCCGCAGTGCCTTCATTGCGTCGCGCGACCCACCCCGCATCGATCAGCATTCGAAGGTGCCGGCTGATGGTGCTCTGCGGAAGCTGCATGATGCGCGCCATCTCTCCCACGCCGAGTTCCTCGAGCTCCAGCAGGCGAAGGAGCCGAAGGCGCGTGGCATCGCCCACCAGGCTCGCCCAAGCCATCCATCGTGCGGGGCCGCTGCGTTGGCGCGGCGCCATCAGCGTCCCGGAGGCAGCGCGGTCGATCGGTTGAGCGGGACCCCGGCCGTTTCGAGGGCCGCGCGAACGCGCGGATCCTCGGGGTTCACGCCGTAGGCCTGGCGCAGCCGCCGAATCGACTGCTCGCGCGTTCCGTACTCGAGCTCGAGCTGGCTCGCCACCCAGTAGCACTCCGTGCTGCGCCGGATGTCGAACCCATCGTCGATCTCGATCGCGGCCGTGATCGCATCCATCGCGGTATCGGGATCGCCAAGCTGGTTCGCGTACTTGGCGAGCTGAATCCACGCCTCGCTCGATCGCAACTGGATCCCGGCGTTGCGGAGCAGCTCGTAGAGCCTCGCCGCGTCATTGAGCTCGGCGAGACACCCCGCCAGCGCGAAGATGACATCGGTATTCGTCGGCACTCGAGCGTTGGCTCGCTCGAGGGAGCGTCGCGCGACCTCGTAGTTGCCGAGCCCCACCTGCGCGCGGCCATACTCGTACTCGGCCTGCCAGACACCGGGCGTCGCGTCGACGATGGGTTGCAGCGCGGTGGCCGCTTCCTGGTAGTGGCCGTAGTCGTTCGCATGCTGCGCGCGAGCCACCGCCGTCTCGACCGGCGGCACGCTCTGACACGCGACCGGCAGCCCCGCAACGATCACCGGCAGCAGGATGCGAATGAAGTTTCCGATTCGTCCACAGTCCATGCTTGGCTCCTTCCGTGGAGCGGCGATGATACCCGCATGAGCGAGGATTTCCGGCCGGCGGCACTGCTGCTGCACCTGATGGTCGGAAGGCCGAATCACTTCGACCTGCTGTTCGCAACCGTCGCACGGCCGAAGGCCGAGGAACGCTGTGCGATCTGCTGGCGGACAGGGTCGGCCACCCACGCGCTGCTCCCGGAGCATGGCGCCGCGCTCGAGCCGATCGAGCTGCATCGCGCGCTCTACCTTGACCTGCGCGAGCCCCGGGAACTCGATGAGAATCGAGGGCGAGTCGAACCGCTTGCACGCGGCCGATGGCGCCCGATCGACGCAATGCTCGCGGAACTCGCATGGACCCCGCACGGGGAGCCGTGGATCCTGCGATTCAGGCTCGACGGCCGACCCGTCGATCCTGCCGATGCGGCGGCGCTGGCGAGCGCGAATCGGATCGAACGAGTCCGCTGAGGAGCCGATGGTCGCGAGCGGAATTCGGCAGCCTGCCGATGTCCGCCGGGCGAGCGGTGGGCGGGCAGGCGTCTGCAGCCGAGCGCTGCGCCCGCTGCGTCATCCTCCCCCGCGTCAGTGCATCACCGCAGCGACCGTCAGGACGACCCAGACGACCACCGCGCAGGGAATCTTCGAGATGATCCCGAGCAGCTTCCCGATCGCGGCACCGGCCGCAGGCTTGGCCGTGTCCCTCAGGCGCGTGCCCTCGCGCGACAACTCGCCGATCACGGCACCGCCCAGCGCGCCGATCGCCGCGCCCGCGAGCGAGCCCACGATCGGAACGGGAATCAGCACGGTGCCGGCGATGCCTCCGATGAGCCCGCCGAGCAGTGCGCCCCAGGCGCCCCGCGCGGACGCCCCGCCCCGCCGTGCGCCCTCCGCCGCCGCCACGGTCTCGAGGATCTCCCCCAGCAGCGCCACCGCCGCGCCGACGCCGATCACCGTCCAGCCGAAGAACGGCGCGCCGTCGCCTACGCGCGGTGCAAGCAGCAGATCCGTGAGCATCGCGATGGCCAGCATGATCCACGCACCGGGCAGGCCGACCACCACGAGCAGCACGCAGCACGCGCCGACGAGGCCGAATCCGAGGCCGATGGAAGCGCTCCAGATCGTCACGATGCGAGCCTACTTGGGAGTCGTCCGCGATTCCGTTCGGGCGACGGCGAGGTCCAACGCAGGACCTCACGGCGCAAGGTGCCGAAGTTCGTCGCGCAGGATCGCGGCGAGCTCGAAGTTCTCGGCGCGAATGGCCGCTTCGAGGCGCTCGCGCAGTTCCTCGCGCTGGCTCGACGGCAGCGTCGGAACGAGCGTGGCGCGCATTGCGTGCAGCGCTCGAAGTCCGTGATCTCCCACGGCCATGGCGCCCGCGCCATCAAGCAGCACGCCGAGCTCGGCAAGCCCACGATCGATGGCCGCGACCGCGTCGCCGGCGCCATGGGCACGAAGCGCCTTGGCGACCTCGGCGCGCACCTGAAGGATGATCGCCTGGATGCGAAGCGCTTCGAGCCCCGACGCCCCGGGAGTGCGGCGCTCTCCGAGCAGGAGCGTCGCAAGCGCCCGAACATGCGCCGTGTCCCGCACGACGGCGTCGAAGTCTCCAAGCCCGGCCAGGGCGGCCGCCCGCTGGAGGTAGAGCAGCGCCTCATCCTCGGCGTCCGAGAGATCGTCGGCCGACGGTGTCGCGCGCTGGGCGGGCCATCGAGTCCGGAAAGCCTCCAGCAGGCTCGGAAGACCGTGGGGGCGCAATGCATCCGGCCTCCCATCAGTTTCCATTTGGACGATTCCCATCGGCACTCGCCGCTGGATGACCATTCGGCCGTCATCGGCACGGATGATTCGCACGCTCGGGTGGTCGAAACCCTCGGGCCAGCCGCGAAGCAGTCGGGTCAGATCCTCGTTCGAGCTCATCGAGTCCCGCCAGGCGCTTTCATCGGTACGACGATCGTAGACGGAAGCTTCGCGCACGATTCGCGAAGCTCGTGTTGGCACCGGGGCGCCCGGATCTCTAGGATTCGAGGCTCTGCGACTCGGGCGGGCGGCCCAGGGAGAATCATGTCGCGACAATCGCTCCAGTCCGAACTTCAGCTCTACCTGCGCGAGATCCACGATGTTCCCCTGCTCACGCCCGAGGAGGAGAAGGAACTCGGCTGGCGCATCATCAACGACAACGATCTCGACGCCAAGGAGCGGATGATCAAGGCGAACCTTCGCCTGGTGATCTCCATCTCCAAGACCTATGCGAACCGGGGACTTCCGCTTCCTGACCTGATCGAGGAAGGGAACATCGGCCTGATCCGCGCCGTGGAAGGATTCGACCCTGCACAGGGCGCTCGCTTCAGCACCTATGCGAGCTGGTGGATCAAGCAGGCGATCAAGCGCACGCTCATCAATGCCGTGCAGCCGATCCACATCCCGGCGTACATGGTGGAGTTGATCGCGCGGTGGAAGGAGTCCTCTCGCCGCCTGGAGGAGGAGCTCGGCCGCGCGCCGTCGCTCCAGGAGCTCTCCAAGGTGATGAAGGTCCCGGTGAAGAAGCTCCAGATCATCCGCCGCGCGGTGAAGGCCTACCACGCGCCGAGCCAGCTTCCCTCGAATGAGAACGGAGATGCAGTCGATTTCGCCGACATCTTCGAGGACACGCGCCACGAGGCACCGCACGAGAGCGTGGCGCAGAGCGAGGAATTCAGGATGGTGCTGCGACTGCTCGACTCGATCGACGAGCGCGATGCGCGCGTGCTGCGGCTGCGGTTCGGGCTCGAGGGCAAGGAGCCGCTCACGCTGAAGCAGATCGGCGAGGAGGTCGGCCTCACGCGCGAGCGCGTGCGGCAGATCGAGGTCGAGGCGCTTCGCAAGCTCCAGCTGCAGCTCAACGACAATCGGCCCTTGCGCTTCTGCACGCCGAGGACGCCGCCGTCCGAGGCAGCGCCGAAGCGGCGTCGCGGCCCAGGCAAGGTGACGGACACCCCGACCGACGACGCGTGAGCGCCGCCGGCATGCGAGACTCCGGCGACACCGACGCCCGGCGGCACCTGACGCTCAGCTCGAAGTCGATGCCTTGTAGAAGGGAAGCGCGGTGACCTGCGCCGGCGCCTTCTCGCGCCCAAGGTCGATGCGCAGCGAGGTGCCCACCGTGGCGAGATCCGGCGGCAGGTACGCCATGGCGATGGGGCGCTCGAGCGTGGGGCTGATGCAGCCGCTCGTGACGGTGCCCACCACGCGATCGTCCTGAAGCACGCTCATGCCCTGACGGGCACTGCGGCGCCCTTCGAGCAGCAGTCCGACGAGCTTCTTCGAGAGGCCCTTCGCCTTCAGCGCGCGCAGCGCCTCCTGGCCGATGAAGGTCCCGGCGCGCGGGTCCGCATCGCCTTTGTCGAGCTTCACGGCGAAGTCGAGCCCGGCCGAGAGCGGATCGAGCTCCTCCGAGATCTCATGGCCGTAGAGCGGCATGCCCGCCTCGGTCCGCAGCGTGTCGCGGGCGCCGAGTCCGCACGGCTTGACGATCTGCGCCGCGTCGCCGCCGTCGGAGAGCATCGCCTTGAGAGCCATGGTCGCGGCGGTCGCGCCCATGATGACCTCGACGCCGTCCTCGCCGGTGTATCCCGTGCGGCTCACGATGAACTTCGCCAGCAGCACGCGCTTCTCCACGAAGCGGTAGCGCTTCAGCGAAGGGATCTCCTTCGACATCCGTGAGACGAGTTCCATCACGCGCGGCCCCTGGATCGCCACCATCGCGGTCGAGCGCGTCTGGTCGTCCAGCTTGAAGATCATGTCGCGCTTCTCCCTCGCGAAGTGATCGAGCAGCTTCAGTCGATTGCTCGCGTTGCAGACCATGAGGTAATCGTCCTCGTCGAAGCAGGAGACGAGCACATCGTCGCGACAGCCGCCCTGCTCATTGCAGACGAGCGAGTAGCGGACCATGCCGGGCTCCATGCCGAGGATCTGCCGCGTGCAGACGCGATCGAGGAAGCGGCGGGCATCCTTGCCGGTGAAGCGCAGGCGACCCATGTGGCTCACATCGAAGAAACCGCCGGAGCGGCGCGTCTGCCGATGCTCCTCGAGGATCGAACCGTAGTGCAGCGGCATCTCCCAGCCGGCGAAGTCGACCATCATGGCGCCCGCATCGACATGCAGGGCGTGCAGCGGAGTTCGCAGAAGTTCCGTGGTGGTGCTCATCGATCGGCTCCGGTCTCGTGGACAGGTCTGATGGGTGCGGGTGCCTCGGCATCAGGCGAGGCGGGCGCTGCGTGCGCTCCGGCGACGCCCGCGCCGGGTTCGGTCCGTGGCATGGCGGCGCGAAGGCGTGCGACCTCGCGCTCCAGCTCCTTGAGCCTTCGTGCCATGCCGTAGAGGTCGCGGCCCGCCAGCGCGTTGCGCTTCGCGGCGTCCAGGTCGATCGCGGGGATCCCCGCCACGCGCGATCCGGGAGGAATGTCGCTCACGACCGCCGCCTTCGCGGCAACCTGCGTCTGGCTGCCGATCGACAGATGCCCCGCCACGCCCGCCTGCCCGCCGAATGCAACGAAGTCGCCCACCTCCACGCTTCCGGAGATGCCCACGAGCGAGACGAGCAGGCAGCCGCGCCCGATGCGCGTGCCGTGGCCGATCGAGATCAGGTCGGCGAGCTTCGTGCCCGCACCGATGTGCGTCTCCTCCATCGCCGCCCGCTCGATCACGCAGCCCGATCCGATCTCGACATCGTCCTCGATGACGACGATGCCCGTCTGCGGAATCTTCTCGTGCCGACCGTGATGGGTCGCGTAGCCGAAGCCGTCGCTGCCGACCACCGCGTTGGCATGCAGCACGACGCGATGGCCGAGCCGGCATCGGTCGTAGACGACGGCATGGGGGAAGAGCACGCAGTCGTCGCCGAGCACGGCCTGCTCTCCGACATAGGACCCCGGATAGAGCACGCATCCGCGGCCGATCGTCGCCCCTCGCTCCACCACCGCGAAGGGATGGATCGAGCATCCCTCGCCGATCCGCGCGTCGGGATGGAGCATGGCGCCACCCGTGGCGCTTCCCTCCATGGGCGCTGGATGGCGACGGAATCCGCTGAGCGCGACCAGCGCCTCGCGGAACGCGAAGTAGGGATCGTCTGCGACGAGCCGCACGAGTCGCTCAGGGCACTCGGTGGATCGCCCCACGATCACCGCCGCGGCGTTCGTCGTCGCCAGATGGCTCGCATAGCGAGCGTTGGCGAGGAAGGTCACATGCTCGGCCCCGGCGCGATCGATCGGCGCAACGGCGCAGACCCGGATCCCGCCGTCGCCGACGACTTCGGCGCCGATACGCGAGGCAAGTTCGGCAAGCGTCATCGACATGCTGCACTGCGCGGTGAGCGAAGCGACACGGTAGCAGGTCCCTTGCGGCAAGGCTATTCTCCGGCCCTCCCGATGGGCTTGATTCGCTCCACAGCACGCGTGCGGAGGTCGGCGCGGCCGACGCGGCGCGGGCATGGCAGCGCACTGACGGTCCTCATGGTCGCGCTGGTCGCGCTGGTCGCGCTGCTTGCGGTGCGTGCGACGGCGCAGGTGAATGTCGAGGACGAGACCTTCGCCGACCGGCCCGTCGCTCGCATCGAGATCGTGGGGCTTCAGCGCGTCACGGAGCAGGAGATCCGCAACAACCTTCGCCTTGGCGCGGGCCAGCCCTACGACCCCAAGGCCGTCCGCGACGATGTCGCGACGCTCTACCGGCTGGGCCACTTCGAGACCGTCACCGCGAGCGCGACGCTCCAGCCCGACGGCACCGTGGTCGTCTCGTACCTGCTCACGGAGCAGGCGCTGGTGCGCGACATCCAGACCGTCGGCAACAAGGCAGCCACGGACCAGGAGCTTCGTGCGGCGATTCCGCTGGTGCCCGGCGGTCCGCGCGACGACTTCCTCATGGAGCAGTCCGTCTTCCGCATCAAGGAGCTCTACAAGAACCGCGGGCACTACCTCGTGGAGGTCACCGTCGACGAGTCGCGCCTCCTCGACTCGGGCGTCGTGATCTTCCGCATCCTCGAAGGTCCGCGCGTGCGCATCCGCGACATCGAGTTCGTCGGCAACGCGAGCTTCCCCGCCAAGCAGCTCCAGGCGCAGATCAAGACGAAGGCGTGGTTCTTCCTCCTGGTCAAGGGCAACATCGACGAGCAGCAGCTGGTGGACGATGTGGCGTCGATCGACCGCTTCTACCGCGATCGCGGATTCGTCGATGTGCGCGTCGACCGGCGCGTCGAACTGAGCCCGGACCAGAAGGAGGCGAAGCTCGTCTTCGTCATCACGGAGGGACGGCAGTACCGGCTGCGCGCCGTTCGCGTGGAGGGGCTCGAGGGCCGCAACACGCTGCGCGTCTTCAGCGAGGAGCAGCTCCAGGCGCTCATGGTGATCCGGCCCGGCGATGTCTTCCAGCGCAACCTCGTGGACAAGACGCTGATCAGCCTCGAGACCGCGTACCGCGTGCAGGGCTACATCGATGTCCAGGTGCAGGAGACCTACTACCGCGTGGGCGAGTCGCCGGAGGTGGATCTGCTGCTCATCATCACCGAAGGCGAGACCTATGACGCGGGCCTCATCCGGATCCAGGGCAACTTCCTCACGCGCGACAAGGTCATCCGGCGCCTCGTGCGCGTGCAGCCCGGACGCCCGATCGACGGCCGCGAGACGAACGACTTCATCGCGGCGCGCCTCACGGGCAGCGGCCTCTTCAACGATTCCCGCGTGACGGTGCAGGAACCCGACCCCGACGATCCCCGCACGCGCGATGTGCTCGTGGAGGTCAAGGAGCGCAACACGGGTTCGCTCAACTTCGGCGTGTCGATCGGCAGCGACACGAGCTTCGGCGGCGAAGTGTCGCTGTCGCAGTACAACTTCGACATCGCGGACACGCCGCTCTCGGTGGGCGAACTCATCTCGGGCCGCGCGTTCCGCGGCGCCGGGCAGTCGTTCAACATCACCGCCGCACCCGGCATCGATGTGAGCACCTACTCGATCGGCTTCGCCGAACCGCATCTCTTCGAGAGCGACTACGGCGGCGCCGCGAACGCCTTCTACCGCCAGCGCGACTTCAGCCTGGGCAGCTACAGCGAGGAGCGCATGGCGCTGAACCTGACGCTGGCGCGGCAGATCGGCGATGTGTGGCGTGCCGGCGTCTCGTCGCGCTTCGAATGGGTCAAGCTGGACGACTTCTCGCCGTTCACGCCGATCGAGGTCTTCAACGATCGCGGACCCTCGTACCTGAGCGCCGGGAGCTTCACGCTCTCGCGCAACACGGTGGACAACACGCGACGACCGTCGCGCGGCAGCGTGCTCGACTTCGCCGCGAGCTACTACGGCGCCTTCGGCGGCGCCTACAGCTACCCGTTCATGCGCGCCGGCTACACCACCTTCCTCACGCTCGACGAGGACTTCCTGGGCCGCAAGAGCACGCTGCGCCTCAACACGCAGATGGGCTACATCTTCTCGTCGTCCGCGCCGACCTACGAGCGCTTCTACCTGGGCGGTCGCAGCTTCCGCGGCTTCGAGTTCCGGAGCATCAGCCCCAAGAGCGTCGGCTACATCATCGCGCCGAACTTCCCGAACAACAATCCGGTGGGCGGCCAGTTCCTCTTCTTCGCAGGAGCGCAGTACGAAGTGCCGCTCTTCCAGGAGCTCATCACGGGCGTCGTCTTCTGCGACTCGGGCACGGTGCAGAACACCTTCGGGTTCGACGAGTACCGCGTCTCGGCGGGTTTCGGCGTGCGTCTCTACATCGAGGCCCTGGGGCCTGCGCCGCTCGCATTCGATCTCGCCTGGCCGCTCGTCAGCCAGCCCGGCGACATCGAGCAGGTCTTCAGCTTCACTGCGGAACTGCCCTTCTGACCCGTCGGTCGCGGCGCGCGAATGCAGCGGCGGTCCGTACAATGGGCCGCATGAAGAAGCTCCTTTCCGCCGCCGGTCTCGTCCTCCTCGCCGCGTTCGCGGGCGGGCTCGTCGCCGCCAATCAGGGCGCCCGGACCGGGCCGCCCACGCGCGTGGCCACCGTCAATCTCGGCACTCTGGTCGACAAGCTCCAGGAGAAGGCGGAGTGGGAGATCAAGCTCCGCAACCTCCAGTCGCAGATCATGGAGGAGATCCGGGTTCGCAAGACCAAGCTCGACGAGCTCGTGGCACAGGTCAACGCGATGCAGGATCCCGCGAAGAAGATGACATCGCTGGAGGAGGCACAGCTCCAGAAGCTCGAGCTCGACCAGTGGGCCACCATGAAGGAGCGCGAGCTCGATCGTGAGGCGAGCCTCATGTGGCGCCAGATCTACAAGCACATCCGCGAGGAGGCCGGGAAGCTCGCGGAGTCGAAGGGCTACGACTATGTCATCGTCGCCGAGCCCGGCGACGACATCCAGCTCGGCGGCGACTCGCGCGTGCCCGCGACGCAGCGGGCGCTGGAGCAGATCGGTCGCCGTCGACTGCTCTACACGAGCCCCGCCCACGACATCACGGAGGAGCTGGGCACGCGCATGAACAACGCCTACGCGGTCGGTCGCTGACCCGCATCCACCACCCGATCCCATCCACACCCGGAGTCTCGACATGCGTTTCATTCCCGGCCACGACCGACTGCGTTCCCTTCCGATGCTGACGGCCCTCGTGCTCTGCACGGGCATGGTCGTCGCCGCGGCGATGCAGAGTGCCACGACACCGACGACGGTGGCCGTGGTCGATCTCGAAGTGATCTACGAGAAGCTCGATCAGCACCGCGCCGCCGAGGCGAAGCTCAACGCGATGGTCGACACGCTCTCGGAGGAGGGCAAGCGCCGCGAGGCGGATCTGAAGGTGGTCCGCATCGAACTCGAGAGCTTCGAGAAGGGCTCGCAGGCGTTCGTCGACATGCAGCGGAAGGTGGAGGATGCCGTGGGGCGCCTCGCCGCCTTCGAGGAGTTCGCGCAGTTGAAGGCGCAGCGCGAGAGCGAGCGACTGGTCAAGGAGACCTACGACGAGATCAAGAGGACCTGCTCGGCCATCGCCAAGGACCGCGGCATCCAGCTCGTGCTGCTGGATGACGCGACACCGCAGTTCGCCCCCGAGGATCGCCGCCCCATGATGCAGCAGATCTCGGCGCGGCGGTCGCTGTTCGTCGACCCGGCGCTCGACATCACGCCGCTCGTCGTCGAGCGGATGAATCGAGAGTTCGCGGCCAGGGGCGCCGGCGGCTCGGCGTCGCCATGACCGAGGCACGGCCTTCCACCGCCGCTGCCCTCGCGACGCTGGTCGGAGGACGACTCGAAGGGCCGGGCGACCTTCCGGTCACCGGCGTCGGCACGCTGGACGACGCGACCGACACGCAGGCGACCTTCGTCTCCAGCAGCGCTCATGCGAAGCGGCTCGACGGATGCCGCGCCCGCGTCGTCCTGGCCTCCGAGAGCGTGGATCTCGGCACCGGCGCGAACGGCCGCGCGGTGATCCGCGTGCGCGATGCGGAGATCGCGCTGATCCCGCTGCTGGAGTCCTTCGCCCCCGCGCCGGAGCGGCCGGCACCGGGAGTTCATGCGCAGGCGGTCGTGGATGCGAGCGCCGTCGTCCACCCGTCCGCGAGTGTCGCCGCGTTCGTCACCATCGGCGCCCGCAGCCGGATCGACGCCGGTGCGCTCCTGCACTCCGGCGTGCACATCGAGTCTGATGTGGTGATCGGCGAGGCCTGCGAACTGCATGCCAACACCGTGGTGCGCGCGCGATGCCGGCTCGGTCGGCGCGTCGTGCTGCATCCTTCGTGCGTGATCGGCAGCGAGGGATTCGGCTACCGGCCGGCGCCCGACGGGCGCGGCCTGCGCCGCGTGCCGCACCTCGGAGGCGTGCGCATCGACGACGATGTCGAGATCGGCGCGGGCACCTGCGTCGACCGCGCGAAGTTCGGTGATACGGTCGTGGGCGCGGGCACGAAGATCGACAACCTCTGCCAGGTGGGACACAATGTGCGCATCGGGCGCTCGTGCGTGATCGCGGGACTCACGGGCATCGCGGGCAGCGCGGTGATCGGCGACGGCGTCCGCATCGGCGGCCAGACCGGCGTGGCGGACCATGTGCGCATCGGAAACGGCGCGATGCTCGCCGGCACCAGCGCGGTAATGGGCGATGTGCCCGATGGCGCCGTCTGGGGCGGCGTGCCCGCCCAGGATGCTCGTGCGGCATTGCGTGAGGCGGCGGCCGTGCGTAGACTGCCCGAGTTGACGCGGCAGTTGCGGCACTTGCTGGAGGGCAAGTCGACCTGACCTTGTGAGGGCTCCGCGTCCAAGCCGACCCATGAGTGCCGTGGCCGAACCAGAGCGGATCGCTCTTCGTCGCAGCGAACGGCAGCACACGCTGGCGAGCGAGGTGACCGTGCGCGGTCGTGGCCTGCTCGGCGGGCAGGAAGCCGAGCTCGTCATTGCGCCGGCGCCGCCGGGTTCGGGCATCGTCTTCGAACGCGTCGACCTGACTCCGCCGGTGAGCGTGCCCGCGGATGTGACCTACGCCATCTCGCGGCCCCGGCGCACCACGCTGCGCGCCGGCGATCAGACGATCGACACGGTCGAGCACTGCCTCTCGGCGCTGTCGGGACTGCGCGTCGACAACGCCGTGCTCCGGCTCTCGGGGCCGGAACTGCCCTGCGGCGACGGCTCCGCACTGCCATTCACGGAACCGCTGCGCGACGCAGGTCTCGTCGAGCAGGACGCCGTGCGGCGCATCTTCCGCGTCGAGGAGCCGCTCGTCGTCGAGGATGGCGACTCGATGATCGCCGTGCTGCCGGACGAAGGCGACTCGCTGAAGGTCCTCTACGACCTCGACTACGGCGCGGAGGAGTCCCGCATCCAGCGCCAGCTCTTCTCCTTCGACCCCGAGCGTCACGACTACCAGCGCGAGATCGCGCCGGCTCGCACCTTCAGCCTGCGCGAGGAGGCGGAGACGCTGTGGAGCCAGGACCTCTGCCGCCACCTCTCGCCGCGCGATGTGCTGGTGATCGGCGACGACGGTCCGATCGACAACGCCTATCGCTTCACCGACGAGCTCGTCCGGCACAAGATCCTCGATGTGATCGGCGATCTCTCGCTGGCCGGCCGGCCCATCGCGGGCCGCGTCGTCGCGAGGCGCTCCGGACACGGCCTGAACCGGCAGCTCGCGCTGCGGATCCGCGAGCGCATGCGCGCCAGCGATCTCGCCACCTCGCTCACTTCATCGGTGGCGCTCGATACGCGCTCGATCCAGCGCATCATGCCGCATCGATATCCGATGCTGCTGGTCGACCGCGTGCTGGAGATCGATGGCGCCCGCCGCGCCGTCGGCGTGAAGAATGTCACGATCAACGAGCCCTTCTTTCAGGGGCACTACCCGGGCACGCCGATCATGCCGGGAGTGCTCATCGTCGAGGCGATGGCCCAGCTCGGCGGATTGCTCCTGTCGCAGACCCTCGAGCACGCCGGCCGCATCGCCATGCTGCTCTCGCTCGACAAGGTCAAGCTGCGAAAGCCGATCGTTCCCGGCGACCAGGTGATCCTGGAGGCCGAAACGCTTCGTGCCAGCGCCCGATCGGCCGCCGTGCAGTGCCGGGCCCTGGTGGGCGGCAAGGTGGCGGCCGAGGCGCAGATCCGCTTTATGATGGTCGATTCCGAACAGGCCTGACCGTGTCAAGAATTCACCCAACCGCCGTCATCGATTCGTCCGCCCGCCTGGGAGATGGCGTCGTGATCGGCCCATGGTGCGTGATCGGGCCCGAGACCGCAATCGGCGATGGCACCGAACTGCATTCGCATGTGGTCGTCGGTCCGTACACGACGATCGGCCAGCGCAACACGCTGCATCCGTTCAGCGTGGTGGGCGGCGATCCGCAGGACATGAAGTATCACGGCGAGCGCACCACGCTCGAGATCGGCGACCGCAACCAGATTCGCGAGCACGCGTCCATCCACCGCGGCACGGCCAACGGCGGCGGCCGAACGGTCATCGGCTCCGACAACCTGATCATGGCGGTCGCCCACATCGCCCACGACTGCATCGTCGGGGACGGCACGGTCATCGCGAACAATGTGATGCTCGCCGGCCATGTCCATGTGAACGACTTCGCCGGAATCGGCGGCGGCGCCGGCGTGCATCACTTCGGCCGCGTGGGCACCTGCGCGTTCATCGGCGCCATGGCCCGATGCAGCAAGGATGTGCCGCCCTTCATGATCGTGGAGGGGAACCCGGCGGAGGTGCGCGGTCACAACTCCATCGCCATGAAGCGCCGCGGCTACTCGGACGACGATGTGGAGGCGATCAAGGAGGCGTACAAGCAGCTCTTCTTCAAGCGCGGCGGCGGCATGCTGGACAAGGTCGCGGCGCTTCGCTCGCAGTTCACCCGAAGCAAGCCGGTGCAGATCCTCTGCGACATGGTCCTGGAGGCCGGCGCAGGCGTGAACGGCCGGGCCCTCGAAGTCCATCGCACCGACGACAAGCGCGCGTCGCGCGTGGCCGCACGAAGCTCGAATCCACATGCCCCCGGGGAGGCGGCGGGGCGTTCGTGACGAGCCGCAAACCCATGAGTTCCACATCCCATGGTCAGCAGATCGACGGCCTGATGGAGCAGGCCGAAGCGGCCCTCCGTGCCCGACGCTGGTTCGAGGCGGAGCGGCTGGCGCTCAAGGCGCTGAACGCGGCGCGCCGGCAGGAGAGCTGGGAGACGATGGCGCGCATCGCGCTGCCGTTGCAGGAGGCGCGCCGACTTCGGCTCGGGCAGGCGCTCGATCGACGCACCATCGCCATCGTCGACACGGTCGTGCACGACGCGGACCCCGTGGCACCCGGCTGCTACCTCATCCAGCCGCCGCTGGTCGGGGCCGACGCGCGACGCCTTCGACTTGCCGCGCTGCGGCAGGAAGTCAGCGCCGCGGTGCTCTGTCGGGAACCGCTCACGAGACTGAAGCAGTGCCCCGTGGTCGCCATCGGGGCCGTGACGATCCGCACGAAGGTCGCTCCACCCAGGAATGAGCGAAAGCCGACGATGGAGTGGTTCGTCGCCACGATGGAAGCGCTGGGCGACGCGGGCATGCAGTCCATCGACTCGGGCACCGACCTCGATCGCCAGATCGACCAGGTGCTCGCGTGCCTCGACTCGGTCCCGGATCACGAGAAGCTGCATCAGCTCCTCCACGAGATGTGCCTTCGCGCCTCCAAGGGCTTCGAGCGCCGGCTGCCGCCGCGCCTCTTCGCCGATGTGCAGGATGACGAGTCCGGCGACCCGCTCGCGGCGCCCGATCCGGGCGCTGCCGGCAACGGCGACTGACGCCGCACGGTGCGTCGAGGCTCGTCAGCCGCCGCGCCGCCAGTCGAGGCCCGTCGAAAGCCCGCCCCCGAGCATGCGCACGCCGTCCTTGCGGACCACCGCGACATCCTCGATGCGCACGCCGCCGATCGCGTGGCTGTAGACCCCCGGTTCCACGGTGATGACATCGCCGTCGAGAAGCACGGGCCCGCCGCGATCCATCAACGGCGGCTCATGCACCGACAGCCCGAGCCCATGTCCGGTGCCGTGCGTCATTCCGCACCACTCCGGCGCTGCGCCCGCCGGAGCGCCGCCGCTGTGGAACGGGAATCCGCGACGGTCGAGCGCCGCGGTTGCGGCCGCGTGGACGGCATCGCCCGTCACACCCGCGCGCATCGCGGCCTGGGCGGCCGCCTTCGCTTCGAGCACGGCCGCGTGCATCTCGGAGACGCGCGGCGGGACGGCGCCGTGGACGACGACGCGCGTGCAATCCCCGTTGTAGCCCGTCGCCTTCACGCGAGGGAAGATGTCCACGATGATGGGCTGTCCGCTGCGCAGCTCGCCGTGGCCGTGATCGTGGCAATCGCCGCCGACCGGTCCGCACGCCACGATCGACCCCGGATTCTCGGCGCCCTCGTCCATGCACCAGCGGTCGATCATCGTGAACATCCGCTCGCTCGTCAGCGGCTCGCCCTCGTGCTGGAGCACGCCATCGCCGCGTGCGGCGCAATTCGCGATGAGTCGGCACGCCCGCTCCATGATCGACTCGGTCAGGCGCTGCGCCTGGTCGAGCCACTCGATCTCCTGCGCATCCTTGCGCCGGCGCTCCGCGACGCCCAGATCGGGATCGCACTCGACGGCGACGCCCGCCTGCCCGAGCAGGTGCGCATAGATGAGCGGCAGCGTCCGATCCGCGCGCACGCGGCGGATTCCCGCGCGACGCAGGCACTCGGCCGCGGCCTGCGCGGTGGCTGTCTCGCGATCACCGGCGAATCCGCCCGCAGGCTCGAACGCTCCCGGTGCCGCGCACACATCCGCATTGGCGCTGCGACGGGCGCGATCGAGCTCGATGTCGCGGCAGATGAAGAGGCGCACGACGGCGGCGCTGGCCTGCACGCCCGCGCGCAGGGCCGCGTCGCGCGGAAGCTCGAGGTAGACCGCCGGATCCCCGACCCGGAACCGCACGCGATGGAACAGCGAGAGGTTCGTGGACGGAATGCCCGCCATCATCACGGCTTCGTCGCTCATGCGCGCATCCCCGCTTTGGCGCCCGGTACGGCGCCGATCAGCATCGACTGCTCGGGATGATCGCCGAGCCAGCGCACGCGCCCCGTCTCGATCTCGTAGATCGCCGCGACCGCCCGACATCGACCGTGCGCCACCGCATCGCGCACGATGGGCGACTGCCGCAGCAGCCGCGCGAGATTGCGCCATGCGTTGCACTCGGCGGCGAGATCGACGAGCTCGCTCGCGTCGGCGCACGGCTGCGAGGCACGAGCCTCCAGGACCGCCGGCGCGATCGCGTCGATCATCACCGGGATCATTCCGCCCAGATTGGTGCCCGACAGCGCGGCCCCGACCGCCGCGCAGCCGGTGTGCCCCATGATCACGATCAGCGGCGTCTCGAGCGCAAGCAGTCCGAACTCGATCGTGCCGGTCTGGTCCACATTGCAGACATTGCCCGCCGTGCGCACCACGAGCAGGTCGCCGATTCCCTGGTCGAAGACGATCTCGACCGGCACGCGCGAGTCGCTGCACGCGAGGATCACCGCGAAGGGCTTCTGCCCGTGTCGCGCCGTCTCGGCCACGGTGTGCACATCGACGCGCGGACGCCGGACCTGCCCCTCCACGAATCGAGTGTTCCCGTCCTTCAGTTCCTGGTACGCCTCCGACGGGCTCCGCGGCCGCCGGCTGTGCTGCGACTGGTGCGTGCGCTCTTCCACGGATCGACCTCCATCAGGTACGGGTGAGCTTGCGGTACTGCACGCGGTGCGGAGGCGCATCATCCGCCAGCCCCAGGCGCCGGTGACGATCCGCCTCGTACTCGCTCCAGTTGCCGTTGAAGAAGTGGACCTTGCTGTCTCCCTCGAACGCGAGGATGTGCGTGGCGACGCGGTCGAGGAACCAGCGATCGTGGCTGATGACGAGCACGCAGCCGGCGAAGTTCTGGATCGCATCCTCCAGCGCGCGCATCACATTGACATCGAGGTCGTTCGTCGGCTCGTCGAGCAGGATCACATTCGCGCCGCTCGTCAGCATGCGGGCGAGATGCACGCGGTTGCGCTCGCCGCCCGAAAGCGTCTCCACGAGCTTCTGCTGATCCGTGCCGCTGAAGCCGTAGCGGGCGACATAGGCGCGGCTTTTGACGGTGGCGCCGCCGAGCTTGATCTCGTCCGCGCCGTCGGCGATCGCGTCGAAGACGCTCCGACCCGCGGGCAGCGAGTCCCGCCCCTGCTCCACCACCGCGAGCTTCACGGAGTCGCCCACCTTGAACGAGCCCGCATCGGGCTTCTCGGAGCCGGTGATCATGCGGAAGAGCGTCGTCTTGCCCGCGCCGTTGGGTCCGACGATGCCCACCACCGACCCGGGCGCGATGGTGAAGCTCGCATCGTCGATGAGCAGTCGTTCGCCAAAGCCCTTGCTCACGCCCTTGGCCTCGATCACGAGATTGCCCAGGCGCGGCCCCGGCGGAATGAAGATCTCGATCTCCTTGAGCTTCTCGGCGGCATTCTGCGAGAGGAGCTGCTCGTAGCTCGCGACGCGCGCCTTGGACTTCGACTGGCGGCCCTTGGGATTCTTGCGGATCCAGTCGAGCTCGCGGGCGAGCGTGCGCTGGCGCTGGCTCTCCTGCTTCTCCTCGATCGCGAGCCGCTGCTGCTTCTGTTCGAGCCACCCCGTGTAGTTGCCCTTGTACGGAATGCCGCGGCCGCGATCCAGTTCGAGGATCCAGCCGGCGACATTGTCGAGGAAGTAGCGGTCGTGCGTGACGGCGATGATCGTTCCGGGGAAGCGCTTGAGGTGCTGCTCCAGCCACTGCACGCTCTCCGCATCGAGGTGATTCGTCGGCTCGTCGAGCAGCAGGATGTCCGGATTGGAGAGCAGCAGCCGGCAGAGCGCCACGCGACGCCGTTCGCCCCCGGAGACGCTGGCGAGCGACTGCTCCGGCGGCGGGCAGCGCAGCGCCTCCATGGCCATCTCGAGCTGGTTGTCGATGGTCCATGCGTCGGCCGCGTCGATCTTCTCCTGGATCTCCGCCTGCCGATTGAGCGCTCGCTCCATCTCCTCCGGCGAGAGATCCGTGGCGAGCTTGTCGTTGATGCGATCGAACTCGGCGAGCAGGTCGTAGACGGGCTTCGCGCCCTCGCGCACCAGCTCGAGCACCGTGCGCGTCTCGCCGTTGAGCGGCTCCTGCTCCAGGAATCCGATCGTGTATCCCTGCGCCGCGACGACCTTCCCCTCGTACGCCTTGTCGACGCCGGCCATGATCCGCAGAAGCGTGCTCTTGCCGCTGCCGTTGAGTCCGAGCACGCCGATCTTCGCGCCGTAGTAGTACGAGAGCGAGATGTCCTCGAGGATCTTGCGGCGCTCGATCTCCTTCGACACGCCGATCATCGAGTAGATGATGCGCGTGGTGTCGGTGGCGTTGTTGCCGCCGGAGTTGGGTGCGCCGCGTGACATTGAAGTGCTGATGGTATCGCACTCTGCATGCGACACGCGCGCGACGGCCCGTCGCCATTCGACCGTGGGTTACACTTGCTGCGCCGGACTTCGCCCATGCTGGACTGGTTCGCCAACGCCACCGTTCGCACCGTGCGCCGCGTCGTCATTGCCGTGGCGGGCGGCACCGTGGTGCTTGTGGGCATCGCCATGCTGGTCCTTCCCGGTCCCGGCATCGTGATGATCGGCCTGGGGCTCGCACTGCTGAGCCTCGAGTTCGCCTTTGCGCACCGCTGGCTGCTTCGAGTGCAGTCGCACGCGGCGCAGGCGGCGGATCATGCGGGCATTCCGAAGCGCCATCGGATCTGGTTCCCCATTGGCGGCCTGGTGCTGGCCGCGATCATGATGATCCTGCCGGGCTTCTTCGCCATCGTCCGAACCCCGGACGGTTGGCTCCTCCTTCGCAACGGAGGCTTCTCCTACGCCCATTCGTGGACCACGCCCGCGCGCCTTGAGAAGGCCGCCGCGCTGGGCGACGAGTCGGCTCGACGCCTGCTACAGTCAATTGAGCAACGCCAGCAACCGCGGCGCTCCGACGCATCCCCCTCGTGAGTCAATGATGCGCACCATGCACCCCATGCACACGATGAACACGATGAACACGACGAACTCGACGAACTCGACGAACACCTGCAGGCCCCGCACGCCGTTCGCACACTGGATCGATCGCGTCACAAGCGCTGCGCCCCGCGCGCATCTGGCGCCGCTGATCGCGATGCTCGTCGCCGTCGTCATGCTCGGCGGATGCAGCTGCCAGGAGCGCATCTATGTGCAGAACGACACGGACGAGATGCTCCATGTGCAGCTCCAGCTCCCGAAGCCTGATGTTCCATGGGCCTGCGGATGCAAGTGCGTCTATGAGACGCTCGTCGCGCCCGGCGGCGTCTGGACGAGCGCGCGACCCGGATCGACGGATCAGATGGACCACGCGGTCGAGGCGTACACCGACTGCGGCGTGGTGCGTGCGCGGGGCGGCTCGAGCGGCATGTGGACCCGGTTCACCGTGTGCGGTCCGCTCGTCGATGGATCCAACAGCGATCCGATCACCCTGAGGATCGGTTCCGGCGGACCTTCCGGCCTGACGGGCACTGCGGCGACGAAGTCAGGCGCCTCGGTCTCGGTGTCCGTCGACGAAGTGCCCTAGCTCTCCCGAGCCGGCCGCCGCAGCAGCGGCGTGAATCGCAGGTAGGTCGCGGCGCGCCAGAGCCATTCGGCCGGCCCCATCGTGAACCAGCGCAGCCAGATGACGCTGAGGACGAGCTGGAACGCGTAGATCATCACCACCGTGATGACGCGCTCGGTGCGATCAAAGGTGCCGAAGAGGCCGAGTCCCCAGTGATAGAAGATGGCGGTGGCGACCAGCGTCTGCATGAGATAGTTCGTGAAGGCCATGCGCCCTGCGGCGGCAAGGACGCGCGTCGCTCGCTGGAGCAGACCGGCGTTGACGATCATCGTGATGGCGCTCAGGTACCCGAGACTGATGACCGGCCCGAAGATGTAGGCCACCGGCGACGAGACCAGGTACATGAACCACGGGTCGCTCTGCGTCTGGAGGTAGGCCGTGACCGCCGAGATCGGGACCGCCACGAAGAGCGCCGTGAGCACGATGCGACGGTGCCACTTCGATCGCTCCGGAGAGAAGATTCCCAGCTTCATCAACGCCGCACCGAGACAGAACATGGCGAGGATGTCCCATCCGAAGCCGAGCACGGAGAAGCCCAGGAACATCCCCCAGGTCAAGGCGCGGAAGAGAAGGGCCTGCGTGTAGGGACCATCGCGGTAGGCCTGCGTCTCCAGTTCCATGTAGCGCTTCCCGCCGGGATCGGAGATGGTGCCGTCCTTGAACCCCTGGATCAGTTCCCAGAATGGGCCTTGAGCGACGGTCCCGGCTCCGGCTGGGGAAGTGTCGGGAGCGCTCGCTGCATCAGCGCCGACGATCTGTCCGGCATCCCCTGCCGCACCCGCATCGACGGCGATCTCGACTTCGCCCGCTGCGCCGGCTTCGTCGGGAGCGTCGCTCTTGGCGCTCGCGCGTGCCGGGGCGGAGGACTGCATGTTGCCCGCCACGAGGGTCAGCGCACCAAGGCCCACGGCGATGACCACGACGAACGCCACGAGCGAGCCCGCGATGATGAACAGCGTCTTCGCCGTGCGAGGCACGAGCGCCAGCATGAGCAATCCGCAGATGCCGTACATGAAGAGGATGTCTCCGTACCAGAGCAGCACCGCGTGCATGGCGCCGACGATGGTGAGCACCATGAGGCGGCGGATCGTTGAGGGGAGATAGCTGCGGCCCGCCGCACGCGCCTTCTTCCACTGAATGACCAGCCCCATGCCGAAGAGCATGGAGAAGAGCGGATAGAAGCGGCCCTCCCAGAACACCTTGCCGAGCAGCCAGAGGAATCGATCGAGTGTGCTCGCACCGTCCTCGGGGGCCGGCGTGACGAAGGCGCCGAACGGCATGGCGAAGACCTGGATGTTCACCAGGAAGATGCCCAGCAGCGCGATGCCTCGCGTGGCATCGAGCGCAAGAAGACGATCCGATTCGCGCACGGGTCCGACGGCGGTTGGATCTGCCATGAGCAAGCCTCCCGGGGGCGCAGCGTACATGCGGCGATCATGGCGCGCCGCTCGGCGCTTGCATGCACGGTTCTCTAGCGCGGCGCCGCAAGTGGCGCGACAGCGTTGATCACGCCGTCGGGACTGATTGAATAGCGCGGGACGTCGCGGCAAAGACGATCGGACGCGGGATCGACATGCCGGTCGCGAACGATCGCGTGCATCAGCGCGACACGGGCAGGCGCATCAATGATCACCGCCCCCGTCCGTGCCGCGCGGGATCGGAGGTGCCATGTTCAGGATCGCGTCGAGTCCGCCTGGAGTGGTCGTCGGAGAGCCCGGCCACGGGACCCCGATGGGTGAATCGACCTGTACCGCACCGCCGTCGTCAATGAGATCGGCACCGACGGACCAGAGCAGGAACGGTCGCCCAAGCGGATCCGCCGGCGGATCGATGCGTCGATAGCCGAATGGTCTGTTGGAGAACGGATCGAGCGGCAATGCCGTCAGCAGCGCCGGCACGAGCGCCTCGAGCGACTCCGGATACTCGCCGTGCCGCAGCCGCCAGCGCTCGAGCGCGATCTGCACATTCAAGGCGCGTTCGCGCGCGAGCAGATCATCCGCGGCGCCGATCCAGCGAAGCGAGAGGAAGCCCGCGCTCGTCGCCACCAGGCCCGCGTTCGACGGCGGAGCGATCGGTCCACCGGTTCTCCGATCGCGCTCGTGAGGCTCCCACGCGGACGCGATCGCCGCGTACCTGCGATGCGCCTCGAGTGCGTCGAGATTGGATTCGAGCGTTCCGAGGGACTTGACCGCCGGCCCCCAGACGGATTGCGCCGCAGCCAGCCCGGTCGGCAGGAATGGTGCGAATCTCGCATTGCCGGGCTCCGCGAAGAACCCGGCGATCATGGCGCACAGCATCAGCGACTCCGTCTCCAATCCGAGGCGTGCGTCCCATGTCGGCGCCGCGGCGCGGAGCACCCGCTCGATGGCGTCGAGCTCCGCCTCGTCGGGGTTCGACGCGAGCCATCGCTCCAACTGCGCCAGCGTCATGCCCCGTAGCGCCATCGCGACGAGGTGATCGATGAGGAAGGACTGCGCGGCGATGGCGCGCGAGATCGCGAGAATGGCCGTGCAGGAGCGCTCGGCCGTCGCGGCATCGCCTCGCTGGATCGCGAGCCTGGTGCGCGCGGCGAGCATGCGGCCGATCGATCGCGCTTCGCCAAGGTGCGGCAGAGTCACGGTGAAGAGCTGCGACGGAGGCACGCCATGGTCGATGACCTCCGGCGGTGTCGCAGCGAGCTCCTGGATCTCCGCCATCACCGATCCCTGCTCGAACGCCTCGATCACGCGCAGCACCAGTTCCACCTGAGCGCGGGCCTTCGCGAGGTCGTCCTCGTTCGACCCGATCAGTTGTTCGAGCGGCAGATCGGGAAGAACATGCAGATACTCGATCTCCACGCGGCCTCCCGGCACCGACGCGGCAGAGGTTGGCGCCTCCCGCGCCGCGATCTCGCGCATTTGCGCCGCGATCCTGCTGATGGATCGGATCGCCGACGGGAGCGGCTTGGACTCGATGCCCGGCCGATGGATCCGGACGAGCTCCGCGAGTTCCTCGCTCGTCGGTGCGACGGCCCGGGCGCGCGACGCCTGGCTGCGCAGTCGCCACTCGTGGATGACCGCCGGCGTTCCGAGCGTGACGAGCAGGATTCCCGCAGTGATTGCAGTTCGTCGCAGCCATCGACGGCGTCGATCGCGCGTCCAGAATGGTGGTGGCTCGAGCACCATTCTGCGTCCCATGGCCCGCCCCCTCGCATCGAGCGTCAACTCGCTGAGCGAGGCGTCCACGCGGCAGACGAAGCCGCACTCGGGGCAGGTGACCTCGAGCGACTCGGGCACTTCGAGGCCCACGAGCGAGTGACGGCACTGCGAGCAGCGACCCGTGCCTCGCAGCACCGAACGAAGGCGCCGGCGAAGCAGCCAATCGCGCACGACGAGCGAGGGAAGAACCACCATCAGCGCCGCCGCTGCGATCATGCACGCGACCATCCACGGGCCGACGAGATCGGCGACCACACGGTGCGAAGCGGCACCGCCGGCAGGCCATGCCAGCGTGACGATCGTGACCGCGCCGACGAGCAGCGTGAGCACGACGAAGCACCCGACGAGCATCAAACGATGCACATGCCGCCATCCGCTTCGTCGGCATGCCACGCGAACGAAGCGCCGGCACTGATCGTCGCTGAACGAGTCGAGCTCCGCGAAGGCCCGCCAGATGCGTCTCGTCGGAAGCCGCACGACGCGATTCTAATCCGCAGGCTCGCCGCCGACGGATCCGCTTGCGCCAATCGTCGAAGCGAGGACCGGCGCGCTCGCCCTGACGCCAACGACGCGCTGGCGCTCACCGAAGCGCCACCGGCTCGCGTCAACTCGTTCCCGTGAAGAGTGCGAAGGTCGCGCCGGCCGGATCCGTGACCGTCGCAAAGCGTCCGACACCGGGGATGTCCATCGGCGGCGAACAGACCCTTCCACCGGCCTTGGTCGCGCGCTCGGCGGCCGCGTCCACGCTCTCGACCATGATGTACGAGAGCCAGTTCGACGGCATGTCGCCCCACTCCTTCTGGATCTTCATCATGCCACCGACGCATCCCTGCTTCTTCGCAGGATCGGCGCCAGGAACCCAGAGGAGCGTGTACTCGAAGCCCTCCATCGGCATGGATGTCGTGGTCCATCCCAGGAGCGCGGTGTAGAACCTCTTCACCGACTCGGGATCATGCGTGAGCAGTTCCGTCCAGCAGAACGACCCCGGGATCGACTGCGGCACGCGAGCGCCGACATCGCCGACACCGGTGATGACGTGGAAGACGGCGCCCGTCGGATCTGCGATGGCGGCGAGCCGACCGACATGCGGCTCATCCTTCGCAGGAGAGATCACCCGGCCGCCGAGGGACTTCACTTTGGCAAGCGTCGCATCGACATCCGGCACATGGACGTAGACGGCCCAGTTGCTCGGCACCTCCGCCGACACACTCGCGGGCATGGGCATCATGCCGCCCACATGAGCACCGTCCGTGCGAACCCACTCGGTGTACGCATGACCGCCAGGCGCCGCAGGGCACGCATGCGCCTTCCAGCCGATCACGGCCGGATAGAAGACCTTCGCCGCGGACTCGTTCCGCGTGTGCAGTTCATTCCAGCAGATGGCGTACTCGACGCGCTCGCCCTTCGGCGGCGCCACGGTGCTCGACTGGCTCGACATGATGCGACCCTCCTCGGACGCGAATGCTATCAGCGGCGGCAGCGGGCCCGGCGCCGATCACGACTCCACCGAATGCTCGCCGAATGCGTGCGCCGGGCTCGTTCGACGCCAACGACTCCTTGACGCAAAGGCTCCAAGGTGCCCCCCTCGCGGCGACAGCGTCGTCCCGCGATCACGGAATCGGACCAGGAGCCTTGCACATGGAACTCAGCTTCAGCACGCGTGCCGCCTTGGGCGGCCTCACCGCACTCGCAGTCGCCGGCGCCGTCCTCGCCGACATCAGGATCACCGAATACATGTACTCGGGGCAGAACGGTGAATTCATCGAGATCACCAACCTCGGCTGCCGTGCCGTCGACCTCGCAGGCTGGTCCTACGACGATTCGGCACGCGTGCCCGGCGCCTTCGCGATCGGCTCCATCGGCATCCTCGGCCCGGGCGAGAGCGCCGTGATCACCGAATCCGGCGACGCGGCGTTCCGTACTGCCTGGGATCTCTCCACCGCAGTGAAGCTGGTTCCCGAGCTCGGGCGTCCATACGGGAACAACTATGGCCGCAACGACACGATCGTCCTCTATGACGCGAGCATGACGATCGTCGATCGTCTCGATTACGGCGATCAGACCTTCCCCGGCTCGATTCGCACGACGAGCATCAGCGGCTGGGCGCAGGCGGCGGGCCTCGGTGCGAACGACGCATACGCGTGGCAGCTCTCGGTGGAAGGCGACGAACAGGGCTCGTACACCTCGACGGTCGGCACGCGCGGAAGCCCCGGCGCCTTCATCCTCCTGGGCAAGCCCAATGGCGCGCTTGGGATGGTGCTCACCGAGTACATGTACGACGGCAATCCCGGCGAATTCATCGAGTTCACGAACCTCTCCGGCGAACCGATCGACATGACGGGCTGGATGGTGGACGACAGCAATCTCGGCACCGGACCGAACGGTCCGTTCCATGTGAGCGCGTTCGGCATCGTGCAATCAGGCGAGAGCGTGATCGTCACCGAAGCGAACGCGGATGCCTTCCGCGCCGCATGGGGCCTGCCGTCCACCGTGAAGGTGATCGGCGACCTCGGCAAGGGCAACGGCAACGGTCTCGGTCGCAACGACGAGATCAACATCTACGACGCGAATGGCGGACTGGTCGATCGACTGACCTACGGAGATCAGGACTTCCCCGGCTCGATTCGCACGCAGAATCAGAGCGGCTGGGTGCTCGAGAGCGCCATCGGCGCGAACGACGCGTACGGCTGGGTGCTCTCGCTGGTCGGTGATGCGCAGGCGAGCTGGAGCTCCACCGGAAACGATCGCGGCAGCCCCGGCGCGCATGTCGGCGGCTCGGTGGTGGTGCCGGCCGACTTCAACGGCGACTGCATCGTCGACGGCAACGACCTCGGAACGCTGCTCGGTCTCTGGGGACCGTGCGATGGATGCGCCGCCGACTTCAACGGCGACGGCGTGGTCGACGGTAACGACCTCGGAACGCTGCTGGGCTTCTGGGGTTGATGGCGGGCAACGGGGCGGTGTGCGGCACCGAGTGCCGCACACCGCCCGTTCACTTCGTGCCGGGCACGAAGACGAGCACGATCGAGAGCGCAATCAGGATGATGATGATCCACTCGAGGATCTCCATCCGTCGCGTGGCCTGCGTGTCCGCGGTCTTCTCGTAGAGCCGTTGCAGCGTCTCCAGCTTGCGCAGGATCGCCCCGTCCCACTCGGCAAGGTGGAAGCGCCGCGCCGTGAGCCGATAGACGCGCGCGAGATATTGATCACCGAGCAGCTTGAGCGCGTTGTTGACGCCCTCGAACAGCAGTGCGCTGTCCATCTGGAGCGCCGCAAGCCGACGGCGCTCGCGCTCCACGCCCGAGTTCCAGCCTCCCAGCAGCACGCGCCAGCGCCGCTCGGCCCTCTCCAGCTCCGACGAGAGATCCCGGTAGGCGCGGTCGAGCGTCGCGTCGAGGCGATCGTCCAGGAAGCGCATCTCGAGCAGCTCCACATTGGCGAACTCGAGCACGGCCACCGCATCCGCCGCGCTGCGCATGTCCGGCTCGAAGAGGATCGCTGCGTTCCAGTCGATGACGGCCAGATCGTGCTTCCCGTACGCGATCGTGCATGCGAGCGCCTCCGCGACCTCCGACTCGGAGAGATCCTCCTCCGCGGCGCGGAGCACCTTGGCGATCCCGGCGCCGAAGGTCGTCAGCGGCGGCGCCGGCGTGCCGGTCGCACCGCGCTCCTCGTTCGAGTCCATGTGCCATCGATGCGCATGGAAGACGAGGTAGTCCTCGACAGGCTCCGCCATCGACGCGCGGCTCGCGGCGCTTCCCAGCGACAGCGCCACTCGATCCGCGTGCGCGCGCGCGGCACTCAGGAGCGTCGTGTCGTCGGACAGGGACGCGGAGAGCCGCCGCATCGACTCGAGTGTCATGCCCGCGAGCGACACCCGGAACGCGATCGAGATCGCACCGAAGTCGTACAGCGTGATCTCGACTTCGGGACTGGTCTGGAACTCGGCACCGGCGACCGCCAACGCCTTCGCCGGCTGCACGATTCTCAGTGGCTTCGGGCGAAACTGCATGGCGCGGCTCGTGCGCCTTGCATCGCTGAGGGATTCGCGGGACGCGGACGCACCGGGCACGATCGCGTCGACCCGAAGGATCGACTCGGCACGCTCGAGGTCGATTGCGGCCGCCGCGTCGAACGCCAGGTGGATCCAGCATTCACCGGCATCGACGCGCAGTTCCGCCATGCGTGATCGAGTGTAGCCCCGGTCGGAAGCGGGTATTCTCGGCGGCTCGTCGACCCCGCGCATCCAGACAGCGCGAAGGAGAGCATATGAACGCCTGTTGCATGACTTCGGTCCCTCGATCACGACGCGCGGCCCGGCGCTTCGCCGCGGCCGCTGCGGCGGCGGCGATGGGAGCCGCCGCGATGGCGCACGGTGCCCTGGCCCTGGTCCAGAGCTCATCGTCGCCGACCTCACCCTCCCTCGTGCCGCAGACCGCGCCTTCACCGCAGGCATCCGCGGCGGCGCCATCAGCATCGATGAGTCAGGGCCAGCTCGAGCAGCTCGTCGCGCCGATTGCGCTCTATCCCGATGCACTGCTCTCGCAGATCTTCATGGCCTCGACCTATCCGCTTCAGGTGGTGGAGGCGGACCGATGGGTGAAGGCGAATCCGAGCGTGACCGGCGACGCCGCCACCAAGGCGCTGGAGGCACAGTCCTGGGATCCGAGCGTCAAGTCGCTCGTCAACTTCCCGCAGGTCCTCGACATGATGAGCGCGAAGCTCGACTGGACGCAGAACCTCGGCGATGCCTTCGTGACCCAGCAGAAGGCGACGATGGATGCGGTGCAGGCGCTTCGCGCGAAGGCGAAGACGCAGGGCAACCTCCAATCCAACGCGCAGCAGCAGGTGACGCAGGAGCCGGGGTCGCAGACGATCGTCATCGCGCCGTCGAGCCCTGATGTCATCTATGTGCCGACCTACAACCCGAATGTCGTCTACGGCGCATGGGCGTATCCCGCATATCCGCCCGTCTACTACTACCCCCCGGGCTATGTGGCGTCCACCGCGGTTGCCTTCGGCGTGGGCGTTGCCTGCGGCGCTGCGTGGGGCTACGCATGGGGCCACTGCAACTGGAACAACGGCGACATCAATGTCAATGTGAACCAGAACCGCCAGTACAACCAGAACATCAACCGCCAGAACTATGTGAACAACTATCAGAACAACATTTCGAACTCGGGCAATCGCCAGAACAACTTCAACAACGGGCAGGGCACCTGGCAGCATGATCCGAGCAATCGAGGTGGCGTTCCGTACGGCAATGGTCAGGCGGCTCAGAAGTACGGCGGTTACTCGCAGCAGCAGGCTGAGCAGGCGCGGCAGGCCTTCAAGGGCAAGGCCGACCAGGGGCGCCAGGCGATCAATCAGGGCGCCGCATCGGACTTTCGCGGCCCGAATGCTCCAAGCGGCGCCTTCGGCGGCGATCGCGCGGGCGCGGCCGGCGATCGCGCTGGCGCGGGTGCCGGCGCCGGCAATCGCGCAGGAGCGGGCGGCGCCGGGGCCGGCACGCGCGATATGAATCGAGGGTCGGCGGGGAGCGGCAGTGGCGCATTCGGCGACATGAATCGCGGTGGTCAGGCTGCCCGCAGCGCCAGCGACCGCGGCCGCCAGAGCCAGGGCGGCAACTTCAGTCAGAACCGCGGCAGCTATTCGGGTGGCGGAGGCGGAAACTTCAGCCAGGGGCGCAGTGGCGGCAATTACGGCGGTGCATACCGCGGCAGCTCCGGCGGCGGCTCGCGCGGCGGCAGTTACGGCGGCGGCTCGCGCGGCGGCGGTGGTGGATCTCGAGGCGGAGGAGGAGGTCGACGATGAGACGCGTACTTCTATTCGTGGCGGCGCTCAGCGCGGCGCCACTGGCGGGCTGTTCCACGAGTGGCGCCATTTACCCGACGCCCGAAGCAGCGGTGCAGGCGCTGACCTCCGCGCTCGAGCCGATCGACCACGAGAAGCTCACCGTCGTGCTCGGCTCCAGGGGCGCGGACATCATCGAGCCGACGCGCGGTGCCGAGTCGGAGTCGATCGAGCGTTTCCTGGCGAACTATCGTGCGCAGCACGAACTGGTCGAAGTCGACGACTCGACGAAGATCCTCGAGGTCGGCGAGGACGGATGGCCCATGCCCATTCCGCTCGTTCGCGCCGGCTCCGGATGGCGCTTCGACACGCAGGCCGGCATCGACGAGATCACGGCGCGTCGCATCGGCCGCAACGAACTCGACATCATCCAGGCATGCCTGGCGCTGGTGGACGCGCAGCGGGAGTATGCGGCGGCGGGATACGGCGGAGCACCGGGCCTCTATGCCGAGCGCATTCGAAGCGAACCCGGCAAGCGCGACGGCCTCTATTGGCCCGACGAGCCCGGCGTGCCGGAGAGTCCGCTCGGAGAGTTCGCCGCACAGGCGGACGCAAGTGCCATTGCCGGCCAGGGTGCCGCTCGTTCCTTCTACGGCTATCGATTCAAGCTGCTGCGGAGCCAGGGCAGGCATGCGCCCGGCGGAGCGATGAGCTACCTCGACGAGCAGGGGCGGCTGGCCCATGGCTTCGCCGTCGTCGCGTTCCCGGCGGAGTACGGGGAGAGCGGACGCACCACCTTCATCGTCAATCAGCTCGGCGTCATCTACCAGCAGGATCTCGGTTCGCGCACGGAGCAGATCGTGCATCGCATGAAGTCCTACGACCCCACGACCGACTGGTCGATCGTGGAGCCGTGGCTCGACTGATCGCCGTGCGCGTTCATCCGACTCCAGAGCAGGTTCAAGCGGCCTTCGAGTCGCTTCGGAGCTCACCCGCATTCCGCGAGAGCGCGGCGATCGTGGCGCGAGGCGGGCAGCCCGTGGAGATGCTGCAGGCGATGAGTCTGCGGCCGGAACTGCTGCGGGCATTCGGCGTCATGAGCGAGGCGATCTATCCCGGCGGGACCGTGGAGCGCGAGATCAAGGAACTGATCATCATCGATGTCTCGCGCCGCAATCAGTGCCAGTTCTGCGAGGCGTCGCACCTGGACATGTGCCGTGACATCGGGCTCAGCGACATGCCCGCGCGCCTTGATGATCTGCAACTGCTTTCGCCTCGGGCGCGCGCGGCGGTCGAGTGGGAGCGGGCGATCGTTGCGGATTCCAACCGGGTGCCTGAGTCCGTGGCGGCGAAGCTTCACGAGCACTTCAGCGAGCCCGAGATCGTGGAGGTGACGGCGCTGATCGGCCTCATCTCCATGCTCAATCTCTTCAACAACGCGCTGCAGGTCCGCTACGACCACGACTACGGACGCTGACGATCGCGCCCGCGGCCTCCAGGTCAGGCAGCGTGCCGCACACGAGTCGCATCGATCGCGACGGGATCAGGGGGTTGGAATCAGCTTGGGGCCGACGAAGGACCAGCCGTTGGCGGCATTCGCGGGGTTCACGAGGTCATCCGCGCTGCAGTACCCCGCGGCCACGAGCTTCGCAAGGTCGGCCGCCGAGACCGGTCCATCCGTCACGGGAATCGCCTGCGCCGGATAGAACTGGTTGTAGCGCACGATCATCGTGAGGATCTGCGACGCCCGCGCCTCGGCGGACTCCTGTGCGGACTCCGTGAACGCCGAGATCACGCGCGGCACCACCAGACTCGCCATGATCGCGACGATCACGACGACGATCAGCACTTCGATGAGCGTGAAGGCCGCTCGTGCAGCACCCGTTGGCCGCGTCCTCGCAGCTCTTCGCGACGCGAAGACGACCTCGGCGGGCCGAGTGATGCCGAATTCGGGACTCTTCTCCGCCGAATGAGCCGAGGGTTGCATCGTGCGATTACATCGACCACCAGGGTGTCTCCCTTGCCTCTCCCTGCGGGCCCGGTCCGGATGCAACGGCTGCACCGCGTGATCGACCTCCGGGATTCTCGGGCCCTGTGCCGCGAACACCCTTCCACCGGGCCGGACTTTGGAACCCGGCGCCGCCAGAATGCCTCTCAGAGGAGGACGCGAGATCCCGCATCCATAGGAGTCCCCATGCCCTGCACCGTCACCGAAGCCTCCCCGCGTGATATTCAACAGTGGCTCGAGCGCGGTGAGGCCGTGCTCGTCGATGTGCGCGAACCTGACGAGCACGCGCAGGAGCGCATTTCCGGCGCACTCAACGCACCGCTCTCGCGGATCGACTCCGACCTCCTGGCGACGCAGGCTGTTGCCGGACGGCGACTGGTGCTCCACTGCAAGAGCGGTCGCCGGTCCAGCGACGCAGCGCGACTGCTCGCGGCCACTGCTCCCGGCGACACGAAGCTCGTGAGCATGACCGGCGGAATCGAGGCGTGGAAGAGCGAAAACCTCCCCGTCGAGCGCTCTGCACGGATGCCCATGATCAGTGTGATGCGGCAGGTGCAGCTCGTCATCGGACTTGGCGTGCTGACTGGGTCGGCGCTCGCGTGGTTCATCCATCCTGCGTTCATTGCCATCCCCGCGTTCTTCGGCGCTGGCCTCACCTTCGCCGGTGCCACGGGGACCTGCGCGCTTGCCTCGATCCTGGGCCACATGCCCTGGAATCGCCTGCACAGCGCGTGTGCTGCACCGTTGCCTCGCGTCTGAACACTCCACCCATCCGGAGCCCGACGATGCCACCTGACCCGAAGAGCTTCTACGATTCCTGGCCGCAGACGATGCGCGCCATGAAGAGCGCTGCTCCGGACATCGGCAAGGCCTTTGGTCCGTTCTTCACCACGCTGATGCGCGATGGTGCACTCGCCAGCAAGCAGAAGGAGCTGATCGCGCTGGGAATCGCCGTGGCCACGCGCTGCGAAGCGTGCATCTACACCCACACCGAGAAGTGCGTCAAGCTCGGATCGAGCGCTGCGGAGATCATGGAAGCCGCCGGCGTGGCGGTGATGATGGGCGGTGGTCCCGCGTACACCTCCGCACCGATCGTCGCTGCGGCGCTGGAGCACCTGCTGGGCGCCGAAGCCGCTCCGGCTGGTTCCCGACCCGAGGCATCAGCTTCGTCGGCGCCCCCTTCCACTACGACTCCTTGACCGAGCCCCCCACGAGGCCCCGCGTCCGATCGCCCGCGCGATCGGACGCGGTGGCTTGCTCCTCACTCGATCTCCAGCCGCGAATCCACCGCAACGGCGCGCGTCACATTGAAGAAGTTCGGGCTCGTGGCGCGAACGATGTCGTGCAGCCGCTGAAACTGCTCCGGCGTTCCGTCGCCCGCGATGCGCACGGTCTGCTGCAGGCTCGCATAGCCCGCCCGGACATCCGAGTCGATGCCGAGGAAGCCGCGGAGGTCGATCTCGCCGCGGGTCTCGACCTCAAGCCGCGTCAGCGTCACGCCCATGAGCGCCGCAACCGCCGAATAGCCCACCATCATGCAGGCGTTGAGGGCCGCGAGCAGGTGCTCCTGCGGATTGGGGTACTGGTTCGTTCCGCAGAGCTCCTTCGGTTCGTCCACTCGGATGACGAACGGACGCTGCACCCGCTCGCCGCCGATTGTGAAGTCGTCGACGAAGTGGTCCGTGCGCGTGCCACCGAGCCACCGACTGCGGATCCTCCAGTGCGTCGACGCCAGGTCCGCATCGGCGCTCATGGCATCGATGGCGCCGCGCAGTGCGGTGGTGTCGATGCCGTTCGTGGTGGACGCCGCGTGGCGGTTGCCGGGAAGGGTCGAGGTCGAGTTCATGATGCGATCTCCTGCAAGGGGTCGTTCGAGTGCGAGCCACTGCGACTCGCGTGATTGCAGGATGGCGTGGGAATCGGCTGCTGTCAGTGCACTCGAGGTGCACCCGAGGTTGACTGTCGGTGCACCCCGACCGTCGGCGCAGCGCCGGCACCGGGACTCGTGCGTCAGCGCGTCCGATGGCGCGATCGCGCGACGGGCGGCCGTCCTGTACGAGGGGCCGTCCAACTCGCTTGCGACGCAGCTGCCGCCGGTCGTTCATGCCGTCGGATCGCCTCCATGATCGAGCGACGGAGCGTCGCAGGCATGCTGGGCTCGGCGAGACCGGCGCACGCCTCCTGCACGAGATCGAGCTCGCGAAAGACCGCGCGGCAGCGCGCACACAGCTCTGCCGAGGGAAGGCGCCCGGCCGCCAGAGGTGCGCCGCGGTCGAGCGCCGCCATCTTCGCCTTGAGCAGATCGATGCACATCTGCTTCTCGTAGATCGGCGTCGGAGCCGGCTGCGTGCGCGTCTCGGACATCATCGCCCTGCGCAGCGCGAGACGACCTCGATGCACGCGCGTCTTCACCGTGTTCGGTGCGAGGTCAAGGATCGCCGCGACATCGCTCACGGAGAGCCCGATGACCTCCTTGAGCACCAGCGGAAGGCGCAGGTGCTCCGGCAGGCGCGAGATCTCCGACTGCACCAGCGAGACCGCTTCCTGGCGCAGGTGGCGTGCTCCCGGATCGTTCGGCGCGGCACCGATCGCGGTGACCACGCGCTCCCCCCAGGGAAGCAGTCGCGAGGCTTCGACCAGTCGTTGCTCGCGGCGGTGCCGTGCACGGAGCTTTGCGCGACAGCGTCGGACCGCGATCGTGTAGAGCCATGTCCCCGGATCGGAGCGGCCCTTGAATCCGTGCCAACCACGGAAGGCGGCGAGGAAGGTCTCCTGCACCGCGTCCTCGGCATCGGCGCGGTTGCCGCACAGGCGAGTCGCAATCGCGTGCAGGCGGGGCCCGAACCGCTCGACCATCATGGGCAAAGCCTGCGCCGGGTCGCGAGCCAATCCGCGCCGGCTCGACGAGGCGTCTGGAGCACCGGTCGCGGCCGGCGTGTGCCTGATGGTGGCGTTCGAAGGCACGAGTCCTCCCGTCGTGACGGTTCGGCGAGCGCTCCCGGGCATCACGGCGCCCGGGCGAACCCGATCGTGGCACACTATCGTCAGCGGCGCTGGTCTGCGTCGGAGCTTCTGCATGGATCTGCCCGGACAGCGAATGCGGATGGTTGAACAGCAGATCGCGGCTCGCGGCATTCGCGATCCGCGCGTGCTGGAGGCGATGCGGACGGTGCCGCGCGAGATGTTCGTGAGCGAGCCGTGGCGGCATCTCGCGTACACGGATGCGCCGCTTCCCATCGAGGAGGGGCAGACGATCTCGCAGCCGTACATCGTGGCGCTCATGATCGACGCGGCAGGTGTGGACAGCTCCGATCGTGTGCTCGAGGTCGGCGCCGGTTCCGGATACGCCAGTGCCGTGATGAGCCGCGTGGCGCAGGAGGTCTTCGCGATCGAACGGCATGCCGCGCTTGCGGCCCTTGCGCACGAGCGCCTCGTCCGAATCGGATGCACCAACGCGCGCGTGCGCCACGGCGATGGCACCCTCGGCTGGCCCGAGCATGCGCCATTCGACGCGATCATCGTCTCCGCCGGCGGGACCGAGGTGCCGTCGCCCTTGCTCGAACAACTGCGGCTCGGCGGTCGTCTGATCATCCCGATCGGCAGTGCGTCGGACCAGCAGCGGCTGCTTCGCATTCGGCGCACCGCTGAGCACGACTTCACGCAGGACGATCTCGGCCCCGTGCACTTCGTGCCGCTCATCGGCTCAGACCGTTGATGCCGTGCGCAGCGCCGATCCGGCAACGGTGTGATGCGCGGCGCGACCCGTCACGACGCTGTTTGACTTCAGTCCACCTGCGCCGCACGATGGCGGCATGTCCGCATCGCTCGATCCCGGCGCCATTCGCGACCGCCTCGCCCGATTCCCCGCCGCGCTTCGTGCTGCGGCGGCCGTCGCATCACCGGTGGATCAGCGCTGGAAGCCGGCACCCGAGCACTGGTCGATCCTGGAGGTGTGCTGCCATCTCCTTGACGAGGAGCGGGAGGACTTTCGCCCGCGCGCCGAACTGACGCTCCGGGACCCGACGCTCGATTGGCCGAAGCTCGACCTTGAGCAGGTCTCCGAGCGACGCGGCTATTCCCAGCGAGATGCGGCTCGGATCCTTGACGAGTTCGCTGCGGCGCGGTCGGCGAACATCGGGTGGCTCGACTCGATCGCGGCCGGCGCCGACTGGTCGCGTGCAAAGTCCCATCCGAAGTTCGGCCCGCTCGCCGCGGGCATGCTGCTGGCCTCATGGGCTGCGCACGACGCCCTGCATCTGCGCCAGATTGCCAAGCGACTGCACGACCTCGCGGCACGCGACGCCGGCCCCTCCTCGGTGCAGTACGCCGGCGATTGGTGATCGACCGCCGATTCCCGAGATCGCGACAGGCGGTTCACCGCCACCTGCTCGCGCAATTCGACACAGGGTTCACTCCAGCTTCAGCGACTCCAGCGGCAGATCGCTGAGCTGCATCAACCCCGCGCGCGGGAAGTCGAGATCGATGATGAGGAAGAGCGTCGCACCAACGACGACGACGAGCGCATACGAGAGCGGATTTCGGCGACCGCCGCTCACACCGCTGCCATACCCGAGGGTGAGCATCGAGAGCACGGCGCAGACGATGAGCACTCCGAGCACGGGCATCGGGACATGCTTGCGCCCTGCCGCAAGCCGAAGCGTCTGGAGATCGATCATTTCGTTGAGTGGATCGAGCAGCGCCACGATGGCCGCGGGCCGCTGCTTGAGCCCCTCGATGGCCGCCTGCCAGAGCGTCTTCTGCAGCGCCTCGGCCTGCACCAGGTCGGCGTCGGTCATGCCTCGGTGAGCCAGCTTGGACAGCCGAATCCGATCGGTCACATAGTCCCTGAGCCCCTGCCTCATCACCGAGCGGTGCGGCTCGTCGATCAGGTCCGTGCGGAGGTAGGTCGTGCCGATGGCGTTCGCCTCCGTCACGATGAGATCCTGCCTTTCGAGGAAGCGTGTCGCGGCGGCCGCGAAGCTGAACGCAAGCAGCAGGCCCAGCAGTCCCAGCAGCGCGCCCTGGATCGCGCCAAGCTGAGGGCCGGAGGCACCCCCCGACGCCGGAGCAGCGACGCTGCGGCGCTTGCCGACACCGAGGCCGATCTCGAAAGCCCCCCACAGCACGAGCAGCAGGGCGATTCCCACCCAAATGTCCTCGTTCATTGCTGCAGACTCCTTGGTCAGGGAGGCGCACCGAGGAGTGAGCTCGGCTGCACCAGCGCCACCGGTCGCGGATACTACAGCGCGCTCGAGCCTCGATGACGATCATGGAACGACTCGGCACGGTCGACCGAGGTCCCGCATGGCATCGAGCAGCTGAGGAGTCCACATGGCAAGGCGAACCACACGAGTCAGGAAATCGCGCGGCGGTGTGCCACGCATGTTCAAGACCTTCATCTCCAGGTATCCAGTGCTCGGCCGCGCTCATGAGAGCGTGGCGAGGGCGGTCGAAACGGCTGGGCCGCTGGATCCGACGGTGCTTCCTCACTGCGGCGCTGATTGAGACGCTCCTGGACCGAGGCAGATCCCCTGCGCGCTGAGGCACCGCATGCATCCACCGACTGATCAATTCCGCCGATCAGGGAAGGTTGCTCGCAGACTCGACCACTCGCCGTGCTTCGTTCCCTGCTGCGAAATCGGCCCCGCCCGAACGCGTCGAGCGGCTATCGTTCCGGTCCTGATGATCGCCCCCAGCGATTGGCTTCCATCCCATCGACCCCTCCCGAGGATCTCGAAGTGCTGACCGAAGCACCCGCGGCTGCCCCATTGGGTGTCAGCCCTCATCCGAAGTTCGTCGGCTGCAACGATTTTCAGACCGAGCTGCGACGCCGCGTCGATGCGTACTTCAGTCGGACCGGCTACCGCAAGCGCGATTGCGTGCAGCTCTACGCGAAGACCTTCATCCTGCTCGCGTCCTTCTACGGGCTCTATTGCCTGCTCGTCTTCGTTGCGAGCGCATGGTGGCAGGCGGTGCCGCTGGCCATCGCGCTCGGGTTCGTGACTGCCGGAATCGGCCTCAACATCCAGCACGACGGCGGTCATGACGCCTTCTCGAACCGGCCCTGGATCAACAAGCTGGCATCGATGGCGCTCGACCTGATCGGCGGAAGTTCCTACCTGTGGCACTACCGACATTCGGTGCTGCACCACACCTATGTGAATCTCACGGGGCATGACTGCGACATCGACATCGGCGCGCTGGGTCGCCTCACGCCGTACCAGAAGCGCCTGGCCGTCCATCGGTGGCAGCACCTCTACATGTGGCCGCTCTACGGGCTCATGGCGATCCGATGGCAACTCGTCGGCGACTGGATCGACATTGCCCACGGTGCCATCAGCGGGCATCCCGTTCCGCGGCCTCGCGGCTGGGACCTTGTGCTCCTGGTCAGCGGCAAGCTGCTCTTCCTCTCCATGGCGTTCGTCATTCCCATGCTGTTCCATCCGTGGTGGGTGGTGCTCGCGTTCTATGCGCTGACGGGCATGGTGATCGGCATCACACTGAGCGTGGTGTTCCAGCTGGCCCACGCGGTCGAGGAAGCGGAGTTCATTCCTCCCACGGACTCGAATCGCATCGAGAACGCGTGGGCCATCCACCAGGTCGAGAGCACGGTCGATTTCGCGCGTGGCAGCAAGGTGATCGCATGGCTGCTGGGCGGGCTCAACTTCCAGATCGAGCACCATCTCTTCCCGCGCATCAGCCATGTCAACTATCCGGCGATGTCGCGGATCGTCGAGCAGACCTGCCGCGACTTCGGCATCACCTACCACGAACATCCCACGATTCGTGCCGGCATCGCCTCGCACTATCGATGGCTGCGACGCATGGGACAGCCGGACGACAACGACACAAGTGCAGCGCCCGCGACGACCTCGAATTGATGACGCACGAGGCGCGGCGGCGGCACGGGGTGTGCAGCACGGGTTCGGAGGCCGGACGCCACCGCGCGGCACGAGTCACCATTGCACATCGAGCGGGAGCGCTCGACGATGAACAGCACGGCGGCGTCGCTCGAGCAATCCGCGCCCCGCGAGGACTCCAGGCCGTTCCTCGAGCCCACCGACCGTGCATCCGAACTGCTGTTCGGACTGATCATGGTGCTGACCTTCACGGGCTCGCTGAGCATCGCCAACGAGGGTCAGAGCGGCATCCGTGCCATGCTGATCGGCGCGCTCGGTTGCAATTTCGCGTGGGGGATCATCGACGCGGTGCTGTACCTCATGAACTGCATTGCGGAGAGGGGCAAGGGTCTGGCGACCCTCCGCGCCGTGCGCGCTGCCTCGGACCCGGAGGAGGCTCGCCGGCTGATCGCCGATGCGCTGCCACCGGTGATTGCGTCACTCCTCGAGCCCGCGGAAGTCGACTCGCTTCATCAGCGCCTGAGGCGCCTTCCCGAGCCGCCCACCCGAGTGCGACTTGGACGCAACGACTGGCTCCGCGGACTCGGCGTGTTCCTCTGGGTCTTCGCGTCGATGTTCCCCGTGGCGATCCCCTTCCTCCTCATGGATGATGCCACTCGCGCGCTTCGGGTTTCCAACGCCATTGCACTCGTGATGCTGTTCCTCGTCGGCGTCGCCTATGGCCGAAGCGCCAACCGCAGTCCATGGCTCGCGGGCATTGCGATGGTGGTCCTCGGCAGTGCGCTCGTCGGACTCACCATCCTGCTGGGAGGATGAACGCGAACGCCTCGGCATCGGTGCCGAGGCGTTCATCGCATTCATGATGGCTGCAACGGATGCGTCGGCAGCGATCAGGACTTGGGGCATGGACCCCAGTTGCCCAGGAGCGTTCCCAGGTCGTTGCCGTCCGTGAAGTCGTCGCCGGTGAGGTCGCCGGCATCGTCGTCACCCCATGCACCGAGCAGCGTCCCGAGATCATTGCCATCGACGATGCCGTCCTCGTTGAAGTCGCCCAGGCAATCCTCGGTGGGTTCCGTGCCGGGCACACCGGCCTCGGCCCGCAGCCGGGCGATGAAGACGCCGCTGTCGAGGATCTGGTCGTTCACATCCGCGACCTCGAAGATCAGGACATGCGTGCCCTTGGAGAGCTCCTCGGTGGTCGTGGTGAGGTGATGCACCAGTCCATGCGGATTGGAGAACGCGCAGTTCCGGTCCTCCGTGGTCTCGAGACCCGCGAAGGAGCTGCCGACCTGAACCGCGTTGCCGGCGCTGTCGAAGGTGATCTGATTCTCCGGCTGCGTTCCATCGAGGAAGACGAGGAACGCGTCCGTGAACTGGCTCGTCCAGTACGGATACTCGACCGAGCCGAAGATGAAGTCGAACTTCACGGCGCTGTCCTCATCCAGCGTGAACTCGACGCGGAGCGCCGCGACATCATTGGAACCGTAGAAGTTCTCGATGCCTCCGGTCGTGAATCCGTAGTCATCGAACTCCTGCGTGCCACCCGTCTGCGGCCATGGATACATGGCGCTGTTGATCTGCGGCGGCGGTGAGGCCGGGTCGTAGTCCGGGTCGGTCGCGCCCGGGATCGGTCCCATCTCGGCGACATTCCCGCTCGACAGGACGATGCCGTCGTGGATCGTGACCGGCGTGAGCACGAAGTTCGAGTAGGTGCCGAACTGCCCCGGCATTCCATTCAGGAACTCGATCGAGTCGATCTCGAGGCCGCCGGTGGGATGGAGTGCCGTGGCGAGCAGGTCCGGATCCATGGTGGGAACCGTGGTCACGGCTCCGAGGGCGGTCATCGTGATCGTCGACAGTGCGAGCGAAGCAGCGGAAATCGAAGGTCCATGGCGCATCTCTGGGTCTCCTTGAGCCGAGGGTGGGTTGGGAGGCACACTGCTCCCGAAGGCTGCGTGAAGTGTCGCGGCGCACGCTCCTGCTCGAAAGAAGGGAATGCCCGCGATTGCGATGCCGCTCGCAGGGGAAACCCCTGCAGCGCCACGGCGCCGCGCCGCATCCAGGCACGAACTGGTCCGCGCTTCGCCTGATTACCATCCGACGCCATGCTCGACGCCATGGTGCCGGTCATCGTGACACTCGCCGATTCCGCACAGGCCGGCCCGCCGGAGGTCGCGTTCTGGAGCAGTGCCGGCCTCATGGCGCTGCTGACGCTGACCACGCTGGAGGTCGTGCTCGGCATCGACAATGTCGTCTTCCTTGCGATCCTCGCTGGTCGGTTGCCGCCGGAGAGGCAGGCCTTCGCGCGCACCGTCGGCCTGCTGCTTGCCATGGTGTTCCGGTTGATCCTCCTCGGCGCCGCGTACTGGATCATGCAGTTGAACGAGCCCTTCACCTCAGTCATGGGCTTCGCGATCTCGGGCAAGTCGCTCATCCTGCTCGGCGGCGGCCTCTTCCTCATCGCCAAGGCGACGATGGAGATGCATCACATGGTCGAGGATGGCGGCGCGCACAAGGACGATCCCCGCGTCCGTCCGGGCCTGAAGAAGAAGGTCGCCACCATGGGCGGCGTGCTCGTCCAGATCCTGCTGCTCGACCTCGTCTTCTCGCTGGACTCCGTGATCACGGCGGTCGGGATGACGAGCAACTTCTGGATCATGTCCCTGGCCGTCGTGCTGGCGATCGGCGTGATGCTCGTCTTCGCCGGGCCGATTGCACGCTTCGTGCAGCGCCACCCGACCATGAAGACGCTGGCGCTCGCGTTCCTGGTGCTCATCGGCGTGCTGCTCGTGGCCGAGGGCGCGGGCCAGCATCTGCCGCGCGGATACATCTACTTCGCCATGGTCTTCGCACTCGCGGTCGAGATGGTCAACATGAAGGCGGGCCACCGCCGCGCGGCGCGGACCGCGAGCGCCGATGAAGGCGCCTGATCTCGCGCGAGCCGACCGCGCCGAACGGCTGCCTTCGCTACATTGCAACCATGATCCGCAGGTCTCGTCCCGCTCGCATCGCGAGCACCACACGCCTTGCCGGAACGGACTTCGATCCCGACGCGGCGGCGACGGGCGATGGGCTCTTCGGGCTCTCCACGCCGGTCGATCGCGCCGGTCTGGTGGTGATCCCGGTGCCGTTCGACGCGACCACGAGCTACCGCCCGGGCACGGCGGCGGGACCGGCGGCCGTGCTCGATGCGAGTCGACAAGTCGATCTCGAGGACCTGCAGTTCGGACCGGTCTGGAAAGCGGGCATCGCCATGCTGCCGATCCCGCGCGAACTCGGCGCACTCTCGAGACGCGCGCGAACGGCCGCCGAGCCGATCATCCGCGCCGGCGGCGTGCAGAAGGGCCACCGGGCGCATGCGAAGGCGCTTGCCGTCGTGGACGCAGCGAGTGAACGGGTGAATCGCCATGTCGCGCGCGAGGCGTCGCGCATTCTCGATCGCGGTGCCATTCCGGCGCTGCTTGGCGGCGATCACGCGAGCCCGTTCGGTCTCATCGAGCGGCTCTCGAAGGAACATCCGGGACTCGGCATCCTCCAGATCGATGCGCATGCCGACCTGCGCGATCGGTACGAGGGCTTCGCATGGTCGCATGCGAGCATCTTCCACAACGTGCTGACGCGGTTGCCCGGGGTGGCGCGACTCGTGCAGGTCGGCGTGCGGGACTTCGGAGCGCGGGAGCGGGAGTTCCTGCGCCGGTCGCAAGGTCGAGTGCGCTGCTTCTACGACCAGGAGATGCGCGACCGACAGGCCAGTGGCGGATCGCGGAACTCATGGAGTGCCATCTGCCGCGAGATCGTGAAGGCGCTGCCGGGACGCGTTCACATCTCATTCGACATCGACGGCCTCACACCCGACCTCTGCCCGAACACCGGCACGCCCGTGCCCGGGGGGCTCGCATTCCCCGAGGTGTGCCATCTGCTGAACGCCCTCGCGCGAAGCGGCCGTCGCGTGGTGGGCTTCGATCTCTGCGAGGTGGCGCCCGCCCGAGGTGACGGCGAATGGAACGCCAATGTCGGTGCGCGCGTGCTGTACAAGCTCATCGGCTGCACGCTTGCCAGCCACGGCCTGCTCGCCGCGCGCAGCCGCAGCACCCGTTGAGCGCTCGATCCCGCGGCTGCATCGGGCCTCGTATGCGGGATCTTCCTCGATTGCTGTGTCCGTTTCGGCGGGTCTAGCGCATCCTGCAACGGAGTACACTGAGTGCCGCGTCGCACCACTCGCACTTTCAAGGAGTCTCGAATGAATCGAAAGCTCAGTTTCACCATGGCCACCCTCGTCCTTGGCGCGGCCATCATGGCAGTGAACGGCTGCAAGGAGAATGGTTCTGCAGAGAAGGCCGGCAAGGCAGTAGATGACGCGGCCGCGAAGGTGGGCGAGAAGGTCGGCGAAGGACTCGAGAAGGCCGGCGAAGCGGTGAAGGACGCCACGAAGAAGTAATCGGCGACCGGATTCAACGCCGCGGTGACGCTCGACCCGGACACGAGGTCGGCGCTCGCGGGATGCACATCTTGAAAGGGAGAAGGAATCAATGCGTTCGAAGTCACTGACGATCGTCGCCGCGCTCGCGATCGCCGGCTCTGCCGGCGCTGCGGCACCATCAGGGCCCGCGGTCACCACTTTCGCCAAGGGCATTCAGGGCTGGGGTGTCTTCTTCGACAACGACGGCTTCTTCGGCGACTTCGTGGAGGCCAAGGGTGGGAACCCCGCACAGCATCTTCGCTGGACGATGGTCGACACCTTCGGCTGCAGCTTCCACAACGCATCGAACTCCGACTTCATCGGCGACTACTCGCGCTTCGCCGGCGGCGTGGAGATCAACGTCGAGATCAAGGTGGACAGCATCTCGACCTTCGGCGGCCAGCAGGTGTCGCGCAATCTCATCGTCGAACTCGTTGACTACAACGAGCCCGGGAGTCCGTATCCATCGACGAGCGTCTGGTTCAACCTCGGACCGATCTCGCAGGCGCAGACGAGCAGCTGGACGCGACGCTCGGTGCGCATCGACGACCCGATGGCCGTGGCGCTCCCGCCCGGCTGGGGCGGCACCGGCGACGAGGACCCGGTGACCTTCGAGCCGATCCTCCCACCGGATCGAACCTTCGCAAGTGTGCTGGCCAATGTGGAGGAGATTCGCTTCACCACCTTCGAGCCGGGCTGGTTCTACGGCTTCACGAACTTCCAGCTCCGCTTCGACAACCCGAGCGTTCGCGCAATCGGCGCATCGGCGCCGCCGAGCTACACGATCGTCGACCTTGGTGTGGTCCAGGCGGGTGACAGCGCCTCGCAGGCCATGCGCGTCTCGCCGGGCGGCATCGTCGTCGGGCGCTCCGTCGGCACCCCGACGCAGGCGTTCTGGTGGACGGCGAAGGGCGGGATCGTGGGACTTCCGAACCTCGCGAGTCCGGCACGACCGTTCGGCGTTGCAAACGGCGCGAACGACTCGGGGCTGATCGTCGGCACCGGCTCCACCACGCTCTTCGGATCGAGTCCGCTGCCGCTCAAGTGGGAAGGGGGCGCTGTCTCGCAGCTCCCGCTGCCCTCGGGCCAGACACTCGGCCGCGCGAACGATGTCAACGCGTCCGGCGTGGCCGTCGGCTCCGTCGGATCCGGTTCGCTCGAGTTCGGGTGCCGCTACGACGGCGCCGTCGCGAGCGTGATCTCAACGACCACGGCGAACGGCAGTTTCCTGCGCACCGCCTACGGCATCAGCGACTCCGGGCGCGTCGTCGGCTTCGGAATCGATCCGAACAGCGCGGCCGTGAATGTGGCGTATGTGCTTGACGCGAGCTGGAGTGAGGCCTTTGCGGTTCCACCGCTGCCGGGCATGAACGGCGGCATCGCCTTCGATGTGAGCAGCGCCGGCCATGTCTGCGGCAGCAGCATGATGAACCAGGGCTCCGGTCAGCCGTTCGTCTGGTCCGAGTCCATGGGCTCGGTGCAGATTCCGCTGCCGATCGGAACGAGCACGGGCTCGGCGCGCGGCGTGAACTCCGACGGATGGGTGGTGGGCAATGCAGGCGGCGCCTTCTCCGTGCCGTTCCTCTTCGACGGCTCCACGACCTACCGGCTGGCCGATCTCATTCCCGCAGGCACGGGTTGGGATCTCTCGATGAACACTTCGAACTCGGCGCTTGGGATCAGCGAGGACGGCATCATCGTCGGCACCAGCGTGCGCAATGGACTGACTCGCGCCTATGCGCTCATTCCGGTGCAGCCGCCGCCATCGTGCCCGCAGGATCTCAACGACGACGGCATGGTCGACGGCAACGATCTCGGCACACTGCTCGGATCGTGGGGTTCATGTGCGGATTGTGCGGCCGACTTCAACGGTGACGACCAGGTCGACGGCAATGATCTCGGCACGCTGCTCGGCGCATGGGGCCTCTGCCCCGGGGGATAGACTCGGCGGCTCAGGAGCCTCAATGCAATCCAGGATCAGGTACCGCCCCTCCCCCCTTCACCTCCCGCCGCCCTCTCGAACCTCGACGCGCGTCCCGCAGCGATCCGCTTGCCGCAGAGCGTCGATCGCCCTGCTGCTCGGCGCCATGCTTGCACCTTCGGCGGCCGCCGATGAGGGCATGTGGCTGTTCACCAATCCGCCCCTGGAGACGCTCAGGAGTCGCCACGGCTTTGAGCCCACGCCCGAGTGGCTCGAACATGTGCGCAAGTCGGCGGTGCGCTTCAACACGGGCGGTTCCGGCTCCATCGTCTCGCCGAATGGACTGGTGATGACCAACCACCATGTCGCGAGCGACATGCTGCAGAAGCTGTCGACCCGGGAAATGGACCTGCTGAAGAACGGCTTCCTTGCCCGATCCCGCGAAGAGGAGCTCGAGTGCCCGGACCTCGAGCTCATGGCGCTGTGGGCGATCAAGGATGTCACCGCTGAGGTCAACGCCGCCGTGCCCGTCGGTGCCTCCGTCGCAGACGCGGGACTGGCTCGGCGCAAGGCAATTGCCGCCATCGAGAAGACGGCACAGGATGCATCCGGGCTGAAGAGTCAGGTCGTGACGCTCTACAACGGTGGCCAGTGCCACCTCTACCAGTACCGCCGCTACACCGATGTGCGCCTCGTCTTCGCCCCCGAGCAGGCGGCGGCCTTCTTCGGCGGCGATGCCGACAACTTCGAGTATCCGCGCTTCAATTACGATGTCGCGTTCTTCCGCATCTACGAGAACGGCGCGCCGCTTCAGCCCGAGGAGCACCTTCGCTGGTCCGAGGGTGCCTCGGACGGCGAACTGGCGCTGGTCGTCGGTCATCCCGGTTCCACCCGACGCGGCTACACCGTTGACCACTTCAAGGCGATGCGCGATGTCTCGATGCCGCGACGGCTTCATCGGCTCTGGCGCAGCGAAATCAAGACGCAGACATTCTCGGGGCGCAGCGCCGAACATCGTCGTGTGGCCCAGGATGACCTCTTCGGCATCGCCAACGGCCGCAAGGTGAGCACCGGCATCATGTCCGGACTCGCCGACCCTGCCGTCCTTGCGGCCAAGGAGCAGGCCGAACAGGCGCTCCGCGCGTGGGTCGCGAAGCACCAGGCACCGGACGAGGCTCGGCAGACACTCGATGCATTCGACGCGATCACCAGGAGCCAGCGCCTTGCCGCTGAACTCGAGCGCCGCGCCGGCATTCTCGGTAATCCGGTGGCGGGCGAGTTCGGCAACATGGCCGTGGATCTCGTGCGCCTGGCCGCGGAGCTTCCGAAGCCGTCGTCCGAGCGACTTCGCGAGTATGGCGATGCGCGCCTGCCGTCGCTGTACCAGGCGCTCTACTCACCCGCACCGATCTACGACTTCTACGAGACATTCAAGGTGGAGCAGGGGCTGCTGAACGCCGTCGAGACGCTCGGTGGCAGTGACCCGCTCGTCATCGCGCTCCTGGACGGCAAAAGCCCTCGCGCACGCGCCGAGGAGCTGGTGGCAGGCGTCTCCTTCCGAACGCCGGAGGCCCGGAGGAAGCTCGTCGAAGGAGGCGCGACGGCACTGGCCGAGGCGATCAAGCGTGATCCGATGCTCGCGCTCGTCGCGAAGGTGGACCCGGAGGCGCGTGCATCGCGCAAGCGATTCGAGGACGAGGTGGAATCGGTCGAGCGCGACGCCTACGCACGCATCGCCGCAGCGCGATTCGCCGCCTTGGGCGACCGCGTCTACCCCGACGCCACCTTCTCGCTGCGACTCTCATTCGGCCCGGTGACCGGCTATGTCGAGGACGGGGAGACGATTCCTGCGTTCACCACGATCGGCGGCACCTTCACGCGCGCCGAGGAGCGCAAGGGACAAGAGGGCTTTGAACTGCCGGCGTCGTGGATGGCGGCCAGGTCGAAGCTGAATCCCGATACACCGTTCAACTTCGTCTGCACGGCGGACATCATCGGTGGCAACTCGGGATCTCCGGTGGTCAACACCAGGGGTGAGGTGATCGGTCTCATCTTCGACGGCAACCTGCACTCGCTCATCGCGGATCTTCAGTACGGCAACGATGGACTGGGCCGTGCGGTGGCCGTGGACAGCCGCGCGATCCTCGAGGCGATGAGAGTCGTCTACGGCGCCGACGCGCTCGCCGATGAACTCACGGCGAAGCGCGAGCAGTGAGGACGGCGTGCATCATGCCGGACGACCTGAGATCGATCCTCGAATCGCAGTTCGCCGCCGCGTGGCGGATGTTCGTCGACTGCCTGGAGCAGTGTCCGGAGTCGCACTGGGACGATCTCGTCGCGAAGTACCCGTTCTGGCTGGTTGCGTACCACACGCTCTACTGCACGGACGGCTACCTCTCTCGAACCGAGAAGGCGTTCCAGTTCCATCCGAGGTTCCATCCCGCCGGTGCCGCCGACATCGAGGGCGAATACCCGAGCAGGCGCTTCACCAAGCCGGAGTTGCTCGACTATGCGCGGCACTGCATGGAGAAGGCGAAGCAGGCATTCGCACAGGAGTCCGCCGAGTCGCTCGCGGGCGATTGCGGATTCGAGCGCCGCAGGATGTCCCGCGCGGAACTGCACATCTACAACACGCGGCATGTCGAGCATCACACCGGCCAACTCAGCGCCGTGGTTCGCCGCGCCGGCGGTGATCCAAAGTGGATTTCTCGCGGCTGGGCCCCAGACTCCGTGGCGACAATGAGGTCCGCATGAAGACGCATCGACATCGTGCCTCCGCCTGGATCATGATCGAAGCGACGCTCATCGCGCCGTGGCCGGCGTTGTCCCACGGCATGGCACGCGACTCGCAGAGCGAGTGCGAGCCACGGTGGTCCGATCGATTCACGGAGGCGGGCGTCGTGGGCAAGGTCACCGAACTGCTTGAGTTCGACCACGGCGGCGACCGATCGCTGGCCGTCGCCGGACTCTTCGTCAGCGCCGGCGGTCTTGCGACCAGCAACATGGCTCGCTACGACGGCACATCATGGGCGCCGATGGGCGCAGGCCTCGGCACGGCCGTCAACGACCTCGAGTTCTTCGACTTCGGCGGAGGCGCGCGACTCACGGCGGCGGGGATGCCGGGACTCATTCCAGGCGCAGCGCTGGCGCAATGGAGCGGCTCGACCTGGGTTCCGGGCCCACCGGGTCTTCCGCAGGGATGGCTCGGCAATCTCTCGGCATTCAAGGGTCAATTGCTCGCGAGCGGTCCGGTGAGCGTGCCGAACTCGCCCTACATGGTGCGCTGGAACGGATCGCAATGGACCGGCATGACCCCTCAGCTTGGAAGCGTGCTGTGGGACGATCTGGTGCTGCGGGACTCCGATGGCAAGGACGCGAGGATCGTGGTCACCGGCGTTCCGCTGGTCGAGGGCGTGCCCAACACGATCGGCATCGCGGCGTGGGATGGCACGACCTGGTCCGCGCTCGGCACCGGCGTCAACGGCCTGGGCCGGGCGCTCGTGAAGTTCGATGATGGTGGCGGCGAGGCCCTCTATGTGGGAGGCATGTTCACCACTGCGGGAGGCGGACAGGCGCTTCGTGTCGCGCGGTGGAAGGACGGCGTCTGGAGCGCCGTCGGTGCGGGCTTCAGCCATGAGGTCCTCGCGCTCTGCGTGTTCGACGATGGCAGCGGACCGGCGCTGTACGCCGGTGGAAAGTTCACTTCGTCGGGAAGTACGCCGATCGCGCGGCTTGCGCGGTGGAGCGGCGCCTCGTGGCAGGAGGTGGGCGGCGGAGTTGCAGGCGGCGATGTCCATGTGCTGCGCGTCTTCGACGACGACGGCGACGGCGCGACGCCCCCTGCCCTCTATGTCGGCGGTGACTTCACCCACGCAGGTGGGGTTCCGTCGCGCGGAGTCGCACGCTGGGGATGCGTGCTGCCATGCGTCGCCGATTTCGATCAATCGGGCAGCGTCGACGGTGGTGATCTCGGAGAACTGCTGGGCCAGTGGGGAAGTGCGGGCTGCGGCGAAATCGAGCCGTGCACCGGCGACTTCAATGGTGACGGCCGCGTGGACGGCAGTGATCTCGGTTCCCTGCTCGGCGCCTGGGGCTCCTGTGCTCGCTGAGCCAGCGGTGCAATTGCGATGGTGCGACGCGTGACCGATCCGGCTGCATCGGTCCGCCTTGAGCCATCGCCGGCGCGCCGCTTCATTCGAGCGATCGGGCGCGGCGCGTGGTGGTTCGCCCTTGGCGCATTCCAGACCATCGTCGTGCTCTGGACGACGCTTGCGCTCCATTACTCGAACCTGCCGTTCCCCTCCGTGCGACTCGCGATGTCCATCGCGTTCGCGTGCTTCGCAATCTACGCACTGGCCGTGCGGCGCTCGCGCGGCACGCGCCTGGCGGTGGCGGCGCTCGTGGTGGGCATGATCGTGTGGTGGTCGTTCATCAAGGCCTCAAACGACCGCGACTGGCGGCTCGACGTCGCCGTGCTGCCGCGCATCACGCTCGACGGCGACACCATGCAGGTCCATGACCTTCGCGCCTTCCACTACCGGAGCCGCGACGACTTCGACATCATCTACGAGGATCGCACCTACGACCTCGGGCACCTCACGGCCGTCGACTTCTTCGTCTCCGACTGGGGCCTCGGCTTCATCGGCCACACCTTCGTGAGCTTCTGCTTCGACAATGCGCCGCCGCTCTGCATCTCGATCGAGATCCGGCCCGAGATCGGCGAGGGCTTCGACCCGATCGCATCCATGTTCAAGCAGCACGAACTCATCTATGTGGTGGGCGATGAGCGCGACATCGTCGGCGTGCGCACGAAGCACCGGGGCGAGACGGTCTTCCTCCACCGCGTGCGCGCCTCGCCGGCCGCGGCGCGGCGGCTGCTTCAGGTGTACATCGATCGCATCAACGAGCTCGTCGACCACCCCGAGTGGTACCACCTCCTGAGCAACAACTGCTCGCTGAACATCGTGCGATACGCGAACGCCGCCGGCCGGGAGGGGCGCTTCGACTGGCGGTTCCTGCTGAACGGCCTGATGGATCGCTACCTCTTCGCCGCCGGCGTGATCGACGACTCCATGCCGTTCGAGGAGTTGCGTCGTCGAGCCATCATCAACGATGCGGCAAACGCGGCAATCGACGCGCCCGACTTCTCCCGACGCATTCGCGAGGGAATCCCGGGCATCGGCATCGAGCCACCGACCTAGCCCTTCGCCGGTCCGCGATCCCTGGGATCCGCGCGGCCGATCCGCAGCTGCCACGATCCGAAGGTTTCCGAGGTCCACTTGTAGATCGCCGCGCCCATCAGCGTGCCGAGCGCAATGGAGGCGATGATGAAGACGACCGACACGAGCCCGTCGATGCCCGCCGTTCGATCGGTGAACATGCGCTTCACACTGAGCAACCCGAGCGATCCGGGCACCAGCACCCAGAAGCTCGGCAGGAACGTGACCATTGCGGGAGGGCCGCGGAAGCGCATCTGGATCAGGTACGCCATCGGTGTCGCCAGAAGGGCGCCCCAGAAGCCGCTCGTCTCGCTGCTGAAGCCGCGCGTGGCCAGTTGCTGGGCGCCGAAGGCCGTGAACATGACGAGCAGCATCCATGGCAGGGATCGGCGCGGCGCGCTGAAGTGAACGGAGACACCCAGGCCGAAGATGAGCACGCCGAGCCACGGCAGCCACGGCAATGGATCTGTGATCATCGCCGCATCGGCGCCGAAGCCGCTGCTCATGCCGACGAGCATTGCGCCGGCCACGAGGCCGAACGCCAGGAGCACGAGCTGCACGAAGCCGGAGATGAGACGGCTCGAACCGCTCACCATGTCCCCGTACGCGAGCTCGACCATGCCCATGGTCAGCATGGCACCAGGAAGGAATGTCACCAGCGGCGGCACCAGCACATGCAGCGGTTCGACGCTGTAGCCGTAGCGCACCAGGGAGAAGACGAGGCCCGAGACGACCGCGGCCGCGATGACCGGAAGCGGAATGGCGAAGATCGGCTGACCGCCCTTCAACTGCTTCACCACACCGATGACGGCGCCGAGCCCGGCCGCATAGATGAGACCCTCGAAGGTCGGCACCAGGATCATCGCGACGCCGACCGTGAGGATGGTGTGGCCGACGATGGAGCCGAACCAGCCGAATCGCGGCGGTTCGCGCATGATCTCGTTCAGTCGCTGCAATCCGACTTCGGGCTTGAGATCACCGGTCAGCGCCTGGGTTCCAAGCGTGTAGACCTCCGCGATCTGGTCAAGGCGCAGTCCTCGAGCCGGCCCCGGGGAGATGTCGACGAGCTCGCGCGTTCCGTCGGAGAGTCGCAGCATGATCGCCGTCGGAAACGCGACGACGGCCGTGCGCCGCATTCCGTACGCCGACGCGACGCGCCGGAGCGTCAGTTCGACCTGCGCGGTCTGTTCGCCTCCTGCAAGGTAGGCCTGCCCCAGCGAGAAGAGGAAGTCGAGCACGATGCGAGCATCGGGCTTCGCCGGCGTCTCGGACGACTCATCACCTCCCTTGCCGGTCGGCCGTCGCGCGGCCGCGTCGGGATCATCGCTTGGTGCCGGGAGGTCTGCCATGAATCCATCGGTCCGTGTCGATGGCCCCTTCGAGTTCAACAGGGCGGCCGCACAGCCATGCTATCGCGCCGACTCGCGCCTCACTCGTCCGCGCTCGGCACCGCCGCTACTCGGCGCCGGGAACGATCCCTTGTGCATGCTCGTTCAGGATCCGACGCACCTCGCGAATCGCGGCAGGGTGCAGCGCGACGCTGTGATCGGATCCAGGAATGACCAGCTCCGACGCCACACCGGCCAGATGCGAACTGGAGAACGGCACGATCCCGTCCGTGCCGTCAGGACCCGGAGTTGCCGATCGATCGCCGATGATCGAGTGGGTGGTGACGCCGGGAGCAACGGGGAGTTCCGCAAGGGTGCGGAGGAACGGCGACTGCGGTGAGAGTGAGTCGATGCCGTTGGAGATCGTTCGCGACATCGTCCGGCCGCTCGCGGAGTCTTCGCTGTGGAAGACCCGAATCGCCGCCTCGACCAGTGTCGGAGGCAGTCGCACGAAGCGCGAGGCGAATCGCCCGGCGGCACGATCAGCAAGGTCGCTTCCCCGGTGCGGCACCGCAAGGAAGACGACGCGCGTGACGCCCTCGACGGGTGGCGAGACGATCGCGCGCGTGACAAGTTCGCGATCCTCCGGCGAGAGCGCCGCCTCGTCGAAGGGCACGGAGCTCAGGGCGTCCCAGAGTGCCGTGCCCGGGTCGGTCACCAGCAGCCGCGACACCAATCCACCCATGCTGTGACCCACGAGCACCATCCGACGCAGCGCTTCGGAACTTCCCTCCGGGTCGCAGCGGCACCGAATGTCCTCCAGCGAGTCGCGGAGCGACACGGCCGTGAGGCCGAAGGGCATGCCCGTCGGATAGAAGAAGAACCAGAACTGGTACTTCGCTCGAATCGACGGAGTGCTCCACAGGTCGTTGGCCATCTCGCGCCAAGTGACGGGCGACGACATGAGCCCGTGCACGAAGACCACCGGAATGCGCGCGGGGTCGAATGGCTCGAGCATGTAGAGCCCGCCGATCTCCTGCCAGTCGGTGACATGGAGCAGGCCGCCGAGTCCCGCGCGGCGCAGCGGCTCGCTCTGACCGAGCGTGTGAGCGAGCGCGGCGCTGAAGTCGGATTCCAGCGGAACCTCGTGGCCGGCGATCTGCAGGGTCGAGGTCCGATTCGGGTCGTAGATCGCCAGATCGACGAACTCGGGCAGCCAGCGCCCATCGCCGACGAGTCGCAGCCCTCGCATCACGCCGGTCAAGGCAACGGCCTGGTGCGTTGGAGGAAGGCGCGAGTCCCCCGCTTCTGAGGTGCTCGAGTCGAGCGGACCTCGTTCTCCGAGCAGTGCCGCACCTATGCCCGATTGTCGATGGCGATTGCGGAGGCCGTTCACGCGGAACGCGTCCGCGGCGACGAACTGCGTGAAGAGCTCGGGCTTCCAGGCATCGGCCTCCCAGGAAGCGCTCAGGACGATCTCATGACCGAACACGGTGCGCCGAATCTCCGCGTTCGCGGCGCCCGCAATATCGGGGATGCCCAGGATCACGGCCGTCAGCGATGCATTGTGAAGGTGACGCGCCAACTCGGCGCGGCTCTGGAATGGCGAGAGGTCCGCGTCCTGAATGAAGAGCGCCGCCCAGCTCGCCATCGCCGCGACGAGCGAGTGCTGCCAGCCGAGGTCGCTCGAGAGGCCGCTCCTTAGAGCAAGCGCGTAGGCGACCTCGGCGAGCGCGATGAGCCGATCCGCGTCCATGGATCCCGTTGCAGCCTCGCGCAGTGCGTCGGCGGTCTGCTCGTTCGGCGTCGACGCGAAGCCGTCACGCTCCAGCACCTGGATCGTGCGGATGCTGAGGAAGTCGGAAACGAGCGCATTGCGCTGCGACTCGCGCAGCTGCTCGCCCGGCGGTGCCGGCGACAGGCCGAGCGGCCTCTGACAGCCGACGAACGCTGCCAGCGCGCAGACGCCCGCGACGATGGCCGCGCCGCGGAAGCGGCGGCCGATCATCGCGCGAGCGTTGCGCCGTGTGCGTCCCGGCATGGGGCGGGCATGCTACGCGGTGAAGCAGCCTCTCCGGTTTCGGAAGTCCCTGGGAGCCGGTCGGTTCACGACCGGATGCCCATGCCTTCGCAGGACGAAGCGCGCGTGAAGTCCCTCGGTCCTTGCGCTCAGCGACGCCGACGCGTGAGCAGGCCGGCGGCACCGAGCAGCACGATTCCGCCGGGGGCCGGGATCACATTGGTGAACTTCACCTGGAACGCGAGCGCCGAGTTGGTCGGCTGGGTGCCGGTCCACGAAAGCTCGGCAATGCCGCTGAGGGAGAAGGCGCCGAGCGTCGCTCCACCGTTGGTGATGCGCAGGTAGTTGACGGTTCCGCTGCCGCTGGAGATCAGGTCGCCGGGGTTGATGTTCCCGTCAGCGCCATCGAAGTTCATTGAGTTCAGCGAGAGAGTCGAATCGGCCGCGGAACGCGTGCGGATGAAGATATCCGTGAAGTCTCCGGCAACGCCGTTCCACTGCAGGATCTGACCGCCGACGATGAAGGTCACCTGGCTGACGCCGTCCCAGTTGAACTCCCACTCGTTCGCACTGCCGTTGCCCCAGACATACTGGCCGTCGGCGACCGGCGACCCGACGCCGCCCTGCTGCCAGATGCCTCGCTCCCAGGTGCCGTTCATGGCGTTGTTGCCGATGCGTCCCTCGGCCACGGCACGCTCGAGCGCCCCGTTGTTGGTGAGCCCGTTGAACCCGGCGTCGCCGCCCCCGAAGTAGCTCCAGCTCACGCCGCCGGCCATCGCCGTGCTCGCGAGTGAGATCGTTCCGAGTGCCACCAGCGCCGCCAGAGAGTTCCTGTTGTTGATGATGTTCATGATGATCAGTCGCTTTCCGTCGTTGGAGTCGAGGGTGCCTGCAGAGAGCGCTCGGTGCCCGAAGGCCGCCGATGCGCCAAGGACGAAACTCAGTTCGTGGGGAACCTTCTCCGCATCAACCTGCGCCGTCGCCGAAGTCCAACCCGAACACACGGGCTGCTTCTCCACACCTCGGCTCAAGGCGGCCCCGATCTGGGGTTGGGCCAGTATTCACATGCCCCGCGTCGGATCAAGTTCCGTATCGCACTTTGTGAAGAACCTCACATGCGATCGAAGCGCTCTCGGAGCACTCGGCTTCATGACCCGTTATGCGGCGCCGGGATGCTCCGGATCAAGCACGAGCGCGCGCTCGAGGGCGGCGAGGACGAGCGGCGTCTCGGGCCGCGGCTCCTGCGTCATGGGGTTCCAGAGGTCCCAAGGTCGGCAGTCCATCAGGGACTCGGCATAGAGCACGGCGATGTCCGCGTCGTTGGGAAACTGGGCGTGCACCATGGCCATGGCCGCCGCATAGGCCCTATCGAACGGCGCTCGCTCCTCGAAGGTGCAGGGGATCGGCGGAAGCGATGGATCCGTGTACCGCGCTGCGAGCGCGCCAATCAGCGCTCGCTCGGTCGGGCTCGCGCTACCGGCGGCGGCCTGCGCCTTCTGCAGTGCCTCCCACGCGGCGACGGCACGCGGCTCGTCCATGACGGGGTTGTTGATGTGCGGGCCATTGCACAGCGCGATGCCCCAGTACGCCATGGCCAGCGTCGGATCGAGTTCGGCGGCGCGGCGATAGGAGCGGATGGCTTCGTCATGGTTGAACGAGAAGGTCCAGATCAGCGCCTGGTTCATGTACCGCTGAGCCTCGGCGCTCCGGGTCGAGGTGGTACGCGTGTACGGTCCCAGGCCCTCGAACAGCTGCGCCGGTTGCGGGGACGCGACCGACGGCGCTGATGGGGAGGCAGTAGCAGCGGTTGGTTCCGACGCGCACCCGACGATCCATCCGAGCGATGCCAGCACGAGAGCGGAGCGGACGAGCAGCGACGTCGGTGTCGAGCGATGTGCCATTGGATCATCCGGTGAAGGCGAGAGAGGAAGTGCGCCAAGCGTCTCGTGCGGTCGTCGCTGCATCGCCAATGCACGACGATGATCAGACTCGCATGCGCCGCCGAATCTCATGGGGGTTCGAACGCGGAGAAGACCGCGGGGACTGGGAGAGCTGGCAAGCGCCGACTTCAATGGCGATGGCTGGGTGAACTCGGCCGACATCGCACTTTTCCTGCAATGGGGCCAGCCGCCAGCGCCCGCCGGGCCGCTTCAGGGCAATTGACCGTCACTTCCCACAGGAGGTGTGCGGCGGCATGTGACGAACACGGACGGGGCTCTCTCCGGGAGCCCCGTCCGTGCGTCCTGTTGCCGGTGGTGCAGCGCGATTGAAGCGCGCGAGGCGCCTTTCGCCGCCGCACTCGATCAGGGGCTGAACTCGAAGCGCCGCCAGAAGGTCTGCGGGCGCGTCGTGTCGAGTACGAAGACATTCCCATCATCGTCAACGGCAAGGAGCGAGGAACTCCATCGACCGCTGCCCCGGGAGGGATCGAGGACGATCGACACAGGCTTGCAGCTGACGGCCTGCGTCGATGGCGTGACATCACCGCCCTGCTGGACTCCCGAGTTCCTGTCGTTCTGGGCAATCGTTCCGCCCTGGCGCGCGCCGAACATGGCGGCTCCGACGAGCAGGCCCAGTGCGCCGACCAAGGCGAGCGAAAGAGTCCTGTTCGACCGCTCGAGTCGCGCAACGCGGCATTCGAGGTCGTGCGAGCGATCGAGAGGCGCGACGACGGTTCTGAGAGTCTGGTCCATCGATTGATCCTTGGAATGCGGGGTGCCACGGCACCGACGGGGTACCGCAGCTGACCGAGCCTATCGCGGCGCCAGAAGGCTTGACAGGCTTTCTGGCCGCCGCAAGGCAGTTCCCACCCGCGTGATTCGCGATGCGGCCCAGAGTCTGCGCGCGGCAGAGATGAGGTGGATCCACAACGAGATCGCTCGGCCGGACCGAGTCCGTGTATGCTCTGTGCTGTACGGTGCCGATGGACGCTCACCTCGGGTGGTGCAGTCGGCGCGCCACCGCTTCGCCCTGCCCGGGGTCAAGCAGGGTTACTCTCAGGACCGGGCAAGGCGAATCACCATGAAGATCTATGTCGGCAACCTCTCTTTCAACACAACCGAGTCGCAGCTGCGCGATCTGTTCGCAGCACACGGCACGGTCACCTCTGCGGCAACCGTGACGGATCGGGAAACGGGCCGTCCCCGCGGCTTCGGCTTCGTCGAGATGAGCGACGACGCGCAGGCACGAGCTGCAATGGCAGCGCTCAACGGCAAGAATGTCGATGGTCGCGACCTGACCGTCAATGAAGCGAAGCCCCGCGAGTCGAGCGGCGGCAATCGCGGCGGCGGCGGCGGCGGCCGCTGGTGAGCCAGAAGCCCGGAGTTGCGCGGCCGTGTGACGAGCCGCAAGCCCTCGGGTGATCGACGAACATTTCGGTATATGACACGAACGCCCGCGAGTTCTCTCGCGGGCGTTCGTCGTTCATGGGCAGACTGGGAGTTGGGCTCTTCGTTCATCCCGTCCAGAAGCCAAGCAATGTTCCCAGATCGTTACCATCCACCGAGCCATCGTTGTTGAGGTCTGCCAGGTACTCCTGACAAGTGCCCCATTGACTGAGCAGCATCCCTAGGTCATCTCCGGACCGTGTCAATGGGTTTGAGACACTTTGATGGTTCATGAGTGGACGAGTTCGGGGGTGGTGGGTGGTGTCCGCGGGGCCTCAGTCGCCGGCCCCGCACCCGGGCTTCCCCCAGAAGGGCTCGGGGGCCTGTTGATCCAGACTTCGGGTGGGACCGCTTGCGCGACGGGTCGACCTTTGACGAAGCGTTCAGGGTTCCGGGCGTACGCCGCATCGAGCGCCTGCTGACGCACACCGAGCAACTGGGTGTGAGCGCCGGTGAAGACCTGGTGCGGCGTGAAGTGGCTGAGGCCCTCGTGATGGTGCCGATGGTTGTACCAGTCGAAGAGCTCGGGACACCACGCGTTCCACTGGTCGAAGGACATCGGCGTCAGTGGCCACATCGGGCCGTACTTGATCGTCTTGAATTGGCTCTCGGAGAAGGCGTTGTCGTTGCTCGTGCGCGGCCGCGCATGCGAGCGCTCGAAGCCGAGTTCCGCGAGCATCGCCGAGAGCGGCTTCGAGGTCATCGGTGCGCCGCGATCGGAGTGCACGACGAGCGCGCCGCGAGCCACACCATGGCGCGCGACCGTCTCCTCGACGAGCGCCGCCGCCGGCAGCCCTGATTCCGACTGCGCGAGTCGCCAGCCCGCCACGAAGCGGCTGTAGAGATCGAGGATCACATACAGGCTGTACCACCCTCCGAAGGCGCCCGACAGCTTCGTGATGTCCCAGGTCCAGACCTGATTCGGTGCGCGCGCGACCAGTCGAGGGACCGGCGCACACTCGTGCGATCGCAGCGGGCGCCGCTCGCGCACGGCCTCGCTTTCTCCGAGGATTCGATACATCGAGCGGACCGAGCAGAGGTAGGTGCCTTCGGAAAGCAGCGCCGCAAAGGTGCCTCGCGGCGTCTGGTCCATGAAGCGCTCTTCGCAGAGCACGCTCAGGATTCGATCGCGTTCCGTGTCGGGAATGCGGCGCGGATGCGACCGACGCGCATGTGTGGAGATGATCTCGTCCGACACCGGCGCGAGGACGTCATGTGCGCGCTCGACCGCCCGTGCCCGCCGTCGATACCAGGTGGCGCGGGAGACTCCGACCGCTGCGCACACCTGCTTCACGGCGAGTTCGTGATGGTGTTCGTCGACGAGCGTCATTCCCAGCTCCCTCCGCCGACGCCGTTCTTCGACCCCGTCTCCGCCGTCGCCCGCCGCGATCGGTCGCGAAATCGCCGCGAAGGGCAAGAGCAGCCGCTTCGTGAAGGTCGAGCGCGGTCGCTTCAGCGCGAATCCCAAGATCACCTGAGGCCCCGCCCCTCCCCGCGATTCCACGCCTTGGCCAGTGCCGAGGCGTTTTCTCGGTCCCAGCCTCCAATCTGACGCCTTGCCTAACGCTAGTTGGGGTATACACTCTGTATTGACGATGTGTAACCTCAGCTAGGAGGCTCCATTGGTAAAGACCCTGACCAAGCATGGGAATAGCTACGCGCTCGTGATCGACAGGCCGATCCTGGACCTGCTCAAGATCGAGCCCGACTCGCCGCTCGAAGTCACCACCGACGGCAAGGTGCTGACGATCGCCCCGGCCACCAAGGGCAGCCGCGCCAGTCGCCTGGCCGCGTCGCTTGCGCGCGTCAACGCGCGACACGGCAAGGCACTCAAGAGGCTCGCCGAGTAGCCGCATCCCATGGAGACGCCCGGCGCGGACTTTCTGACCACTGAGGATGTGCTGAGCATCCATGCGGACCAGATCGAGCAATACGGCGGCGAGGACGGCGTGCGGGATCTCGGTCTCCTGGAGGCTGCGGTCGCGATGCCGCGTGCGTCGTTCGGGGGCGCGTTCCTGCACGCCGACATGTTCGAGATGGCCGCTGCATACCTCTTTCACATCGTGCAGAACCATCCGTTCGTCGATGGGAACAAGCGGGCTGGCACCGCCGCGGCGCTTGTCTTCCTCGATCTGAACGGCATCGAGGTGAACATCGCGGAGGACGCACTGGTCGCGCTTGTCCTCTCGGTTGCGCAGGGACAGACAGACAAGCCGCAGATCGCCACAGCACTTCGTGATCACGCGGTCACCTGAGGTGGTGCTGGCGATGCGCCGTCCGCACGCGAGACGAGTTCGGCCTTCAGCCCCGTGAACTGCTGCCAGCGCTCGATGATCTGTTCGTCGGTGAGCGCGCTGCGTGGGCCGCGACGAGCTTTCGCGACGGGCGGCGCCTGCTGACTCTGCCGTCGGCGGAGGAGCTGCGCGGTCGAGCGAGGGAGCTTCCAGACTCGGCAGACGCGAGCGAGGCCGTAGGGACGATTCGCGGAGGGAGAGCTGGCCTCGCTCATGACGAGACCCTCTCCGACCCAGGGCGATTCGCGCAGCGCGGTGTGAATGGCGGCGAGGATCTGTTCGTCGGTGAGCGCGCTGCGTGGGCCGCGACGAGCTTGCGCGACGGGCGGCGCCTGCTGACTCTGCCGTCGGCGGAGGAGCTGCGCGGTCGAGCGAGGGAGCTTCCAGACTCGGCAGACGCGAGCGAGGCCGTAGGGACGATTCGCGGAGGGAGAGCTGGCCTCGCTCATGACGAGAGCCTCCGCGGCGGAGGGCGGAGCCCGTCCTCCAGGTGCTCGATCTTGCGCTCGAGCAGTTCGATGGTCATGGTCTGGTCGCCGAGCTTGGCCTTGAGATCGTGGATGAGCGTGTCGCGCTGGTCGGGCTCGCGACTCAGGAGCGAGGCTTGTCCGCCGGCGATGAATTCATCGCGCCACTCGGAGAGGCGCGAGGCGGACACGCCGACTTCGCGTGAGAGCGTGTCGAGCGATTCGCCCTTCAGCAGGCGCAGGACGAGCTCCGCTGACGGGGTCGCTCTCATCGGTCCACCTCTTGTGAGAGTGTGAGCATGGTACCGGCCTCGTGCAGGCCCGGCGTTGCCGTAGCGCAGGCGAGCGCAGCGAGCCGGAGCGAAGGCAGCGCCGGGCCTGTCGCCGCGTACTTCGCCGGTGTCCGTCTTCCAAGCGCTCGCTGTGGTCGCCGGTGGTTGTAGTGAAGCCGCCAGCGGTCCACCAGGTACCGCGCTTCCGCCAGCGTCTCGAAGATCTCCATCGCAAGAAGCTCATCGCGCAGCCGGCCGTTGAAGCTCTCCACGATCCCGTTCTGCCACGGGGCTCCGGGCTCGATGTACAGCGTCCCCGTACCGCTCTCCGCGCACCACCGCTTCAACGCCTTCGAGATGAACTCGGGGCCGTTGTCGCTCCTCACATGCTGCGGTGCGCCGCGGATCGCCGTCAGCTCGTCCAGCACCGCCACCACATCCTTACCTCGGCAGCGCCGGCTCACATCGAGCGCCAGGCACTCGCGCGTGTGCTCGTCCATCACCACCAGCATCTTCAGCGTCCGCCCGTCCGATGTGATGTCGTGGATGAAGTCCATGCCCCACACCTCGTTCTTGACCGTTGCCTTCCGCCGCACGATGCCCGACTCCGAAGTGCCGAGACGCCTTCGTTTGCAGCGTTTCCGAGGGACCAGCAGTCCCTCCATCCGCCACAGCCGCTTCATCAATCGCGTCCCCAGCTTCCAGCCCGCAAGCTGCAGCAGATCCAGAATGTGCTTGCGACCGCGGCGCGGATTCGCCATCGCCAGCTCCCGCATTCGCGCCACCAGGCGGTCGCGATAGAGATTCACCGGCACCACGCGACGCTGCGTGCTCCGGTGCTGCTCCACCACCCGACAGGCCCGACGCTCCGACACCTCCAGCTTCATGCTCACCTGCTCGATCGCCCGACGCCTCCGCGCCGGGCTCAGAATTCCCCCTTGGCCACCTCCTTCAGGATTTGGATGTCAAGGAGCTGACCCAGCCGGTCCTCAGGGATCACGCCATCAATGCCGCCATCCCCACTCTTGCCGGTCACGCTTGCGCGAGCACCATGGGTTCCGCCATATCCCATTGAGCTTCTTGCCGCGGTAGACGATCTCCTCGCCTGAGTCGCACACGATCTCCTGCGAAGCGAGCTTCACACTTCCATCGACCGGCTCCTCGCAGCGGTAGGCCGCGTGTCGCCCGCCGTTCTGCGAGTCCTCCATGAAGAGGAGTTCGAGCAGCGGCGACAGGTCCTCCTCAACCAGCAAGTCCCACTCGCCGTACCACTCGGCGCGGAAGTCGTAGTCGAGCAGTTCGAGGTGTCCCGAGACTGCGCCGCACACCACGCAGATCGAGTCGCCGTGAGGCAGCATCTCGTCGAGCTCGTCGTGCGTCGGCAGCCGAGACTGGAATTGCTTCCACCTCCGTAGCGTTGGAAACTTGGTGCTCAGCAGCGTCGGCAAAACGCAGAGCCCGGCGTCCAGGTATCGATGCGCGGCCTCCCGAAGCGCGGGTTCGACAACGAGGCGGCTCACGCAACACCCGCCCCTTCCGGCGCCATCCATTCGTCCTCGCCGTCATCGACCTCGGCGACCGTGAACGCCGCTTCGCCGAGCTCGCGCGTGCAGAGCGAGATGAATGCTTTCGCGAGCGCGTCGCCGGCGCAGGTCGCAGTGCCGATCGTGATCGTGCGTGTCTCCGCATCGCGTTCGTAGGTGACCGACACAGGTGACCGTGAGTTGCGGCTGAGCTCTGCGTTAGGCAGGCACAAGAATTGGACGATTGGAAGAATGTTCCAGAGATCGACTTGCCCGACGAATTGGTCGAGGCCGCGCGACAGGAAATCTGGGTCGCAGTCTGGAGTGGTGACCATGCCTCTGCCATCCAAGCGTATGCCTCGCTTGTTCGGTCAATCTCTCACCCAATCGCCGGTGCGCGCGTCCGATTCTGTCGCGGTGCGGGGCGCATCATCACGGCCCTTAATCTCGTGATCTTCGCCGGTAGGTCATGTGTGTTTCTCTATGGCCTGTTCACAGTTGCCGGGTTCATCTACTCGTGGTGGTTGCTACTCGGCGTTCCTGCGACTTGGCTTTTCGTTCGCATGCCGCTTAGTGCGATTCAAACGCGCCTGAATGTTGCCCTTGGCGCGCGAATGACTGTGTTTGACATGCTCATGGAGCAGGACGCAGCGTTTCGTGCCAGATTCTCCGCCTTGACCGAATCTTGTCCCAAGGACTGACGGGCTTATTGCAGTGTGAGCGGCCGGGCTGATGGGTGACACTTCGGTGCGCCATTGCGAACCACCTTGGGGGCCGGTCACCATACGTCGCCAGAAAACGAACCTTCACGCGTCGGTACCGCATTCGGGGCAGCGCCCTGAGACATTGCTTCGGTAGCCACACTTGCGGCACACTCCTTTCAGCGTAATGGCCCTCTCAGTTGTGTCGAGTGTCGCAACCACTACCCACGACAGCGCCACTGGTACGAACACAATCAAATTTAATCCCACACGTTTGAACTCTCCAACCCGTAGAAGAGTTTCCGACTCCTTCGTACCTACCCCCACCATCGACAGCAGATACGTAATCGTGAGCCATCCACTCGAATCGTCAGCGTCATACTGCAACAAGAACGCAAAGAGCAGCAACGTGTTTGATACACCGGCTGCAACCACGGCACGCCGAGGTAAGCGCTCATTGGACGTGATCAACTTAATCTGAACTAGGATGTGGGTCAGGATGACCAGCGGATACAACACACATCCAAAGGTGGCGAACCACCCCGAAGTGACCCACTTAGAGAGCGCACAGGCTGCGATCGTCAGGACTAGGTAGACTGTAATGTAACTTCGAGAATCTGAATGTTGTCTCACTGTACTCACAACTCAAATTGGCGTCGGCTCTAGCTTTGCGCTAGCGCTTCTTTGACGCGACTCTGATCGCTATGGACTCTGCCCAACCGGAGGAGTCGGCGACTGGTAGTTCCGGATGATCGCCATTCTCGCCCGCTCGATTTGCCGCCACAGTGTTGCATTACCCCGACGTGCCACACTCGGGACAGATTGCCATCCGCCCTCGTAGCTCATAGCCACACACACTGCATCTGCCGGCCGACCGCCGTTGACGACAACGCCGCCGCCGCCACAACCCGAGTACTAGCTGTGCGAACCACAGTGCAGCGCCCCATATCGCTACATTCGCCGCAAACTGGGGCCACAATGGGGCGATTGGCAGCCTGCGTCCAATCGAGGTGTCTGCAACGAATGGCGAGCAGAACCATGATGGAAGTTCAAATCCCGACATCGTCCAGTTTGACTGGCCTCCCTTCTGTTCGACGAGCGCCGCAAGTGATGGAATTGGCCATCCCGCGACAACCACACTCCGTGCGACCGGACATCCTCCCGGCGCGCAATTCGCGACGCGCAATGAGCCGAGCAAGCGATGTTCCTGCACGCCCGAAGCGGTCCAAGAGTGTCGAACCGCCGCCGTTTCGCTCCATGTCGAGGGCGCAGGCAGAATCCAACCAACATCCTTGGTCATTCGCCCGGCAGCTGACACTGGAAGGAATGCCGCACCGATCCATGCCGATGTTAATGTCGCAATGCAACCCAGGACTAACGTCCTCGCGACCACGCCCACCGCAATCAACAGCCACCTGTAACTGCTTCGATGGTTTCGCGCAGCGCCCTTCCAGTTTCGACTTGCCGAGTAGATGTCGGCATGCACTTTGCTCATCAAGATCCCCATACATCAGGAAGTCCGCGGGCTTAGGCCTCTCGTCGCACATCTCTGCTCCTTGTTCCTCACAAATCACATAGAGCTTCGACCAGCCTCGCACCGGTCGCCTCGCCACACTTGGGGCCAGGCATTTGAGTTCCCGTTCGCAACCCGTCTCCCTCCCTAGCCTTCCCTCAACTCCATAACCCGCGGGTCACGCCGGGTTATGACTCGCGCGACTGATTTAGTCATCGTTCGACGGTCTCAATGGTGCCGCGGTCAGTCATGTGCCAAGCGGCACGGGGATTCTTCTCTGCCGCTGGACCAGAGAATGGCAGACATGTCTCCATGCTCCCGTCACCATCACGGTCCCACACACGCCACTCGCTGCCTCCGACAGGGAAGATGAACGAGGGGTCGCCCATGAGATCAAATGACGCTGTGCGCCCCTTGCTGCCCATCGATCGGCCGACCGTGGCTCTAGAGATCGAGCCGGCTCCGTCCCGACCGATCCACACCTCCAACTCCTCACGGCGTTCACCGCTGTCGATGCTCAGCCGGTAGAGGTCGTCCACTCTTCCCTTTCGCGCGTCTGTGAATCGCTCGATGTGTGCGAGTCTCACATCGGACGATCGGTCCACGCTGATGAGAACGATGGTGGTGAGAATTGACCCGCCAATGAATCCGAGAAGAGATGCTGCGACGGTGCGCCGCGTCATCGCGAACCTCCAGTCGATCTCACGGGCGAGTTCGGGTTTCGCATTCCGTACTGATCCCTAGGATCCTTCCAACTCCATAACCCGCGGGTCGCGCCGGGTTATGTCTCGCGCGACTTTGAGCCCCTTTCGGGTCTCTCCATAACCGGCAACCGCGCGACTCTTGTCTCTCAGCCACGATGGCCACCAGCCTACCGCGAGCCGCCGGCGCGCAACACCTTGCGATTCCTTGGCCTACGAACGCGAACGCCCCGGCGTTTCGGCCGAGGCGTTCGTCGTTAACTGGTTGGCCGCGTTGCTTGCGGCTCGGTCTGGAAGTAGAGGGAACCTGACAGAATGCGAAACTGAGCGAGCCAGTTCCATCAGTCGGACCGCTCAATCGGTCCTGATACCACGGTGGGGATCGGTGGAGAGGTCGTGACACCGCGGTGGCGACGGACCCTGGGGACATCCGTGCATCGTGTGCGCGCCATTGGCAATCCGTCACCGCCCTACCCGCCCCACCGGCCGATCGCCCCCAAGGACTGCCCACACTCACTGCACACCTCGCCAACGACGATGTAACGGCACTTCGGGCAGCGGCGGCGGCCGGCCTGTCGTCCTGCGCGACCAAAGATGCATAGTGCGAGTGCTGCCATGACAATGAATGTCAGGCCCCAGTTCGCCAAGAACCCGGGCCAGAGCACGAATGTAGGTAGAGCGACAGCAGTTTCTGTTCGCTGTGCAAGCGTCACTGGGTTCCCCACCTCCTCCAGTACCGCGCTCAGGTTGAGGCCACGCGGCATGATTGATCGGGACGCATCGACACTATGGTCCCAGCGGTAGGAGAGGCATCGAAACGGCAATCCGAATGCGTCATCACGGATGACATCGATCCCGCCAACATCCATGTCTTGGATCCACTGCCTCGCGTCGCACCAGGACGGAATCTCATCTGCCGTCCGCGGGCGCTCGGCATTGAGGGGACCACAAAGAGCAGTCCCTCTCACCTGAACTCTCGTGGCACCAAAGCGATTGAGCACGCGATACGACCAGACGCACTCGTAGTTATATCCCGTTGCCTCGCGAAACTCCCCCCTGAGGGTCGGGGACACACCTGTAAAGGATGTTGTCAGCGCCAGTGTCAATGCGATTGCGATCGTTGCCATGCACGAAGCTACGGCCATTGCGGCGACTGTCCGGCGGTGCCGCCATGTGAACAAGCATCTCCCCACCAACCAGGAGCCGAATTGCCTCCATCGCACTCTGGTTGTTGGTTGCGAGTAACTCTGGCTCATGGGTGGAACAACACATCAGCGACCGAACGGAGCAGTGACATCTACTGGTTCCCCGTAGCGGCACCATAGACTCTTTGCAAGAATGCCGCAGGCACGTTTGTATTGGGTGGAATCCGAGATCAAGGAGCCGAACCGGGTCTTTCCACTCAAGAACAGGTGCTCGTTGCCGCCGCCTTCGCCAACCCTGAATACTCCGAGCTTTCTGGCGGTGTGATGCTGTTCGATCGTTGGATCCGCCATCCACTTGCCGCCAACACAGGTCCACTTCTGGATCCGTACTGTAAACATCATCCATCCCTCGATCCAAAGCGAGACCTGCCGTCCGGCGCCTTGGTCGCTGGCCGTGTCATCCACAAAGGGAAGCCCAGGAATAGCGTCTGGCTTGGTCACATCCAAGACACCGCGGACCTTTCCTAGAATCTCACCACAAATGTCGACCGTATCCCAGTCGACATCTCCACGGCTGAGTCTCTTGGCTTGCTCAATCAGGTCGAGCCACTCAGACTGATCCGGCGTGCTGTCCCCAAAGAGGGTGCGGATGCGGTAGAACGGTTGACTGTACTCGTAGCTGATTTGTTCGTGCGTCGCGCCGTCCTTGCACGGGCACTCAGGGTTCTCATACGGACCATGCATCGGCAGTCCGCGATCACCAAGATCCACGCAGGCAGGATACCGAGCCGGTCACCCGTGGCGGCGTCCCGGCTCCGCCCATTGCGACGAAGTCACCGCAGCGCGACTGATCGGACCAGCGTGGGTCAGGTCTCGGTGCTCGGTGGTGGGCCAGTCTCACCCGCGAACTGACACCCGACGACCTCGATCTTGTCCAGGTCGGCCAAGTCGGTTGCCGCGAGCGCCTCGGCCGCACGCTGAAGCACCCCATTCGGCTCGCAGCATGACGAGCGATCCAAGCGCGAAGCCACAGTCCGCTGGCAAAGCGATACAGTTCGTCAGCGCGAGGATTCTTGACGCCCGCGGTTCTGTGCAATCGCTCGAAGATGACCACGCTTCGCCGCACTGAGATCTCGAACGAGTGCCGCGGCCTGACGAAGGCCGCGTGCAGGGCGGTCGGTTACTCCGAAGGCATGAATGGCGTGGCGACGTGCGGCGACATCACGAATCAGGACCGCGCGGACCCAGACAAGATCTGACTTGGACCGATCACATGGCCAGATGGCAAGCATTCTGTTGGGCGACAAATCCGCGCCGCCCCGCTCCTTCGGCCCACACATTGCAACCCATTCTCTAATCGATTGAGCCAGTTTAAGCCAATCCGATGGAGACGCTATTGCGGTTAGCACAGGCGTGACATCAGCATCACCTTCGTCAGGCTCGAACTCCAATCGGACAATGGGCCGAAGCTGCGATGCACGCCTTACCTTTTTCTTCATGCCAATCTCCTAAACGATAGCAATGTTACACCTGCCGCCCCCGATCGCATCACCGGACGCTTCTCTTGAGAAGCTCTGACTTTATCTTCTCGTCGTACCAGATCTTGAAGTTGAGCGCACCCTTGTCAAGGCCCTCGCCAAGCAGTTCCTCGTAGAATCGCTCGGCAGCTTCGCTCGATTCTTGAACCGACCCCCGCTGAACGGCACCTACAAGCTTTCGGAAGTGCACGCTCTCGGCTGCAGTCGCCGCTGCCGCAGCATCCTGCAGAATGAAATCCAGCAGAATCGCGGCAGCTGCGCCGATGGTAAGCATGGGTCCCGGACCAACCTTGAACTGCTTGACACCTAGCTCCCTCGCCTGGGATGCCCCTCGATCCAGGCCCTCCACTAGCTTCTCGTTGGCACGGATCGCCTTCAGGATTGAGCTGGCCGGCTTGTTTCCATGCTCGTCTAGCAACTCCCGTGTCAACGGATTATACCACCACTTCTCCTCACGTCCCATCATCTGGATGTGCACTCCGCCTGTGGCGTTCTTGGGATTGACTTCCCTCTCGACTCTAAAAATCTGCCCAGCTGCCTTTACTGTGCAAACGGTGTGGGATACGAGCCCAAACGGATCAAGCCCCCACGGCGCGGCGCCGCCGAGGTACGCATACAGGCTCATCCCATCCGCGTACCGGGCCCCGGGCCGTTCGTTCACGACGGAAACTTCTGGAGGAGACGCCATGCTCAGCTTCATGCTCTCGGGGATTCTCACCGCCGCTGCGCCAAGCCTCGCACCTGGGAGTGCATCCCTGTCGAGCGAGGCTGTCTTCGATCTCTCGGCCTCCTGGGCACCGGCGACGACCGTCCTCGCCACGATGCACCGCGTCTCGCTTGACCCAGGAAGCGTCGCAGCCGCCGGACTCTCACTCAACGAGGCGCTCGGGTTGTTGACCGCGGCCGCGGCGGCGATCGATGCGACTCTGCAACAGCTCGCGGCGGCGGACGAGGCGCTCGCAGCTGCGCAGATGAGCGTGGACGCGCTTGAGCGATCCATCAGAGCGGGCCATGCATCGGACCCGCAGGCCGCCGTGGTGGAGCTGAGCACGGCACGCGTGGCACTCGTGAGCGCGAAGGCCGCGCTCGACGCAGTCCTCACAGGACATTGCCGCGGAGCAATTGGGCGTAAAGGCACAGTCCGCGGCGCTAAGGATTACGGAGGTTCTGCACCGCCCGGCGGGCACACAGTTGCAGGTTCGCGTATAGTGCCAAGCACGCGCCGCCCGGCATTGACACAGCCCCAGAGTACCGTGCGATTCGTAGACCACCCAATCCCCTGTGCCGGGCGAAAGTTGCCAAGGCCCGCAACACTGACTGCAGTCACTGAATCGGCCTGTGCATGCGCGATAGCACTTGAACCGCTCTTGCGTTGACTGGCCCTCGGCGCGTACTCGGTTATGTCTCGCGCGACTTCGAGCCCTTTTCGGGTCTCTCCATAACCGGATATCGCGCGACTCTTGTCTCTCAGCCACGGCAGTCACCAGCCTACCTCGCGCTCCCCTGCCGCAACACCTTGCGATTCCTTGGCCTACGAACGCGAACGCCCCGGCGTTTCGGCCGAGGCGTTCATCGTTAACTGGTTGGCCGCGTTGCTTGCGGCTCGGTCTGGAAGTAGAGCGCGTCGGACGGTCTTCGAAATCGGGGGAGGGTGCGAGTAGAGACACTGGGTGCTGCGAGCGTGAGCGCAGGTTGCAATTCGGTGCTTTGGAGGCGGCTGCCCCCGACTCTCAACGCCGTGAAGCGAACGCCGTCGACGATCGAAAGCAACCGGCCGAATCCTCGGCCTCGCTGCGGCACGCCTTTCATGGGCCCGCTGCATCGGAGGCGCGTGTTCGCCCGTCACTGTACTTGCTCAGGAGTTCCTTCCCGACGAGCTCTTCGCAGCTTCGCAAGGAGTCGCGTGAGATCCTCTTTCGCTCCGCCAGGAGCGGCTTGAGAGCGTGTGGGAGGCCTTGAGGCGTGACTGCAGTGCTTCCACCTTCCACTTCGTCCTCCCACGCGTCGCAATAGGATTCGAGCTTCGCGCACTCCTTGGCGTACTCCTGCTCGAGGCTCGCAATCACACCATGAACGCTCGCCCGAAGATCGGCGGGCAGCCCCTCGTCGCTGGCAACGGCCGTGAGAACTGCAAAGGCAGCGTCTGGGTCAGGGTACAGTTCGGGATAGAGTGCCTCGCGAACTCGCTTCTTCAGTTCGGCTGTCTCGGTGGGGGGAAGCGCGTTCCCGAGCGCTTCCCCTGTCCGAAGATGCAGCGCGCGAATACTCTTGACCGCCGACAAACGAGCGGCCCAGACGCGGTGCGGTTCGTCGTCTCCGCGTCCCTCGGCAATCCTCGACGAGAACTCCTGGGATAGCCGCGTCGCACCGTCGAGCCAGACCTTTGACCACCGTGCCAGCAGTTGCGATCGCTCCAGGTCATATGCGTCCAGCAGAGCTTCGAATGCCTCGCGCTGACGCGCGTCGCTGAGTTCCACCCGCGCCTGCTCGGCAATGGGACACAGATCAATCGTCAACCACCGGCTATACGCAGGAACGGACAGAGACTTCCGTCGAGACGCGGCCGCCCGTAGACGCGTGACCCATTTCTGCTGCTCCGCATTGAGACTTTGAGCGCAGATCTCGATGAAGCGAAGCTCCAACCGCTCCGCTTCATCCATGAGCCCTCGGAGCCGGCGATACAAGTCGCCTTCTGCCGCAACGAACTCGCTTGAGCCGTAGCCGTACTGCTCCATTGCTGCGGAGAGGCTTGCTCCCGCCGCGAGAAACGGCGGCACCAACCGGTCCATCATCGTGTCGTGCTCGATCACGAACTCGTCGAAACGAGCCTGAATGATTGTGGCTTGGGCCGTAGTAGCACCGAGGCGCGACTTCCACTGCTCCAACTCGGCGCGAGTCAGGGTCCGCTCGACGGGTATGGCGCCGACGCTCACGGATGCAGTGCCCGGCGTGGCATAACTTCGCAGCGTCTTTGGGTTCTCGTAGCTAGCGAACGCGGCCGCGACGCTGCAGATAAAGAGAGTGATCATGGCGCAGGCTCATCCTCCGCATCGGTCGCCAGTCGGGCCCGATTGCACGATGTAGATAGTCTGAATCACCGCCGTCATCACACAGCCGTGCGGGGGCGAGCACGCTGCGAGTTGCATTCGGCATGTTGATGCGGGGTCCTCGAGCGGCTCACAATCTGACAGGCCACTGCTTGCCGGTATGCATCGTCTGTGCTGCTCATTGATCACGATTCTGTGCGGGCAAGAGTACGAACCGCAGTTCACACCGGGCCCCCCATCCACAACAGCGCACGCCGAAGTGATCTCCTGTTCCCAGCAACAACATGGAGTCACCTGCGCGGCGGTATCGCGCTCGATGGACGCTCCGACGAGAACGCACAAGATGGGAACGCACAACCGAAGTGCGCCCCTTGCATGGCGGGTGGAAGTGCGGTTACCGCCACAACGAGGCGCGTCTCCTAGAACAGCGGCCTCCGTGTTCATCTGTCCAAAAGAACCCTTCATGTTCTACCTCGCGACTATGGCCCACGGTCCAACCTGTGCGTCGTCTCCCCACGGCGCCTCCCGGCGATCACACCGGGATGCATGGAATATAACGCGGGCCGTTGCCGGTTCAAGATGGAATCCGCGCCGATTCCGGTGCACCAATGAAGAACGCCCGGCGAGCCTTGCGGCTCCGTCGCAACTTCACGACCCTCGTCCTATTTCGCAGCATTGACTCCGCTGCCAACGCTGTCACGCAGAAGTGCCGCTGGCTCGTACTGCCTGCCGCTCGACCACGCCCTCGCCCTCACCACCTCCACCACTCGCAGCGGCTGAATGTGATCGAGGTAGACCGCTGTCGTCGCGATGCTGGCGTGGCCGAGCTGCTTCGAGATGATGCCGACCCGCCTTGGCCAGTGCCGAGTTCCGCCCAACCACATCCATTGTCCAATTCTGCCCGAAGGTGGCGTCGGGCTGAATCGCCCCTTCAAAGCAATTACTGAAGTGCTGGATGTTGCGCCTAGCCGCATTTCGATCAATGTCTTTATACAGTTTGCGTGCGGCGCCTATTCCATTTGTAAGATAGAAGAGGTAGTTCTTGATCGGAAGACCGCCGGAGCTAGTTGGCAGTGCGCCTGCAGCCCCGGGAATCTTCAGCATCTGTTCGAGGTATCGAAGGAAAGCGTCTCCATGCTCGGCTTGGCCAACGGCCGAGTCCATGTCTCGCATCGATCGCAGCATCTCGACAATGATCTTAGCCTTTCCGTAATCCTTTAGAAACTCACTGTGACGTAGATCGTTCAGGCGCTTGTCCAGTTCCTTGATTCCCGTGACCGAGTCTCCACTCTCACAGGCTCCGCATATTGCTGCCAGGTTCTCGGCTATTAGTTTACCTGTTGACAGACACCTCGCCGTGCTCGCGACGCCAACGGAAGTAGGTCGGCTCGGTCACGGCGAGCAGCCGGCAGATACCGGCCACCGAGTTGTCCTTGCCCAGCTCCACCTCCGCCTGCCGAAGCTTGTTGACGATCTCCTCCGCCGAATGACGCTTCCTGGCCATGAGCCTGACCCTCCTGTTCCAGGCCGAAGACTATCGCTCCGACTGGACCTGTTTCAGGGGGGAAGGTCACCCTCGGCGAATCTAAGAAGTAACGGGTTGGCTATCAATTCCTCGAGCCTGTGCCGCTGCAGGATTGCGTCTAGAGATGTTGAATCCCATCGCCGTCCCACCCAGTATGTGGCCACTCGCAGTTTCTCTGTAACCGTAATCCCACCGATAACGAAGATCTCCCGACCGTGATCGCTGGCCAACGGATCATCGACCGTGATCGCTGTGCCATTACGGGTGGCAGTGTATTGCTGCAATCCGTCCAGTACATCCAGATTCCGGACTCGAAGAACCGCTCCCTTCGAGAAGTCCAGCACCACGCGCCCGTCTGTCGATCGAGGATCGACCCCAGCAGACCGGTCTTCGACAAGCAACAGCATTCCAGAATGCGACAAAGGGAGGACGACCGCAACATGTTGTGGCTGACCTCGCCTCCAACACGACACGCCCGCGCTTACAACGATACCAATCAACACGCTTGCGGTCACCCACCACACCAATGGGCCGGCAGGACTAGCGCCTGATTTCTCACTAGTCATTGCCGCAACACCCTGCAGGCGTCTCCGCCTGCGTAGATAGCCCCGTACCCCGCGGCGCGTACTCGGTTATGACTCGCGCGACTTTGAGCCCTTTTCGGGTCTCTCCATAACCGGAAGCCGCGCGACTCTTGCCTCTCGGCCACGATGGCCACCAGCCTACCGCGAGCCGCCGGTGCGCAACACCTTGCGTTTCCTTGGCCTACGAACGCGAACGCCCCGGCTTGTCGGCCGAGGCGTTCATCGTTAACTGGTTGGCCGCGTTGCTTGCGGCTCGGTCTGGAAGTAGAGCGCGTCGGACGGTCTTCGAAATCGGGCAAGGGCGAAACAGAGACACGGCGCGGGGCGGAGCCGTGCGTGAGTTGCAACGCTTCGCTCGATTCTGATCGTTACTGGTCGCTGCGTCCTCTCTGCGATCCGTCGATCATTCCGCTTGACGAGTTCGGGGACCACCGGATTGGGAAAGCAGCGCCCGAAGCCGCTCAAGAAACTCTCCGCCCACTAGACCCGTGTCGACAGGAAGGCGGAATCCGACCCTGCCTCCACCCTCCTCCTCTAGGTCAACATACAGCGACTTGCGCCATTGCCGCACCTTCATCTTGGAGATGCTCGTTGCGCGCACGGTCTTTAGCCGTATGCTGCCATCCCAAAGAGACAGTTCATCGCTCCCAACAACCACTGCTACGGTGCGCGCCCCCATCTCGGGATGCCGACGATTCCGATGCCAACGTAGGACATTTGCAGTCAGCAGAATTGATGCCAAGACCAGCAGCCCCCAAACAACCACGACCTCTGCGCCCAGATTCGCTCGATACCTCAACAGAGTCAGGAGGGCAACCGCCCAGATAGTCGCCGATGTTACAAACTGCACGGTGTCCGGCCGCCTATCCACAATGACCGCCCGCACCGCAACAGCTCCAAGTGGAGTCTTCCAGCCACATTCGGGACAGCATCCCGCGTTCTGCGAGCGACGCAGGTCATATTGACAGATCGGACACGGTCGTCCCGTTCCATCCTTGCATTCCAGCAGCATTGCAATGGTCCATTCAGCCTTGCTAGAGACTGCGAAGATCTGGGGCTTGCAATCTCCGAGTAGACAGGCCAGCCGAGTCACTGCGTTCATTCGGCTGTGTACCGCATGTTCAGCACCCGTTGCAGGCTCTGCCACGGGCGTAGCCATCAGTGGAACGGAATTGAAGGAAAACAGAGCAGGCCGCAGGCAACATAACCAAATCCCGCCCAGCCAAGGCCGCCACAGCCGATGCTCTCGCCGTACCAGTGCTCGGTCATCCGCCAGCATCCCCCCGAGTCGGTACAGCACTTGCAGAGACAGTTACCTAATGTGTTGGATGGACTGCCGCCCGGCGGATACACATTATCGCACTCTGCATAGGTGCAGGCTATGTTCCAGACCGTCGGAAGCGACTCTCCTGCCGCAATAGACATGTACTGCCGAATGTTTGGGTCTAGCAACACATCGCTAATCGCGAGGAGTGATGCCGGCTCCGAGATGTCAACTTGTACAGGAAGAAACTCGAAGTCTGCGTACACCTCCGTTTCGTTGTCGTTGGTACCGACCCGAGTACGAGTTCCTATCGGCAACCCATTCAGCGAATACAGCACGCGCAACTCACTCTTCTCGTAGTCGAATACGACCACGCCCTGCGATGTCGTAGCCGTCACGCTCATCCAGGTTACACGGTCCGTACTGAGATGAAGTGTTGCGACGACGACACCCTCCTGCAGGGCCTCGATGCTCCAATCCTCCCCAGCGGTGTTCTCGCATATGATGTAACTGTCATACCGCGTTTGCCGTGTCTGATCTGGCTGCACCAAGGTGGACACCGGTGGTGGCTGGATCTCGTCTCGAGGCGATTGCGCGGATGCGTGGACTCCGAACGAGGCGACACAAAGCGTTAGGAGTACTGACAATGGCGACTGAGCGTTCCCGATGGACAAGCGATGAGAGCAGTGGACGGTGTGGCGGCATGAATGTAGCGCAACACAGACCCTACCCAGACTGAGCTTCTGCATGATACTTGACCTCGCAACGATGGCCCACGGTCCAACCTGTGCGTCGCTTCCCCTCGGCGCAGCCCGGCGATCACACCGGGATGATTGGAAGATAACGCGATCGAGCTCGGTGTCAAGAAGAGATTCGCACCGATTCTGGATTCCTAATCAAGAACGCCCGGCGAGCCTTGCGGCTCAGCCGGGCGCTTCCGGGGGCACTTTGGGTCGAACGGTCTCAAGATAGCACGCCGCGTGCGCCGGTCAAGAAGTGGCCGACCTCGCTCGCGCGTCTTGGCCGTCGGCCACTACTTTCCCACCGTTGGCCGTCGCCGCCACCACGGCCCGCTTGTGGCGACCCTGCGTGGCGAACCTGAGTGATCGAGTCACTGTCGTCATGCGGCCTCCTCCAAGTGGTGGTCAGCGAGCGCACGAATGCTGGTCGGCCGGAAGGTCACTTCGACGCTCTCGCTCGCGGCGTCGTACTCAACGACCGACAGTACCAATCGCAGGAGCCGCGCCTGCTCGCGCGGGCTCAGATTCTTCCAGATCAAGTCGAAGTCGGCGAACGCGACCTCTGCCTCGGGCAGCGTGATCGTCTCGCGCTCGAAAGCTGCGAGCCGCGCTTCCAGCACCGGCAGTCGCCGTTCGGCGTCCGCGATGCGCTCGTGCAGGTCGGCCATCCGTGCAGCGGTCGCGGCGTTAGCCACGCCACTCGCGGCGATTTCGCGCAACGCACGGTGGTGCTTCTCCAGATCGCGGTGGAGCCCGGCGCGCTCATCGTGCGCCACCTTCGCGTCGGCCGTCATCGTTGCCTGCGCTTCTTCAAGCACGCGCGCGATCAATTCGCGGTCGTTCATGAGGCCTCGCACTTCGTCGATGACGACTCGCTCGATCTCGAGTGCTGGCAGCGTTCCTGACCGACAAACCGCGGCACCACTCTTGATCGCCTTGATGCAGCGGTAGTAGCGGTACATTCGCTGCCCTCGGCGCGAAGTGAAGGTGTGCGACATCGCGCACCCACAGCCCTTGCACCGCAGCAGTCCCCGGAGAAGCGCCGCGTGCTTGTTGCGACCTTCACTGCTGCCGTTGCGACCGTTCGCCTGAAGCGTCGACTGAACCCGATCGAGAATCTCCGCATCGATGATCGCCTGGTGCTCACCCGCGTAGACCGCTCCCTTGTGCCTGATCTTGCCGAGGTAGATCGTGTTCGTCAGCAGCTGGTGGAGCGACGACTTGTCGAATGCGCGGCCGCCAAGCTTCTGACCCGTCTTCGTGACGCGGCTCTTGTTGGCCCACCCGCGTCGCGCGAGATCCTGCACGACAGGCAGCAGCGAACCCTTCTCAAGGTAGAGCTCGAAGATCTGGCGCACTCGCGCTGCTTCGGCTTCATCGACCACGAGCTTGGGACTCGGCCCGCTGCGATCGACCTCGTAGCCGAGGACGGGCACGCCGCCAGCCCATTTGCCCTTGCGCTTCTGCGCACCGATCTTGTCGCGAATCCGCTCACCGATGATCTCACGCTCGAACTGTGCGAACGAGAGCAGGATGTTCAGCGTGAGCCGACCCATCGAGCTGGTCGTGTTGAACTGCTGCGTGACGGAGACGAACGAGACGCCCTTCCTGTCGAACGCCTCCATGATGCGGCCGAAGTCGAGCAGCGAGCGACTGAGTCGATCGACTTTGTAGACGACGACGCAGTCGACCTTTCCGTCGTCGATGTCGCGGAGCAGTCGATCGAGCGCCGGTCGCTCCATGCTGCCGCCTGAGAATCCGCCGTCGTCGTAGCGGTCGGCCAGGCAAGTCCATTGCTCGGCCTTCTGGCTGGCGATGAACGCCTCGGCGCTCTCGCGTTGCGCGTCGAGAGAGTTGAACTCCTGGTCGAGTCCTTCCTCGGTGCTCTTGCGCGTGTAGATCGCGCAGCGAATTGCGGCCTTGGGTGAGCGGTCGGCACTGGGCCGTGCACCTGAACGATCGCGTTGCCGCACCGTCATCGAGCGCCCTCGCGGGAGTCGCTACGGCATCCGCTGGATCGACTTCTGAGTTCGTGGACTTTGTCGCATCGTCGCGCGTCAGCCGCTTGGCCTTGAATGCACGGAACTCCTCGTAACGGTCAAGGTAGTCCTTGTCGATGCAACCGGGCTTCTTGTCAAGGAGCTCACGGCCACGTTCAGTGATCCGGAAGCGGCCGCGGCCGAGTTTCTCGATCAGCAGGGCGCGGTTCAGGTACGCGATCGCCCAACCAACGCGGTTGTAGATCTTGGTCTGCGTACCGCTTGGCAACATCTCCTCGCGGTCGCGCTCCGGAATTGCCAACCGGTCGGCAAGCCGGTCTACCGCATCCCGAAGCGTGTGCTCTTGGCCATCAGAGGCGAGATGCAGCAGCGGGAGCATG
>Ga0268299_1000618_pt1 | contig 99028 bp, 82 predicted proteins | sample NOBtaG_FD_193484 | JGI IMG/M metagenome (GOLD analysis project Ga0268299, IMG submission 193484) | Activated sludge microbial communities from bioreactor in Nijmegen, Gelderland, Netherland - NOB reactor | ecosystem: Engineered > Bioreactor > Aerobic > Activated sludge | place: Netherlands...
CCGGCGGCGGGGGTGTCGAAGAGATGTGAAGTCATAACTTCCTCCGTAGGTTCGGTTCTTGAACACTTCCAAACCTACCTCTCGGCCTCTCGTCGCTACATAGAATCTGAGCGAAGCGAAGGATCTCGTCTCTATCCGCCAGCCGTGCGTTCCGGAGTTCCTGACAGCGAGATCCTTCGCTGCGCTCAGGATGACGAGAAATGCGAGCGACCTCTCCGTCGCCGATCCGATCAGGCGGCGCGCTTGCCGAGCTTGCGCAGCGAGCGGTCGATCCACAGGGCGCCGATCTTCTCCTGGACGCCGTTCTGGCGCAGCCGCTGGCGAAGGCAGGCGAAGTCGACCTGGTCGAGCTCCTGGTCCTGGTTGAAGCAGGAGAACACCACCGACTCCTTGCCGGTCACCGGATCCTTGTGGAGCTGCAGGCACTGGGCGCAGATCTCCTTCATCATGCATTGCATGGGCGAGTTGATCGACCCCAGGGCCCGGTGCTTCGGCGACAGATAGGGTTTCAGGACCTGGTGCCGCGCAAGCCGCACGGCGTTCATCATGCCGTCCGAGCCGATGGCGACGATGCGGTCGGCGGCGCCGAACGGGATCGGCTGCCCGCCGAGCTCGCCGGCGGCGTAGCGGCGCATCGCCTCGACGATATTGGCCACGACGGCCTTGTCCTGCGGCCGCTGCGGCGTGAAGCCAGGTTCCTCGTCGCAGCACCACACGACGGCGTCCGCGGCTGCCTCGATCTCCTCGACCTTGTAGCGGTCGCTCACCTTCTTGTAGCCGGCGAAGTACAGCACCTTGCTGCCGGCCTTGCGGAACGCCTGGCCGATCGAGAACAGCACCGCATTGCCGAGCCCGCCGCCCGCCAGTACGACCGTCTCGTCCGCCTCGATCTCGGTCGGCGTGCCGGTCGGGCCCATGACGATCACCGGCTCGCCCGGCTCCAGCAGGGTGCAGAGGTCGGACGAGCCGCCCATCTCGAGGGTGATCAGCGACAACAGGCCCCTGCCCTTGTCGACCCAGGCGCCGGTCAGTGCCAGCCCCTCCATGGTGAGCAGCGTGCCGTCGACGTGGCAGGAGCGCGCCTCGTAGTTCTGCAGGCGATAGAACTGGCCCGGCTCGAAATTGCGCGCCGCGGCATGCGCCTCGACGACGACCTCGATGATGGTCGGCGTCAGCCGGTCGACGCGCACTACCCTGGCGCGCCAGTCGCGATTGGCGCGGCCAAGAATCTCGGCCGGCGTGTGGCTCGACGGCGGCAGCGCTTCCATGCTGCGCGTCAGCACCGGATAGCCCTGCTTGGCGCCGCCCATCGCCTTCACGACATTGCCCGCGAACGACGGATGCAGGTCGCCGAAGAACGACATGAAGCGGCCGTCGGCGGCGCGGTACATCAGCACGCGCACGGCATCGGGCTTGGCGACGCGCTCGGGCGTCGCCGGATTGCCCTGCTCGTCGAGCGCGCGGAAGTACTTGCCGTCGACGAAGGCATGCGTCGCGTCCTCGCGCGCCAGCACCGTGTTGGGCTGCGTGCCGGCCGCTACCAGGATGGACCGCGCCGGCAGGATCGCCTCGACCTTCGCCCCGCCCTGCTGGCCGGTCACGCGCAACGCCGAGGCATGGCCGTGAGAGTCGATCTCCACGGCGACCGGCGAGAGGCCTTCGGCGAAGCGGATGTCCTCCTCCAGCGCCTTCAGCACTTCCTCGTGGTTGAGCGTGTAGGATGGCGAATCGATCAGGCGGCGCCGATAGGCGATCGTGACTCCGCCCCAGCCATTGACCAGCCTGGCGATCTCGGGATCGCGTCCTTCGCGCGCCGCCGTCGCCCGCTCCGCGCGGATCGCCTTGCCGTGGGCGATGAACTCGGCGGCGATGCCGCGCTCCTCCTCGTTCATGGCGGCGAACACCGCCGCCTCGCCACGCTCCGCCAGCAGCGCCTCATGACGCGCCAGGAACTTCTCGACCTGCAGTGGATAGTAGGCGAGCGATTCGGTCGCCGTGTCGATCGCCGTCAGGCCACCGCCGATCACGACAACCGGAAGGCGGATCTGCAGGTTGGCGATCGAGTCCTTCTTGGCCGCACCGGTGAGCTGCAGCGCCATCAGGAAATCCGACGCCGCCCGCACGCCGCGCGCCAGCCCGTTCGGCAGGTCGAGCACGGTCGGCTTGCCGGCGCCGGCGCACAGCGCGATGTGGTCGAAGCCCATGGCGAACGCGCTCTCGACCGTGACCGTGCCGCCGAAGCGCACGCCGCCGAACATCGAGAACTGCGCCCGACGCTCGAGCAGCAGCCGCACCATCTTCAGGAAATTCTTGTCCCAGCGCACCGTGATGCCGTACTCGGCGACGCCGCCGAAGCCCGCCATGGCGCGCTCACCGAGATCCTCGCGCAGAGTGGCGACGTCGTGCACGGCGGCGAATGGCTGACGCGTGCCATCGGCCAGCACGCCCGACTGGGCGACCGGCAGCGGCTCGATCTTGAGGCCGTCGATACCGACCACGGCGTGGCCGTCATTCATCAGATGATGCGCCAGGTTGAAGCCCGCCGGACCCAACCCGACCACCAGCACGGTGCGCCCTGACGCGGGACGCGGGATTGGCCGGCGGAGGTTGAGCGGGTTCCAGCGCGTCAGCAGCGAATAGATCTCGAATCCCCACGGCAGGCCGAGCACGTCCTTCAGCGTGCGGGTCTCGATCTGCGGGATGTCGACCGGTTCCTGCTTCTGGTAGATGCAGGCCTTCATGCAGTCGTTGCAGATGCGGTGGCCGGTGGCCGCGAGCAGCGGGTTGTCGACCGCCGCCATGGCCAGCGCGCCGATCGAGAAGCCCTCGCTCTTGAGGAGATTCATCTCCGATACCTTTTCCTCGAGCGGGCAGCCGGCCAGGGTCACGCCGAACGGCGATTTCTGGAAGGCGCCGCTCTTGCGGTCCCTGAGCCCGCGCGAGCAGCTGTCCTTGCCCTGGTTGTGGCACCAGATGCAGTAGTTCGCGTGGTCGAGCGTGCGCATCAGGTCGAAGCCCGCATCGGTCAGCCCGAAGCCGTCGCGATGGCGCAGCATCGGCCGCGGCAGCCTCATGCGGGTGACGCCGTCCACCACCTCGGTCTCGATCGGCACCAGGTGCTCGAAGTCGAGCTTGTGCGGAACCTTGAACAGCGGCCCGTCGCGATGACGCGCCTTGCCCTCCGGATGATGCAGCGCCCAGGCGGCGTAGCGCGTCAGTGCGTCGATCCTCGGCGTGGGCTTGTCGACCTTGAGCTCGGGGCCGGTCTCGGCCTGCACGGCGATGGCGAAGGCGAGCTCCCAGGCCTCGAGCCCGTCCTCGATCCTCGCCGGCAGCGCGATCTCCGTCAGCAGCGCCGTGCCGTCGAACGCCTGCGCGGCATCCGCCTTGACGGCGCGGGCGACGTAGCGCTGCACGAAAAGCCGCTTGCAGTCGTAGAGCGGCGCCAGGGCATTGTGATGCCGTCGTAGTGCCGTCGCCTGGTCGAGGACGCCGAACAGCGTGGCGATGAAATCCTCGAGCGGACGCGCCAGCTCGATCAGGAGATTGGACTCGTCTTTCGCGGCGAGCCGTTCGGGCGCGGCGCGCGCCGTCATCAGGCGCGCGTGCCCGTCGACATCGACGCCCTTCAGCCAGTCGACGAAGGCCGCGTCCAGCCGGACAAGACCGTCGCGGTCGTAGAGATCGTTGAAGCCGAGACCATGGCTCAGCGAAGGCGAGGTCATTGCCGCATATCCGGATTCTGCAGAAGTGTGAATCGTTCGTGTGCGAACCGCTTAAACAAGGCCGGCCACCAGCGCAAGGCATCGGCCCGCTTCGCGACATTAATGCAGGTGACGGCGCACGCCGGTTCACGCATGGTCCGGCCGCCATGCATCTCGCCCTGGTTCCCGTACGCATTTGGCTGATCGTGGTCGCCGCGATGATCTTCCTCATGATCGTGCTGGGAGCGCTCACGCGACTGACCGAATCGGGCCTGTCCATGGTGGAATGGCGCCCGGTCACCGGCTGGCTGCCGCCGCTTTCCGAGTCGGCCTGGCAGGCGGAGCTGCAGAAATATCTTTCCTCGCCGCAGGGCAGATTGATCAATCGCGGTTTCAGCGTCGACCAGTTCAAGCAGATCTTTTGGCTCGAGTATCTCCACCGCCTGTGGGGTCGCCTGATCGGAGTTGCGTTCGCGCTGCCGCTCGCCTGGTTCTGGGTGCGCGGTCGCCTGACACCGGCGCTGAAGCCGCGCCTGCTGGCCTTGCTGGTGCTGGGCGGCCTGCAGGGCGCCCTGGGCTGGGCGATGGTGGCGTCAGGCCTGGTGGATCGCCCGGCAGTCAGTCACTACCGGCTTGCCGGGCATCTCGTGCTCGCCGTCGTGCTCTATGCCTACACGGTGTGGCTGATCCTGCAGCTCGGCCCGCAGCGCCACCGGCGCGACGATCCCGCGGCAAGACGCTGGTCGGCGCTCCTGATCGCCTGGCTTTTCGTCGTGCTGGTCTGGGGCGCGTTCATGGCGGGCCTGCGCGCCGGCGCGTCGCACAACTCGTTTCCCACCATGTCGGGTTACTGGATCCCGCCCGGCCTCCTCGAGCTGTCGCCGTGGTGGCTCAACCTCTTCGAGAACGGCACGACGATCCAGTTCATCCATCGCTGGCTCGCCATGGTGCTGGTGCTGGCCATTCTGCTGCTCGCCTGGAGCGTGCGCCGCACCGAGGCCTTGGCGGCGAGTGCAATGGCCGTGATTCAGATGTGCCTCGGAATCGCCACGATCCTGACGGGCGTCGACATCGCGATCGCCACCGCCCATCAGGCAGGTGCAGTCGTGCTGCTGACACTTCTGGTGCTGGTGCGCCATCGCGCGACGACTTCTCGACAGAGCCCGGTCTCGGCTATTCTCGGCGCATGATCGACGGCTCCAAACCGCGCGTGCGCGCCAAGCAGTCTGTCGTGCTGGCCAGCGCCGTGCTCATTGCCCTCGCCGGCGCGCCCGGCGTGACTCTGTCGCAGACCGCCGACAAGGTCCCGCAAGAAACCTCGGGCGCGCCCGCCTCGCCCGCGGCACCGTCGGCAGTCGACCCGGCGCTCCCGGCAGCGGAACCGCCGCCGGAGCCGACGTCCGCCGACTTCGCGCGCCCGGCCGCCGCACCCGGGCAGCCTGCCTCCGCATCCGTCGCCCCGCCACCTGCGCCTGCGATCGATTGGCCGGCAGTTCAGATCGACCAGCTTCGGGCCAAGGCGAACGCGGGGGACATTCCCGCGATGGAGGAACTGGCGCGCCGCCTGGTCCAGGGCATCGGCGTCCCGAAGGACCAGCAGGCCGGCGCCGGCTGGATGCTGCGCGCGGCCCAACGCGGATCGGCGCAATCGGCGTTCAACGTGGGCGTGATGTACGAGCGCGGCTTCGTGGTCGAGCGGGACTCGACGCGCGCGGTCGAATGGTATCGCAAGGCGGCCGAGGGTGGCATGGCGATGGCCAGGCACAATCTCGCCCTGATGCTGCGCGAGGGAAAGGGCACGCCGCGCGACGGCAAGGAGGCGATCGAGCTGCTGCGCGCCGCGGCACGCCAGGGCATGAGCGCATCGATGTTCACGCTCGGCGACATCTACGAGCGTGGCGACGTCGCGCCGAAAGACCAGGCGATGGCGCTCGCCTGGTTCGCCATCACCGCGGAGTTCGAAAGCCAGACCAATCGTGGCAGCGAGAGCCAGCTGGGCAGGACCGCCGCGCAGCGAGCCGCGACGCTGAAGCGCATCCTGCTGCCGGGCGACCTGGAGCGGGCGCAACAGTTCGGCCAGGCCGAATTCAAGGAGATCGTCGCGGCGCTGCAACCCACCAAGCCATCAGCCGCGCCGGCGCCGGCACCATCGCCGGCGTCCGGCGAATCGACCCGGCCGCCTCCGCCGGAAGCCGACCCGCCGGGATGGCCGAAATCGGCCGCCGACCAGATTCGCGCCATCCAGCAGGCACTGCTCGACCTGAAGCTGGTGCGCGACAAGCCCGACGGCGCGCTGGGACCAGTCACCCGGGCAGCAATCCGGTCGTTCCAGCGCAGGGCCAATCTGCACGAGACCGGCGACCCGACGAAGGATGTCTACGTCGCGCTGAGGGAAGAGATCGCCCGCCGCGACGGCACGGCCGCCTCCCCGACGGAGACCAACTCCAGGCCCGAAGCGGCCTCCCAGACCGCAGCGACGGAGCAGCCCGCGTCGTCGACGGAGCCAGCCGCGCCGACAGCGCAGCCCGCCCCCGATCCGCCGGGCTGGCCGAAGGCAACCATCGACCAGGTGAAGTCGATACAGCAGTCCCTGCTCGATCTGAAGCTGCTGCGCAACAGGCCCGATGGCGAAATCGGGCCGGCGACGCGCCACGCCATCCGCGCCTTCCAACGCAGCGCCAACCTGCCTGAAACCGGCGAGCCGTCGAGGGAAGTCTACGCGGCCTTGCGCGAGGCCGTTGCACGCCGGGCCCCGGAGGCTGAGCCCGATCCGCCGGGATGGCCCAGCACAGCCCTCGACCAGGTCAAGGCCATACAGCAGGCGCTGCTCGACCTGAACCTGTTGCGCGACAGGCCGGATGGCGACATCGGCCCGGTCACCCGCGATGCCATCCGCACCTTCCAGCGCAGCGCCAACCTGGGCGAGACCGGCGAGCCGACCAAGGATGTCTACGCCGCCCTGCAGGGCGCGATTGCCCGGCGCAATGCCGAGACGGCATCCGATCCCGCGGGCTGGCCCCGGGGCCAGGTCGATCAGGTGAAGGCGATCCAGCAGGGCCTGCTCGACCTCAATCTCCTGCGCGACAAGCCGGATGGCGACATCGGGCCAATGACGCGCGACGCCATCCGCGTCTTCCAGCGCAGCGTCAACCTGCGCGAGACCGGCGAGCCGACGAAGGACGTCTTTGCCGCGCTGCAGGAGGCGATCGCCCGCCGCGGTGCCGCCGGAGGATCGAGGGCCGCACCGGGCCAGCCGAGCGCCGCGACGATGATCGATCCCGGCAAGCACGAGGCTACGCCTTCCGCCACCGACGTCGCGCGCGCCGAGCCCGGCGCGGAGCCGACAAAGGCCGATCCCAACGCCTGGCCTGCGATCCCTGCCGAGCAGGTGAGAGCCATCCAGCGACTGCTGCGCGACCTGAACTTCACGCGCGAGGAGCCGGACGGGCTGCCGGGCCCGCTGACCAGCGCCGCGATCCGAGAGTACCAAGGCAGCGTCGGTCTGCCGCAGACCGGTGAACCCAGCAGGGATCTGTTCGACTCGCTCAGGGAAATGCGCAAGTTGACGGGAAGCAAGCCGAACTAGCCCGAAGTTCTCCAATTGATGGGCGCCCGTTGACGCGCCATCTTCCCTGGACTGTCACTCGCATCCCGTCGCCACCCCGTTGTCGCCTCCTGAGCAGACCAATGCCCTGTCCGACCTGACGCCTGCCGATCTCGTGGTCGCGGAGCTGAAGGCGATCGTCGATGGGCCGATGGCGAGGAGCATTTTCTTCTCGGTCGTGCGCGCGGTCCGGCCGAGTGCTCCCGACGGCAAGCCCTGGTCGATGTCGAAGGTCGACGACAGCATCAGGTTGCTGGGCCGCCGGCGCATACTCGGCGACGATGGCACAATTACCGCGGGTTGGCGTGACCCCCTGACGCTCCGCGTTCTCGGGCGACCCGGCGCCGCTGCCGTCGTGTCGGCGGTGCGCGGCGCGCTGTCCAAGGGATGGAACCAACAGACGGGGTACCCTCATTGGGTAACGACGCCGTACTCCGACCTCGAGATCGCACGCTCGGTGAGATTGGCGACCTTCGCCAACGACAGCGCGACGGTCGATCGGCTGATGGGCTTCGCCGGACCATCCGATCAGCGACACGGCGGCGGTTTCGGCACGGCGCCCCTACTGCTTGCCCACTGTCCGCGTGACATCGGCTTCATCGATGGCTTGAGCCCGGCCCTGGCCGATCGCGTCGCCTCGGCGCACGTCGAGATGGCGATCGACCACGGTGCCTTCCTCGGCCCTGCAGACGCGCTGATCGACAGCTTGCTCGAGCGCGACCGAGACTGGGCCACGGCACCCCTCCTCGACCGGGCCCTGATGCGGCTCGACATCCTCGGCGAACGCCCGGAGGCGGCGCGCGCACGCCTCGCGCGCGTTCGTGCTTTCGACCCGGTCGCGGCCGTAGCAGCGGAAGCCGCCCTCGAGTTCCTCGCGGGATCGACGGTCGAGAGCCAGCGGCTTTTCCGGACGGCGCTGGGCCAGCATCGCAAGTCGATCGGTCGGACCAAGGTGGCCTTGCCGCGGGAATTCGCGGTCTACCACATCCTGGCGATGATCGCGGCGGACGACCCGAGCCTGCGCGGCCAGATAGCAACCCTGCGCGATATCATCGGCCAGACCCGGTCGATGGTCGCCTGGGCCGTGTCGGGCCTGATGGATCTCGAATCCGCGCGGGAGGACCTCGCCAGGAAATGGGCCGACCACATCGTCGGCCTGTCGGCCCGCAGTCGCACTCTCGAGGCCCCGCTCGACGCCGCCGTGGCGACCATGGCACTTGCCGTGATCGATGCATCCAGGATGAGCGCACGCGAGAGCCAGGATTGGCGGGCCACTCAACGCTGGGGCACGCACGCACGCCTGGCTGCACGCATCATGGCGCAAGCGCACGCCGCCGCCTTGCCCAACCCGGGAATATGGCGCACCGCGTTGAACGAGCTCGGAAGCGGCTATGCCCGTGACTTCATGAAGGTCGTCCCGATCCGGCCGGCCTGGGATCGGGCGCTCGACAAGGTGCAGGCATTTCTCGCTCCGCCGGCGACGGCGAAGTCGGAAGCACCCGTCAGGTCCCGGCGCCTCGTCTTCCTGTTCGATTCGGACACGCTGGAGATCGTTCCCCACGAGCAGGCGGCCAGGCGCGACGGTTGGTCCGCCGGGCGGCCGGTTTCCCTGAAGCGCCTGCATCAGCGCGACGCCAAGCTCGATTACCTGACCGAGGAGGACTTGAAGGTCGTCGGCACGATCTCGAACCGCTACGCCTACTACGAGTCGGGCTACGAGTTCGACACCGTTCGCTCCCCCCCTTGCCTGATCGGCCATCCCCGGGTGTTCGATGCCGCAGCACCGGATCGCCAGATCGAGATCGTCGGTCATCCTGTGGAGCTCGTCGTCCGGGAGGTGGGCGAGCATCTGCGGATCGAGCTTTCGCATCCTTGCAATGCGCCGCAGGTGTTCGTCGAGCGGGAAACCCCGACCCGCTGGCGCGTCATCGAGGTGACGCCGGCGATGGTCGAGCTGAACGCCATCCTGGGGCCGCGCGGCCTGGAAGCGCCGAAGGAAGCTCGCGAGCGGATCGTCGCCCTGATCGCGACCGACGGTCCGCGCCTGCCGGTGCGCTCCGAGATCGCCGGCGCCGGCGACGCGGTCGAGGAGGGCGAGACCAGGCCGATCCTCCAGATCACTCCAAAGGACGGCGACTTCACCGTTCGGGCGCTGGTGCGGCCGCGCGGCGAGGACGGCCCGACCTATGTTCCCGGCGTGGGCGCCCGCTCGGTGCTCGTGCCGACCGGCGGCGCGCATCGTCGCGTCAATCGCAACCTCGAGGGCGAGAAGGTCGCCCTCGAGGCGGTCGCCGAGGCCTGCCCGGCCCTGGCTTCGTGGCGCGAGACCGATCATGCGTGGCGGATCGAGTCGCTGGACGCCGCCCTGGAGGCGCTGCAGCAGCTGCACGAGTTCGAGGGCCCGCTGCGGCTGGAATGGCCGGAGGGCGTGGCCATCAAGCCGACGCGCACCGTTGGCGCCGGATCGTTGTCCCTGAAGATTTCCTCCGGCCGGGACTGGTTCGAGGTGAACGGCGAGGTCCGCGTCGACGAGGATCTCGTGCTCGACATGGCCGACATCCTGGTACGGATGGGCACGACGCACGGCCGCTTCATCGCCCTGGACGATGGCCGCTACCTGGCGCTGACGGACGACCTCAAGCGTCGGCTCGAAGGGTTCTCGGCGGTCACGGAGACGGTCCGCGGCAAGCACCGCATCGCGGCGGCGGGCGTGGGCGCGGTCGAGGAGCTGATCGGTGCGGCCGGCGCCGTGCGGGCCGATCGTCGGTGGCACGAGCTGAAGGACAAGCTCGCCGCCGCCGAGCGCTACGAGCCCGCGCTCCCGCCCGGCCTGGAAGCCGAGTTGCGCGACTACCAGCGGCAGGGCTTCGTCTGGCTGGCGCGGCTCAGCCGCCTCGGGCTGGGTGCCTGCCTGGCCGACGACATGGGGCTCGGCAAGACGGTGCAGACCCTGGCGCTGCTGCTGAACGATGCCGCCAGCGGACCGAGCCTGGTCGTCGCGCCGACCTCGGTCTGCCACAACTGGATGCTCGAGGCCAGGCGCTTTGCGCCCGAGCTTCGGGTGCACATGCTGGCGGCGGCCACCGATCGGGCCAAGCTGATCGAGGGCTTGGCCGCCGGCGACGTCCTGGTGGCGAGCTACGGGCTGCTGCACACCGAGGTCGAGGCGCTGGCCTCGCGCCGCTTCGCCGTGGCCGTGTTCGACGAGGCCCAGAGCCTGAAGAATGCCGAGACGCGGCGAGCACAGGCCAGCAAACGCATCGTCGCGGACTTCCGTCTCGGCCTGTCCGGCACGCCCGTGGAAAATCGGCTGGAAGAGCTGTGGAGCCTCTACGACACCGTCATTCCCGGCCTGTTGGGATCGCGCGACAGCTTCCATCGCCGGTTCGGCAGCCCGATGGAGAAAGGCCATGCCGGCGGACAGGCGCGCCAGGCCCTGAAATCGCTGGTACGGCCCTTCCTGCTGCGACGGACCAAGGCAGCCGTTCTGGCGGAGCTGCCGTCGCGCACCGAGATCACCCTGGAGATCGAGCCGGGCGCCGAGGAGCGCGCGTTCTACGAGGCGTTGCGGCGCAGGGCACTGGAAAACCTGTCGGGCGCCACGGGCGCCGGCAACCAGGCGCGCATTCGCATCCTGGCCGAGATCACCCGGCTCCGCCGCGCCGCCTGCAATCCGGCGCTGATCGACGCCGCCGCCGGCCTGGAGAGCGCCAAGCTCGCCGCCCTGCTCGACCTGACGGCCGAGCTCATCGCCAACCGTCATCGCGCGCTGGTGTTCAGCCAGTTCACGGGACATCTCGATCTCGTTCAGTCAGCTCTCGAGGGAGTGGGGGTCCGCCTGCTGCGCCTCGATGGATCGACGCCGGCCAACGAGCGCGCACGGCGAGTCGCTGCCTTCCAGGCGGGCGAGGCCGAGCTTTTCCTGATCAGCCTCAAGGCAGGGGGCTTCGGGCTGAACCTGACCGCCGCGGACTATGTCATTCACCTGGACCCGTGGTGGAACCCGGCTGTCGAGGATCAGGCGACCGACCGCGCTCACCGGATCGGCCAGACCATGCCGGTCACGGTCTATCGTCTGGTGATGAAGGACAGCATCGAGGAGAAGATCCTGGCCCTGCATGCCGAGAAGCGAGCGTTGTCCGCCGATTTCCTCGACGGCGCGGACCAGGCGGCAACGCTCGACGAAGCAGCGCTGATGGCATTGATCCGGGGATAGTTGCGCGAACTCGCGCCTCAGGCGGCAACACCGCGTGCACCAGCTTTTGTTCCGCAATGTCATGTGCAGCCCCATCCTTCGAGACAGCCGCTGCGCGGCCTTGTCAGGATGGGAATTCGTTTGGTGGGCCGCAAAAAATCATGATCCTCCAGCGAGACTGGTCCGGATATTGCGGATGCCCCGCTATTGGGACTAGCTTGATCAGGCGGTTCGGGGTGTTCGAGCCGACAGGAGGGGGAAGGAACTCATGCGACTCATGCTGAAGTGCGCAGTGGCGAGCGCCGCCGTCGTGCTGTTCGCCATTCCGGCGATGGCCCAGACCATCACGCTCCGGGCGGCGACGATCGCGCCCAAGACCTCGATCTACAACACGGCAATCTCGCTGCCGTTTGCCGAGTACGTGTCCAAGCTCACCGACGGCAAGGTCAAGATCGAGGTCCAGGAAGGCGGCGTCCTCGCGCCCATCTTCAAGATATTCGAGGCAGTGGAAGACGGCCGCGCCGATATTGCCATCGGTCCGGCGTCGTTCCTGGGCGGCAAGGACCCGACTAACCTGATGATCGGCTCGTTCCCGACCGGTCTCGGCGTCGACTCCATCCTGCCCTGGATCTACAATGGTGGCGGCGAAAAGCTCCTGCAGGAGCACCGGCGTGCCACCATGAAGATGCATACGATGGTGGTGGGCGCCGGACCGTCCGAGGTCTTCGCCCACAGCCACAAGCCGATTCGCACGGTCGAGGATCTGAAGGGACTGAAGTTCCGTACGCTCGGCAACTGGGCGGCGATCCTCAAGGACGGCTTCGGTGCCGTGCCCGTCGTCGTTCCGGGCAGCGAGCTCTATTCAATGCTCGAGAAGAAGGCGATCGACGCCATGGAGTACTCGATGCCCAGCGAGAACAAGGCGCTGGGCTTCCAGGAGATCGCCAAATACATCGTCATGCCGGGCATCCATGCCGGCTCGTGGACCTTCGAGGCGGCCATGCAGGGCGACAAGTGGGACAAGATTCCCAAGGACCTGCAGGACAAGATCCATCTCGCGGCAAAGCTGGTGACCTTCGAAAGCCTGAACTCGATCATCATGCAGGATTTTGCTGCGCTCGATACGCTGATGAGCGGCAAGAACGAGCTGATCATCCTCGATGCCACCTTCAGGAAGAAGGCGAAGGAAGCAGCCCGCAAGTGGGCAAACGAGGCTGCCGCAAAGGCGAAAGCGGAGGGCAATCCCTGGCCCGAGCGGACCGCCAAGTCGATCTTCGACTTCCAGGATCGGTGGGAGAAGTATTCCCCCTACCTCGTGATGGATTATCAATCCGAGTTCACGAAGAAGTAGCGCCCGGAACGGCGACGCGAGCGCACCTGTGCTCCTGATCCAGGCGCGAGCCAAGCCATGAAGAGCGTCGTCCTGGAGCGTATCTGCCCGGCGCTCGACCGCGTGGGATGGTGGCTCGCGGTGGTCGCCATGGCCGAGGTCGTGGCCATCATCGCCGTGCAGATCTACGAGGTCGTCGCCCGCTACGCGTTCAATGCGCCGACCCTGTGGGGCAGTGACATCGCCTTCATGACCAACGGCACGCTTTTCCTGCTGGGCGCTGCCTACACCCTGCGCCAGGGTGCCCATATCCGCATCGACTTCCTGGCGTCCCGCCTGCCGTTGCGCGCCCGTCACGGCGTCGATGTCGCGTTCTATCTCGTGATCTTCCTGCCACTGCTGTGGTTCGTCGGCTCGGCTTCCGCGGTCAAGGCCTGGAGCGCCTATGTCAAGGGTGAGCTCGAGTCGATGAGCGCCTGGGAGCCGCTGGTGTGGCCATTCTACACCGGCATGACGGTCGGCCTCGCTGGCCTCGCGTTGCAGGTGATCTCCGAGACGGCGAGGCATGCCGTAGGCATCGTCGACCCGGTCGCGGTGCCGCCACCGGGCACGACCGACCCAACCACTCACGCCACTGCCTGAGCATCGAACGCATGTTGCCGATCCTCATGTTCGTGGTGCTGTTTGCGCTGGTCTTTCTCGGCGTCCCTGTCTCGTTCTCCCTGCTGGCCACCGCCTTCGTCTTCGGGCTGGGAGTGTTCGGCGACAAGGTCGTCGGCATCCAGCTCTACGGGATGGTGCAACAGACGGCCCAGCAGTACCTCCTGTCGGCCATCCCGCCCTTCATCATCATGGGATGCATCCTGGAACGTTCGGGAATCGCGGAGCGCCTGTTCCAGGTGCTGCACATCTGGATGGGCCGACTGCCCGGCGGGCTGGCGCTCGCGACCATCACCATGGGCGCCATCTTCGCGGCATCGACCGGCATCGTCGGCGCCGTCGAGGTCGTGATCGGCGTCATGACCATCCCGATCATGATGCGCCATGGCTACAAGAAGGACCTGATCGCCGGCACCATCTGCGCCGGTGGATCGCTCGGCACCATGATCCCGCCGTCGCTGGTCGCCGTGATCTACGCCTCGATCGCCAACATGTCGGTGGGCCAGCTCTATGCCGGCATGTTGCTGCCCGGGCTGCTGATGGTCGGGATGTTCCTGATCTACGTGGTGGTGCGCTGCCTGCTCAACCCGCAGGACGGGCCGCCGGTGTCGTCCGCCGAGGTCGACATGCCGCTGGCCGCCAAGCTGCGCATGACGCTGACCGGCTTCGTCCCCGCGGTGGTGCTGATTGCCGCCGTGCTGGGCACCACCATGTTCGGAATCGCCTCGCCGACCGAGGCCGCCAGCGTCGGCGCCCTGTGCGCCCTGGTGCTGACGGCGCTCTACGGCAGGTTGACCTGGCCGGTATTCTCGGACGCCGTCCGGCGCACCCTGCTCATCAACTGCATGATCATGCTGATCGTCGTCGGCGGCACGATGTTCGCGTCGATATTCCGCGTGCAAGGCGGCGAGAAGCTGGTCCAGTCGATCGTCGCCGATCTCGACATCGGCACCTATGGCGTCCTGCTGATTTGCCTCGCCATCGTCTTTGCGGCCGGATTCATCCTCGACTGGGTGTCGACGGTGCTGATCTGCCTGCCGATCTTCATGCCGATCGTCGCCGCCCTGAAGATCGATCCGGTGTGGTTCGCGATCCTCATGATCGTGGCCATTCAAACCTCGTACCTGACGCCGCCGATGGCGCCGTCGATCTTCTATCTCAAGTCGATCGCGCCGCCCGAGATCAGTTACGGCGACATGGTGAGGGGCGTCATGCCCTACGTCATCGTCCAGATGCTGACCTTGCTCGCCGTGATGTTGATTCCGTGGCTGGCGACCTACCTGCCGAGCCAGCTCAAGGGCTTCTAGCTGAGCAAAGCTAGGACGGAATGCTTCTTGCCTGCTCGCGCAGGATAGCGCGCGAGATCTTGCCGACCGGCGTCAGCGGCAGCGACTCGACGAGATGGACGCGGCGCGGCTTCTTGTAGTCGGCCAGCAGCTCGAGGCAGTGAGCGGCCAGCAGATCGGCTGCAGGGCTGCGGCCGGCCTTTGGAACCACGTAAGCGACGACGATCTCGCCCCATTTCTCGTCGGGCATGCCGACCACGGCTGCCTGGGCCACGTCCGGATGGGCGAGCAGCGCATCCTCGACCTCCTTCGGCCAGACATTGAAGCCACCGGTGATGATGATGTCCTTCTTGCGATCGGACAGATAGAGAAAGCCATCCGATGCGCGACGCGCCATGTCGCCGGTCCGCAACCAGCCGTCGACCAGCGTGCTTGCCGTCTCCTCCGGCAATCGCCAATAGCCTGCCATGTTGTTGGTCGATCGCACCGCGATCTCCCCGACCTCGCCCGGCGCCACGTCCCGGCCCTCGCTATCGATCAGCCGCAGCGCGAAGGTTGGAACCTCGCGGCCGATCGAGGCGAGGCGCGAGCCGCATTCGGTCTCGATCTCGAGGTGCTCGTGCGGGCGCAGCATGGTGGTGATCACCGGCGCCTCGGACAGCGTATAGACCTGGGTGAAGATGTTGCCGAATCGGGCCAGGGCGCGGCGCAGCAGCGGCACAGGCATCGGCGCCGAGGCGTAGGTGAAGCAGCGCAGGCTCGAAGCGTCGGCACGGCCATCGTCCGCCTCGAGCAGCATGTGGATCATGGTCGGCACCATGTAGACCCAGGTCACGGCGTGGCGCGCGAAATCGGTCCAGGTCGTCGCGGGATCGAAACGTTCGCGCAGGATCTGCGTCGCGCCGAGCAGATACCAGGCCGGCCACATGAAATTGAGGCCGTGGCTCAGGTGGCCCAGATGCAAAGCCGTATCCTGCTCGACCAGCGCATTCTCGCGCACCACGTCGAGGACCGTTGCCAGGTAGCTGCGATGAGTATGGACGACGCCTTTGGGCCGGCCGGTCGTGCCGCCGGTGTAGCGGATCAGCAGCGGATCGTCGTCATCGTACGGCACGCAGGCGAGCGGCGAGGAGTCGCCCGCCGCGACGATGTCGTCGTAGGCCGCGCAAGTGGCCGTCGCCCCGCCGACGGTGACGATCATCGCGAGTGACGGCAGGCGGGCACGTTTCGCCGCCAGGTCCGCCGCATAGTCGGGAGTCGCGATCAAGGCGACCGGTGAGCAATCCGCCAGGGCATAGAGCACTTCCGGCGCGGCGAAGCGGATGTTGAGAGGAACCTTGACCGCGCCGAGGCGCAGGATCGCGAGCTCCGCGACGATGAAGGGAATGCCGTTGGGCAGGATCGTGGCGACGCGGTCGCCACGTCGCACGCCGTTCGCGTACAGCCAGCGGGCCAATCGATTGCTGTCCTCCTCGGCCTGCCGATAGGTGATCGATCCCTGGTCGTCGATCAGGGCGACCCTGGCGGGCGCACGCGCTGCACCCTGGCGCAGCAGGTGGTCGATGCCGGCTCCCGGCGGCGTCTCGAAAGTGTATGCCATCACGTCACTTGGCGGTGGGCCGCCGGCCTGTCTCGAAGAAGGCCCGCATGCCTTCCTTGGCCTCGGGCGATTCGTTGACCAGGGCGGCCATCGTGCGTTCGAGCCGCATCCCCGAGTCGAGGGAGCCCTGAAGGCCGATCCTCACGGCCTCCATCGTGTAGCGGACCGCGGTCGGGCCGCGCCGGGCGATGCGTCGGCCGAGCTCGACGGCGCGGTCGAGCAATTCCGCGTCGGGCCACACATGGTTCACCAGGCCGATGCGATGGGCCTCCGCAGCCGGGATCGGCTCGCCGAGCAGAAGGTGCTCGTAAGCAATGGACAAAGGCACGAGGCGAGGCAGGCGCTGCGTCCCGCCGCCGCCGGGCAGGTGATCGAGCGCTATCTCGGTCTGGGCAAATCGGGCGCTCTCGCTGCAGACGCGGATGTGGCAGGCCATGGCGAGCTCGGTCCCGCCACCGAACGCAGCGCCGTGAACCGCTGCGATCACCGGCTTTATGGCGCGCTCGATCAGCTCGAGATTGTGCTGCCAGGCGACCATGCGGTCGTCGGTCTGCAGCACGTCCATGCCGCGCATCTCGTTCATGTCTCCGCCGGCGCTGAAGTGGCGTCCCTTGCCGGCAACCACGACCACGCGAACACGCCGGTCGGCGAGGCAATCGCGCAGCAGGTCGCCCAGACGCCACATCATCCTGGTGGTGATGGCATTGCGCTTGGCGGGCCGATTCAGCCACAGGATGGCGACCGGTCCGCGGCCTTCGCGCAGGATCATGTTCTTCATCGGCACCAAGTCTACGGCGGCACGAGCCGGAGTCCATCGTCAGAGCAAGACGCCGGCATGATGCCACCACCTCTCCGGAACCGAGGCGGCCGTCCGGCGGGCTGCAGCGATCGTGTCGTAGAGCGCAAAGCAGGTGGCGCCGCTGCCGCTCATCGCGACGTAGCGGGCCTCACCGCCCTGACGCAGGAACGCGAGCACCTCGGCGACGGCGGGCTGCAGCGACATGGCCGCGTCGGTGAGGTCGTTGCCACGCTCGGCGAGAGCGGCAACGAGCTCCGGGATGTCACGCCAGTGATGCGGCACCGGGGGAGCTGACGCGAACGCGCCGCGGCGCGCGGCGAAGACCTCGCGTGTCGGCAAGCCCACACCGGGGTTGACCAGCAGGATTGCCATGGCCGGCAAGGCCGGCGCCGGCTGGAGGCGCTCGCCTATGCCGCTCGCCAGCGCGGTGCGGCCGGCGAGGCACATCGGGACATCCGCGCCCAACGCGCCAGCGACCTCGAACAGCGCGTCTTCCGGCAAGGCGAGGCGCCAGAGATTGGCCAGAACGCGCAACGTCGCAGCGGCGTCGGCCGAGCCGCCGCCCAGGCCGGCCGCGACCGGGATGCGCTTGACGAGGCCGATCGCGGCAAACGGCGGTACGCCGGCCCGCTCGGCCAGCAGGCGCGCCGCCTTGAGCACCAGATTGTCACCCTCGCCGGCGAGCTGCGCACTCTCGGGTCCTGTCACCGCGAGCGTCAGCCGATCGCTCGGCCGCGCCTCGACCGAATCCGCGAGGTCGACGAAAGCCACCAGCGAGTCGAGCAGGTGATAGCCGTCGTCGCGGCGGCCGACGACACTCAGCCAGAGGTTGACCTTGGCGTGGGCTGCCCGCACCGATAAGGCCGATCGCAACCCGACCCGTCAGCCGCCCTGCTTGCCGTCCGCGGCCTTCTCGTAGACGGTCGGCTTGTCGTTGGCGGCGCTCAGCCCGTTGGCGAGCTTGTCGCGGATCACGGCAATGCGATCCTTGTCGGGCTTCTGGTGAAGCGCACGCTCCCATTGGAAACGCGCCTCGCGCCGGCGGCCGACATGCCAGTAGGCGTCGCCGAGATGCTCGGTGATGGTCGCGTCGTCTCCCTTCTGCTCGGTGGCGCGCTCGAGCCATTCCACGGCCTTGTCGTACTGGCCGAGGCGATAGAAAGCCCAGCCCACCGAATCGGTGATGGCGCCATCGTCGGGCCGCAGCTCGGTGGCGCGCTGCAGCATCTTCATCCCTTCGTCGAGATGCATGCCCTGGTCGATCCAGCTGTAGCCGAGGTAGTTCAGGACATGCGGCTGCTCGGGCGACAGCTCGAGCGCCTTCTTCATGTCGAGCTCGGCCTTGGGCCACATCTTGAGCCGCTCGAACGCGATGCCGCGGCTGAAGAACACCATCCAGTGCCGCTCGTCGGTGTTGCGCAAGCGACTGATCACCGTGTCGTAGGCCTGCACGGAATCGGCGTAGCGCTCCTTGCCGCGCAGCAGGTCGGCCAGGGTCAGCGCGGCATCGATACGGTCGGGCTTCTCGGCCGCGAGGGCGCGCAGCCGGCTCACCGCCTCGTCGAACTTCTCCTGCTGGGCATCGAGCGCGGCGGCGCGCAGCTTCGCCTGCCAATGGAGAGGCGAAGTCGGCCCGATCCTGGCGAGCGAGGCGACCGCCTTGGGCACCATCTGGAACTGCTCGTACAGCCCCGCGATCATCAGCCAGGCGAACTCGTGCTCCGGCTGCAGGCTGGCCGCCATCTGGTAGAATATGAGAGCGACATCGCCGTTCCGGCTGCGCTGGTCGGAGGCGAGGATGCCGCCGATATTGAACAGGATATCGGCGATTCCGGCGGCCGGGCTCGGCGGCTTGGGCATCGGCGCGTTGGCACCGACCAGGCCATCGACGACGACGGTGTCGCTGTACTTCTCGCCATAGATCTTGAGGATGGCGTTGGCATCGTCAGCCTTGCCGAGCCGGCGCAGCCCCTCGGCGACCGCAAGGGTGGTGCGCAGCGAATTCCTGTCGAGTTCGATGGCGCGTCGATACTTGGTCTCGGCGTCCGCCTTGTCGCCGGCCATCTCGTCGATCTGCGCCGCGATCACCAGCGCTGGCGCCTCGGCGCGCTCGCCGGCGGCGGGCCGCAGCTTGGCGAGGAAGGCGCGCGCCGCCGCGAAGTCCTTGTCGCCCGCCTTGAGCCACGCCATGACGTAGTCGCGCAGCACGCCCATCTGGTTCTCGACGCCTGCCCGGCCGAGTTGCTGCTCGGCGGCCTTGTAGTCGCCCTTCTTGATGGCCTGCACGGCCATCACCAGGTTGGCGAACCCGTCGTTCGGGCGCCGCCCGAGGACCTGCGGCGCCAGCTGGGCCGCAGAATCGATGCGGCCGGCATAAAGGCGCAGCCGGAAGGCCGCGTACACGAGGTCCGGATCGGCGGGCGACAGCGCCAGCGCCTGGTCGAACTGATCGGCCGCGGAGTCGTAGTCGTGGTCCTGCTCGGCGACGCGGGCGGCGAGATAGCGGCCGCTCAGCGTGATGGCCGCCAGCTGAGGCCCGCGCGGCGCGGGCTGGGGCCGAGCCGCAGGCGGCCTGGCCTGCGGCGTGCCGCCCTGCTGGGCCATGCCGAGGTCGGGAAAGGCAACGAGCAACGCCGCCGAAAGCAGCGCGAGGGATGTACGTCGCATGCGGCTCACATGTTGGGATAGTTGGGACCGCCGCCCCCTTCGGGCACGCACCAGTCGATGTTCTGGGCCGGGTCCTTGATGTCGCAGGTCTTGCAGTGGACGCAGTTCTGCGCGTTGATCTGGAAGCGTGGCTGCCCGCTGTCGGACGTGACCACCTCGTAAACACCGGCCGGGCAGTAGCGTTGCGCCGGCTCGGCGTAGAGCGGAAGGTTGACGGCGATCGGGATCGACGGATCGCGCAGCTTGAGGTGGACCGGCTGGTCCTCCTCGTGATTGGTGTTGGAGAGGAACACCGACGAGAGCTTGTCGAACGACAGCACGCCGTCCGGCCTGGGATACTGGATGGGCTGGAACTCGGCGGCCGGGCGCAGCGATTCGTGGTCCGCCTTCTTGTGCCGCAACGTCCAGGGTACGCGAATGCCCAGATCGTGCAGCCACATGTCCATGCCGCCATAGGCGGTGCCGAGAAGCGTCCCCCAGCGCAGGGCGGGCTTCACGTTGCGCACCTTGTCGAGATCTTTCCAGAGCCACGACGCCTTCAGCTTCACGGGATAGGCGATCAGCTCGTCGCCGCCGGTCTTGCCGGCGGCCAGCGCCTCGAACGCCGCCTCGGCCGCCAGCATGCCGCTCTTGATGGCGTTGTGGCTGCCCTTGATGCGCGGCACGTTGACGAAGCCCGCCGAGCAGCCGATCAGCGCCCCGCCCGGAAAGACCAGCTTGGGAATGGATTGCTGACCGCCCTCGTTGATGGCGCGCGCGCCGTAGCTCAGCCGCTTGCCGCCTTGCAGATACTTGGCGACCTCGGGATGCGTCTTGAAGCGCTGGAACTCGTCGAACGGCGAGACGTAGGGGTTCTCGTAGTTCAGGTGCACGACGAACCCGATGGCGACGAGGTTGTCGCCGAAATGGTACATGAAGGAGCCGCCGTCGGTGCCGCTCTCGCTCAGCGGCCAGCCCATCGAGTGGACGACCAGCCCCTTCTTGAACCGCGTCGGGTCGACCTGCCACAGCTCCTTGAGGCCGATGCCGAACTTCTGCGGGTCGACGCCGTCCCGCAGGTCGAACTTGGCCATCAGCTGCTTGGCGAGCGAGCCGCGCACGCCCTCGGCGATCAGGGTGTACTTGCCGAGCAGCTCCATGCCCTCGGTGTAGGTGTCCTTGTGCTTGCCGTCCTTGCCGATGCCCATGTCGCCGGTGGCGACGCCGCGCACCGAGCCGTCCTCGTTGTAGAGCATCTCGGAACCGGCGAAGCCGGGATAGATCTCGACGCCCAGAGCCTCGGCCTGCTGCGCCAGCCAGCGGCAGACATCACCCAGGCTGACGATGTAGTTGCCGTGATTGTTCATCAGGCGCGGCATCATGAAGCCCGGGAAGCGATACGATCCGGTCTTGCTGAGGAAGACGAACTGGTCGTCGGTCACCTGGGTCTCGATCGGCGCGCCCTTCTCCTTCCAGTCGGGAAGAAGCTCGTCGAGGCCGATCGGGTCGATGACCGCGCCGGACAGGATATGTGCACCGATCTCCGAGCCCTTCTCGATCAGGCAGACCGAGACCTCGTGGTTGCGCTCTGCCGCGAGCTGCTTGAGACGAATCGCCGCCGACAGCCCGGCCGGGCCGCCGCCAACGATCACAACGTCGTATTCCATCGACTCGCGTGCCATCGCAGTCTCGCTGTGCAATGCCTTTTCCAGATGGACGCGCCGCAAGGGGGCGACGATCCTGCCCGTTGATAGCCTGTCGGGGACAGGATCGCCACCCGCCGAAAAGGGGAATTCCCATGGCAGAGCTGACCGGAATCGAGAGCAAGCTCTTCAGTGCCCGCGACTTTCGCCTGGAATCAGGGCAATCCCTGCCCGTCCTGGAGCTCGCCTACGAAACCTACGGCACTTTGGCGCCAGGCCGCGACAACGCCATCCTGGTGGTGCACGGCTACACCTCGAGCCATCACGCCGCCGGCCGCAACGCGCCGGGCAAGCAGGGCCGCGGCGTCGCAGAAGGCGCCGTCGGCTGGTTCGACGGGCTGATCGGCCCGGGCAAGGCGGTCGACACTGACCGCTATTTCGTCGTCTCGGTGAACGCGCTCGGCTCCGCGCACGGCAGCACGGGGCCGAACTGTACCGATCCGCGTACCGGCAAGCCCTACGGACCGACCTTCCCCGACATCACCATGCGCGACATCGTGGCGGCGGAGAAGCTGCTGGTCGACTCCCTGGGGCTGACCAGCCTGGTGGCGGTGATCGGTCCGTCGATGGGCGGCTTCCAGTCGTTCCAGTGGGCGGCCTCCTATCCGGGGTTCATGAAGGCGATCGTCCCGTCGGTGACGGCGCCGCGCTCGCCGGCCGGCCTCGACCGGTTGACGACACTGCAGGCGCGTCTGGCGAGCGATCCCAACTGGAACGGCGGCTGGTACTACGACAATGGCGGCATCGCGCGCACACTCGAGGAGCTGCGCTTCGAGACGCTGATGAACTATGGCCAGAACGAGATCCTGGCCGAGACCATGCCCGACCCCAAGGCACGCGAGGCGGCGATCCGCGCCAATGCCAGGGCGTGGTCGCAGATCTACGACGGCCATTCGATGGTCGTCCTGCGCAAGGCAATCGGCAGCTTCGACATCACCGGCGACTACGCCAAGCTGAAGAAGACCAGGGTGCTCTACGTCCAGTCGCCGTCGGACAAGCTTTTCGACATCGCCCTCTGCCCGGGCTACGTCAGCGACATGCGCAAGGCCGGCATCGACATCACCTATGTCGAGCTGCCGACCAACAAGGGGCATATGGCGAGCCATGCCGACGCCGCCCTGTGGGCGCCCATCCTGGGCGCCTTCCTGAGACGCCTGCCCTGATGCAGACGCTCGCCCGCGAGGATCTGGCCGCCCTGCTGCGCTGGTACGTCGAGCAGGGCCTCGACGAGACCATCGGCGAGGAGCCGGTCGACCGCTTTGCCCTGCCACCGCCGCCGGCCGTGGCCATGGCGACCGCCCCTTCGCAGGGCGCGGCACCGCGCGTCGCGCGGCCTGCTTCGGCTGCACCCGTCGCGTCGGCTGCGCCGGTCGCCGCGTTCCGCCCCGGTCCGCCTGCGATGCCGCCGCGCGCACCCGTGCCGCTCGAATCGCCGCAGATGGTCGCCGATGCGCGGACGCTCGCAAAGAACTGCAGCAACGTGGCCGAGCTGGAAGCGGCGATCCGCGCCTTCGAGGGGTGCGCGCTGAAGCGCACGGCCAAGAACACGGTGTTCGCCGACGGCGTCGCGGGCGCGCCGGTCATGGTGGTCGGCGAGGCGCCGGGCGCCGACGAGGACCGCCTGGGCAAGCCCTTCGTCGGCGTCAGCGGCCAGCTCATGGACCGCATGTTCGACGCCATCGGCATGAGCCGCCAGCGCGACCTATACATCACCAACATCCTGTTCTGGCGGCCGCCCGGGAACCGCACGCCGACGCCGGCCGAGCAGGCGATCTGCCTTGCCTTCACCCGCCGGCACATCGAGCTGGCGCGCCCCAAGGTGCTGGTGCTGGCCGGCGGCACTTCGGCCAAGGCGATCCTCGATACGACCGAAGGCATCATGCGCCTGCGCGGCAAGTGGACGTCCGTCCAGCTCGACGACGGCACCACCGTGCCGACGTTGCCGACCTTCCATCCGGCCTATCTGCTGCGCACCCCGGCCAGCAAGCGTCAGAGCTGGATCGACCTGCTGGCGGTCGACAAGAGGCTGCGGGAGCTGGGAGTCCGCTGAGGTTTCTCTCGGGCCCCCTCGGGAAGCAGGCAAGATTCTCAGCTTGGAGCTTGTCAGGATGAGAGCTGCTTCCGCAGGAAGTACTTTTTGTGGCCCTTGGGGTAGTCGTCGAGCTCGCCGAAGACTCCGTAGCCGCGCCGCTCGTAGAAGGGACGGGCCTGGAAGGAGTGAGTATCGAGCTCGGCCGAATGGCAGCCCCGCTCGATGGCGTAAGCTTCGGCCGTGTCCATGAGCCGGGTCGCCCAGCGCTTGCCGCGTGCGGCCTCGTCGACCCACAGGTAGCTGATGCGCAGCCAGCCGCCCCAGATGCCGCCCAGCAGCCCGCCCATCGTCTCGCCGCGCGGGCTCTTCAGGAAGAGATGCACGGGATAGTAGGCCGACAAGCCGGTGACGCCGACGTTGAACATGTCGAGGCGGTCGCGCACCAGCTGCGCGTCGGCCCCGCCGAACTGGTCAAAGACGATCTGGTAGTCGGTTGACGGGTTCAAGATGGCCCCCTGCTTCCTTCAGGCGGCCGACGGCCTCGCGCACCGGCGCATCGAGGCCGGCGCCGCCCGCCGCGACATGCGCCACGATCTCGGCGCGCATACGCGGATCCCAGAATTTCTTCAAGTGGTCGGCAATCGCCTCGACCGGGTCGGCGCCGCGCTGCGGCGTGAAGAACTTGCCGATCTGGTTGGCCATCATGACGAGCTTGTCGGGCGACGACATGGGGGCTCCTTGCGTTCGTCCCAATGACTTTCCTCCCCGTAATCGGGGGAGGCGGTTGGGTGCATGGACGCCTACTCCGCCGCCTCCCGGACGATTCGGCGGCTCCGGTCGGCCTGCGCGTTGTACTCGCGCTGCCACTCGGTCGGGCCGTTGGAGGGCGCCACTTGGACGGCGGTGACCTTGTACTCGGGGCAGTTGGTTGCCCAGTCGGAGAACTCGGTCGTCACGACGTTGGCCTGGGTCGTCGGATGATGGAAGGTCGTGTAGACGACGCCCGGCGCCACACGGTCGGTCAGGCGGGCGCGCAGCGCCGTGCCGCCGGCGCGGCTCTCGAGCTTCACCCAGTCGCCGTCGCGCACGCCGCGCTGCTCGGCGTCGTGGGGATGGATCTCGAGCACGTCCTCGCCGTGCCACACGACGTTGTCGGTGCGCCGGGTCTGGGCGCCGACATTGTACTGGCTCAGGATCCGGCCGGTGGTGAGCAGCAGCGGGAAGCGCGGGCCGGTGCGCTCATCGGTCGGCACGTACTCGGTGATCATGAAGTTGCCCTTGCCGCGGGCGAAGCCGCCGATATGCATCACCGGCGTGCCGGTCGGCGCCTTCTCGTTGCACGGCCACTGGACCGAGCCGACCTTGTCGAGCAGATCGTAGGAAACTCCGGCAAAGGTCGGCGTGAGTCGCGCGATCTCGTCCATGATCTCGGACGGATGGCCGTAGGGCATCTCGAAGCCCATCGCCCTGGCGATGGCGAGCGTGATCTCCCAGTCCGCCATGCCGTTCTTGGGGCTCATCACGCGGCGTACCCGGTTGATGCGGCGCTCGGCGTTGGTGAAGGTGCCGTCCTTCTCGAGAAACGTCGAGCCGGGCAGGACGACATGGGCGTAGTTCGCCGTCTCGTTCAGGAACAGGTCCTGCACGACGACGCATTCCATCGCCGCCAGCGCTTCCCTGACATGCTTCGTGTTGGGGTCGGACTGCAGGATGTCCTCGCCCTGGACGTAGATGCCCTTGAAGGTGCCGTCGATCGCGGCATCGAACATGTTGGGGATGCGCAGGCCGGGCTCGTCGTCGAGCGGGCGCCCCCACAGATCCTCGAACATGGTGCGCGTGGCGTCGTCTGAGATGTGCCGGTAGCCCGACAGCTCGTGCGGGAAGGAACCCATGTCGCAGGCGCCCTGGACGTTGTTCTGGCCGCGCAGCGGGTTCACGCCGACGCCGCGCCGGCCGAGATTGCCGGTCGCCATCGCGAGGTTGGCGATCGCCATGACCGCCGTCGTGCCCTGGCTGTGCTCGGTGACGCCGAGCCCGTAATAGATCGCGCTGTTGGGGCCGGCGGCATAAAGCCTGGCGGCGCCGCGGATGCCGTCCGGCGCAACACCGGTGAGGAGACCGACCGTCTCGGGGCTGTTGCCCAGGTCGGCGACGAACCCGGCCCAGTGCTCGAAGGCGTCGCGGTCGCAGAACTCGCGGACGAACGCCTCGTTCACCAGCCCCTCGGTGACGATGACGTGGGCCAGCGCATTCAGGATCGCCGCGTTGGTGCCGGGCCGCAGGGCCAGGTGATAGTCGGCCTCGACGTGCGGCGTGCGCACGAGGTCGGTGCGCCTGGGATCGATCACGATCAGCCGCGCACCCTGGCGCAGCCGCTTCTTCATGCGCGAGGCGAACACCGGATGGGCATCGGTCGGATTGGCGCCGATCACGACGATGACGTCGCTCTGCTCGACCGAATCGAAATCCTGCGTGCCGGCCGAGGTGCCGAAGGCCGTCTTCAGGCCGAAGCCGGTCGGCGAATGGCAGACGCGGGCGCAGGTATCGACGTTGTTGTTGCCGAAGCCGCCCCGGATCAGCTTCTGCACCAGGTAGGTCTCCTCGTTGGTGCAGCGCGATGAGGTGATGCCGCCGATCGCCAGCCTGCCGTACTTGCCCTGCAGGCGGCGGAACTCGGAGGCTACCCGATCGATGGCGACCTGCCAGCTGACCTCGCGCCACGGCTGGTCGATGCTCTCGCGGATCATCGGCTTCAGGATGCGCTCGCGATGCTGGGCATAGCCCCAGGCGAAGCGGCCCTTGACGCAGGAATGACCGTGATTCGCCTTGCCCTCCTTGTAGGGCACCATGCGCACCAGCTCCTCGCCGCGCATCTCGGCCTTGAAGCTGCAGCCGACACCGCAATACGCGCAGGTCGTCACCACCGAATGCTCGGGCTGACCGGTGGCGATGACGGTCTTCTCCACCAGGGTCGCGGTCGGGCAGGCCTGCACGCAGGCGCCGCACGACACGCATTCGGAGTCGATGAAACTCTCCGCCATGCTAGGCGAGACCTTGGAGTCGAAGCCACGCCCCTGGATGGTGAGCGCGAAGGTGCCCTGCACCTCCTCGCAGGCCCGCACGCAGCGCGAGCAGACGATGCACTTGGAAGGGTCGTAGGTGAAGTACGGGTTCGACTCGTCCTTCGCCAAATCGAGGTGGTTCTCCCCCTTGTAGCCGTAGCGCACGTCGCGCAGACCGACGGCGCCCGCCATGTCCTGCAGCTCGCAATCGCCGTTGGCCGCACAGGTCAGGCAGTCGAGCGGATGATCGGAGATATAGAGCTCCATCACGCCCTTGCGGACCTGCTTCAGCCGCTCGGTCTGCGTCGACACGACCATGCCGGGCGCGACAGGCGTCGTGCACGAGGCCGGCGTGCCGGGCCGTCCGGCAATCTCGACGAGGCAGAGGCGACAGGAGCCGAAGGCGTCGACCGAGTCGGTGGCGCAGAGCTTGGGCACCTGGATGCCGGCATCCATCGCCGCCCGCATGATCGACGTACCCGCCGGAACGCTGACCGCGGCGCCGTCGATCGTGAGCGTCACCTGCTCCGTGGCCTTGCTCGGGGGCGTGCCGTAGTCGACTTCCTGAACGAGCGGCATGGCGCTCTCCTTCTCAGTCGGCCGCCGCGCTGAGGCGCGGCCGGGTGAAATCCTCGGGGAAATGCCTGATCGCGCTCATCACCGGATAAGGCGTGAAGCCGCCCAGCGCGCACAGCGAGCCGAACTTCAGCGTCTGGCAGAGGTCGGTGATCAGCGCCAGATTGGCCTCGACCCGCTCGCCGGCGATGATCTTGTCCATGGTTTCGGTGCCGCGAATCGAGCCGATGCGACAGGGCGTGCACTTGCCGCACGATTCGATGGCGCAGAACTCCAGGGCGAAGCGCGCCTGAAGGGCCATGTCGACGCTGTCGTCGAACACCACGACGCCGCCATGGCCGATCAACCCGTCCAACGCCGCGAAGGCCTCGTAGTCGAACGGCGTGTCGAACAGGGCGCGCGGGAAATAGGCGCCGAGCGGTCCGCCAACCTGGACGGCGCGCACCGGCCGGCCACTCGCGGTGCCGCCGCCGATGTCGTCGACGATCTCGCCCAAGGTGAGCCCAAAGGCCGCCTCGAACAGGCCGCCGCGCCGGACGTTGCCAGCGAGCTGGATCGGCATGGTGCCGCGCGAGCGGCCCGTGCCCAGCGCCGCATAGCGCGCCGCGCCATCGGCCAGGATCGCCGGCACGGTGGCGAGCGACAGCAGGTTGTTGATCACCGTCGGCAGGCCGAACAGCCCCTTGTGCGCGGGCAGGGGCGGCTTGGCGCGCACCTGGCCGCGCTTGCCTTCGAGGCTCTCGAGCAGCGAGGTCTCCTCGCCGCAAACATAGGCACCGGCGCCGACGCGGACCTCGATGTCGAAGGCGATGCCGGATCCCGCGGCATCGGCGCCGAGACAACCCTCGGCACGGGCGATCGCCAGCGCCTCGTTCATCGTGCGCACGGCATCGGGATACTCGGAGCGGATGTAGACGTAGCCTTTGGTCGCGCCGACGGCGAAGCCTGCGATGGTCATGCCTTCGATCAGCGCGAAGGGATCGCCTTCCAGGATCATGCGGTCGGCGTAGGCTCCCGAATCGCCCTCGTCGGCATTGCAGACGATGTATTTGCGGTCGGCCGCCGTGTCGGCGACGGTCTTCCACTTGATCCCGGTCGGGAAGCCGGCCCCGCCGCGGCCGCGCAAGCCGGACCTGCTCACCTCATCGAGCGTTGCGGACGGCCCGAGGCTCAGCGCCCGTGCCAGCCCGCGATAGCCACCGTGGGCGCGGTAGTCGGCAAGCGACAGTGGATCGACGATGCCGCAGCGCGCGAAGGTGATGCGGGTCTGCCGGGCGAGGAACGGAATCTCCTCGGGCCGGCCAAGACACAGGCGATGGGCGGGATCGATCGGCAGCCCGCCAGCCAGCAGACCGGCAGCATCCCCGGGAGTCACCGGCCCGAAGGCGATCCGGCCCGCCGGCGTTTCCACTTCGATCATGGGCTCGAGCCAGAACAGCCCGCGCGAGCCCGTGCGCACGATCTGCAGATCGAGGCCACGGCGCCGCGCTTCGGTGGCAAGGGCCGCCGCCACCTTGTCGGCGCCGACTGCCCGAGCGGCGGCATCACGCGGCACGAAGAGGCGAGTCGTCATTGCCCGGCCCCAGCTGCGATCTCGTCGAGGGCCTTCGGCGTCAGGCGCCCGATCGGCTCGCCATCCAGCAGCGCCGACGGCGCGCAGGCGCACAGGCCGAGGCAATAGACGGCCTCGATCGTCAGGCGGCCATCGGGCGTCGTACCGCCCCACTCGAGACCGAGCCGGTCGAGCGCCTGCCGAGCAAGCGGCTCGCCGCCCATCGACTGGCAGGCTTCGGCGCGGCAGAGCTTCAGGACATGGCGGCCGGCCGGCTGCTCGCGGAAATCGTGGTAGAAGGTCACCACCCCATGGACTTCGGCCCGGCTGAGGTTCAGCGCATCGGCGACCAGCCTAACGGCCGCCGGCGGAACGCAGCCGAAAGCTGCCTGCAGGTCGTGCAGGATGGGCAGCAATGCCCCTTCCCGCCTTTCGTGCCGGCCGATGATGGTTGTCGCCTCGCTCTCATCCCATGCCGCGCTTATCGGCATCTGCGGTCTCCGCTTTGCGCCGAAAATCACGCCAGGGCGGTGACGATGCAATAAAGCTGTCGGGTGATGCGATAGAGAACCTCTATCGCCGAAGGCTACGACGATATGTTTTCAGTGAGCAACCAGCCGGAGTCGGACGCTCATTGCTGGGAGCGCGCCACTCCTGTGGCGCTCTTCTTGTCGATCACACATCCTATGAGCGCCACAGGAGTGGCGCGCTCCCAGCACATGACGCCCTCTTTAGGTAAGATTAGCGCCTATGAGTGGCGCGCCCCCAAGCTAACGAAGCGTCGCGGCGAGAGATTTCGCCTCGGCCACGAGGGCGGCAACCAAAGGTGGCAGAGGCTCGCGATCGGCGACAATCAGGCCGATCCCGTGTGCAGCCTCTGGCTCGACGATCGGGATCGAGCGCAAGTGCTGGGTGAGGCCGAGCGTATCGGCGAGCTTTTCCGGCATGACGCTCGCCCATCGCCCGGTTCGCACGTGCGAGAAGAGCACGATCATCGAGTTCGATTCGAGCGTCGGATCGGGGACGCCGCCGGCGGCACGCAGCAACTGGTCGATGATTCGACGGTTCTGCATGTCTGGCGTGAGCAGGCAGAGAGGGATCCGCGCGACCTCGGCCCAGGTCACCTTGTCGCGGTCGCCCAGCGGGCTGGCCTCCGAGGTGAGCAGCCGATACTGCTCGAGATAGAGCGGGACGGCCCGCACTCGGCCCAGCGGCTCGTTGTCGATATAGGTCAACCCGGCATCGATCTCGAGATTCTCGAGCATCGAGAGGATCTCGATCGAGGTGCGCGACAGGACGGTGAATTTCACCTCGGGATGCCTGGCCCGATAGGGCGTGGTGAGGGTCGACACCATCGGCAGCGCCGTCGGGATCGCGGCGACCTTCAGGCGGCCCGCCAGACCATGCTTCAGGGCGCGCAGTTCCTCGCGCATGGCGCGGCTGTCGGCCACGATGGTGCGCGCCCAGTCGAGCACGCGCTCGCCCTCGGCCGTGAAGCCGACGAAACGCGACTTGCGATGGACCAGCAGGACGCCCAGCGTCGCCTCGAGCTGCTTGATGCCGGCCGAGAACGTCGGTTGCGTAACGCCGCACAGCTCGGCCGCCCTGCCGAAATTCCTTTCGCGCGCCAGGGCAATCAGGAACTCGAGCTTGTCGATCATGTCGAACTCTATCACGCAGCCTGCAGCAATGGCGCAACCTTGACGGTGCTTCGCACGGCGGCCAAGATCGTTCCAAAGTCGATCGCAAGACACCAAGATCACGCGTTGCCGAGTTCAAAAGAAGACTGATCCAGGGAGGAACCAATGACTGTGAACGCTCTGCCGCGTCGGCGGGCGCTTGCCCTTGCCGCCTCGACCTGCGTTGCGGCCACTACCGCGTGGGTTGCGCCTGCTCACGCCTGGGAACCGACCCGCAACGTCGAGTTCATCGTTCCCGCCGGTACCGGGGGCGGCGCCGACCAGATGGCGCGGATGATCCAGGGCATCGTCGCCAAGCACAACCTGATGAAGCAGACCATCGTGGTGGTCAACAAGGCCGGCGGCGCCGGCGGCGAAGGCTTCCTCGACATCAAGAACTCCAAGGGCAACCCGAACAAGCTGGTCATCACGCTGTCCAACCTGTTCACGACGCCGCTGGCGACCGGCATTCCCTTCTCGTGGAAGGACATGACGCCGGTTGCGATGCTGGCGCTCGACGAGTTCGTGCTGTGGGTCAATGCCGATTCGCCCTACAAGACGGTGCAGGAGTACATCGCCGCGGTGAAAGCCGCGCCGCCCGGCCAGTTCAAGATGGGCGGCACCGGCTCGAAGCAGGAAGACCAGATCATCACCGTGGCGATCGAGAAGGCGATCGGCGCCAAGCTGACCTACGTGCCCTACAAGGGCGGCGGAGAGGTCGCCGTGCAGCTCGTCGGCAAGCACGTCGATTCGACGGTCAACAACCCGATCGAGGCGGTGGCGCAATGGCGGGCCGGCAAGCTTCGCCCGCTCTGCGTGTTCGACAGCAAGACCCTGCCTGTCCAGGACAAGGTCGTCGGCGACCTGTCGTGGTCGAGCATCCCGACCTGCAAGTCGCAGGGTTTGGACATCGAGTACCTGATGCTGCGCGGCGTGTTCATGCCGGCCGGGGTCCCGAAGGACGCCGTCGACTTCTATGTCGAGCTGTTCAAGAAGGTGCGGGCGACGCCGGAATGGGCGCAGCTCATGAAGGAGGGCTCCTTCAACCAGTCGTTCATGACCGGCGCCGACTACGCGGCCTGGGTCGAGAACGAGGAGAAGAGACATCGCAACCTCATGAAGGAAGCAGGCTTCCTGGCCACGAACTGATCGCTGGCCGAGGCATGTCGGGTCAATCCACGGAACCCCGCCCGACCGGGCCGCGACAGCGCCAGGTCGAGGCGGGCGTCGCCGTCTTCGTCATGGTGCTGGGCGGCATCACGATCTTCGGCAGCCTGAAGGTCGGCATCGGATGGGCCGCCGAGGGCCCGCAGTCGGGCTTCTTCCCGTTCTGGGTCGGGCTGGCGATCGTGGCCGCGAGCGCCGTCAACCTGGTGCGCGCCTTCGCCCAGCCGGCGCGAACGCTGTTCGCCGAATGGGGGCAGATCCGCCAGGTCCTCAAGATCGTCTGGCCGATGGCGCTCTATGTCGCCGCGGTGCCGTGGCTCGGCATCTACGTCCCGTCGTTCCTGCTGACGGCGGGCTTCATGCGCTGGCTCGGACGGTTTGGCTGGCCGCTCACCCTGGCGATCAGCCTGGGGCTGCAGGTCGTCGTCTATATGACGTTCGAGAGATGGTTTCTCGTGCCGCTGCCCAAAGGGCCGCTCGAGGACATGCTCGGGCTGTAGAGCCGACGGGCAAGGGGACAATCGGGGAAGCGATGGAAAGCATTGGCGACCTGCTCGGCGGCTTCGCCGTCGTGCTGAGCTGGCAGAACCTGTTCTACATGGTGGTCGGCATCGTGCTCGGCGTCATCATCGGCGTGCTGCCGGGGCTCGGCGGCGCCAATGGCGTGGCGATCCTGCTGCCGCTCACCTTCAGCATGCCGCCGACCTCGGCCATCATCCTGCTGTCGTGCATCTACTGGGGGGCCCTGTTCGGCGGCGCCATCACCTCGATCCTGTTCAACATCCCGGGCGAGCCATGGTCGGTCGCGACCACCTTCGACGGCCATCCGATGGCCCAGAAGGGCCAGGCCGGCGAGGCGCTCACTGCCGCCTTCACCTCGTCCTTCGTCGGCGCCCTGTTCGCCGTCATCGTCATCACGCTCGCCGCGCCACTCGTGGCGAGCTTCGCGCTCCAGTTCGGGCCGGCCGAGAAATTCTCGGTGTTCTTCCTGGCTTTCTGCTGCTTCGTCGGCATGGGCAAGGAGCCGCCGGCCAAGACCATCGCGGCCATGATGCTGGGCTTCGCCCTCGCCGCGGTCGGCACCGACACGGTCACCGGCCAGTTGCGCCTCACCTTCGGCTCCACCGAGCTGCTCGGCGGCTTCGACTTCCTGATCGCGGTGATCGGGCTGTTCGGCATCGGCGAGATCCTGCTCACCATGGAGGAAGGCCTGAGCTTCAAGGGCAAGGCCGCGGGCATCAATTCGGCCGTGGTGCTGCAGACCTGGAAGAAGCTGCCGCGCTACTGGATGACCTCGCTGCGTTCCTGCGTGATCGGTTGCTGGATGGGCATCACCCCGGCCGGCGCCACGCCCGCCTCGTTCATGAGCTACGGCATCGCCAAGCGCGCCTCGCGCAAAGGCGACGATTTCGGCAAGGGCGACATCGAGGGCGTGATCGCCCCGGAGACCGCCGCCCATGCCGCCGGAACATCGGCCCTGCTCCCCATGCTGTCGCTCGGCGTGCCCGGCTCGCCGACCGCGGCGGTGCTGCTGGGCGGCCTGCTGATCTGGGGCCTGCAGCCCGGACCGCTGCTGTTCGTCGAGCAGAAGGATTTCGTCTGGGGGCTGATCGCCAGCATGTATCTCGGCAACATCGTGGGCCTCGTCATCGTGCTCACCATGGTGCCGGTGTTCGCCGCCATCCTGCGCGTGCCCTTCGGCATCATCGCGCCGATCATCCTGGTGATCTGCGCCATCGGTGCCTACACGGTGCACAACAACACTTTCGACGTCGTCATGATGTTCGTGTTCGGCATCGCCGGCTACTTCTTCAAGAAGTGCAACTACCCGCTGGCGCCGCTGGTGCTGGCGATCGTGCTGGGCGACAAGGCCGAGGAGTCGTTCCGCCAGTCCCTGCTGATCTCGCAGGGCAGCCTCGGCATCTTCTGGTCGAACGGCCTGGTCGGCTCGATCATGGCGCTGGGCGTGGTCGCCCTGTTCTGGCCGGCGGTGTCGAACCTGCTCGGCCGGTTCTCGCGGCCTGCCCTGAGGTGACTCCTGCCTACCTGAGGTCGTCGATCACGAAACAGTCCGGCCTGTTGTAAGCGGGCTCGTTGGGCCGCAGCATCGCCACGCCTTCCATGAAGGCGCGGAAACCCCGATCGATTATCTGCCGATACGCCTCGTGGCGCGCCGTGTTGACGCCGGCGACCAGTTCCCGGCAGCCGGCCTGCGCGGCCAGCGCTTCGCAGGCATCGAGCAGGCGGGCGAACAGCGCCGACGCTCCGGCGCCCGGGCGCGCAGCAGCGAACTTGACGAACAGCACGCCGGTGCCAGCCTCGCTGCCCTTGCCGATGTGGCAGCTGGCGAAGGCCGCTATCCCCCGGTCATCCTCGAGCAGGAGAGTATCGCCCAGCCGCTGCCGTTCGATGGCCTTGATCTCCGGCGTCAGGTCGAGCCCGGCCAGGAGCGCCTCCGTCAGTCCGGCGCAACCGGCGAGTCGCGCCGCCTGCCCGGCCGCGTCCAGGGTCGAGTAACGAAGCCACCCGTCCAGGCTGCCGGTCCCGACGGCAACCTGCTTCGACATGACCGGCGTGAGGAATTGCGGCCAGAAGCCGAATTTCTGGTAGAGCGCGATGTGCTTGGCGCTGTGCGCGAACGTGATCAATGCCGCCTGCTGCACCTTGGCGCGCTCGAGCATGCCCACCGTCTCGGCCATCAGGAGCTTGGCGACTCCCTTGTCCCAGAGCGCGGGATGGACCGTGACCGGACCGACGAACCCGAAGCGGCCCCAGCAGGTGGCAAAGCTCGACCCTACCAGCCGATCGTCGCGATAGGCTCCCAGCGCCAGGCCCGGGCTGGCGCGCCAGCGCGTGCCGACGATGTCGGCGTCGCCGGTGAAGGACTGCGGATCGGGCAGACCGAGGAAGGTGCCGAAGGCCAGCCGGAACACCCGGTCGGCCTCTGGCACATCGCCGGCGGCGAGTTGCCGTACGACCGGATTCATCGCTTGTCCTCCGACAGGTTGCCGCTCCGGTTGGGATGTGTGACCATATGTGTGGAGGTTCACACATGGCAACCAATCTGTCGATCGACCCCAAGCTGATCGAGCGGGCGTTGGAGGTCAGCGGCGAGAAGACAAAGAAGGCGGCGGTCACGATGGCGCTGCAGGAGTTCATCGCAAGGCGCCAGCAGAAGCGCCTGCTCGACCTGTTCGGCAAGCTCGAATGGGATGCTACATATGACTACAAGGCCGGACGGAGTCGCGATTGAGCCTCTTCGTCGACACCAGCGTCTGGTCCCTGGCGCTGAGGCGCGATGCACCCGACCCGGCGAGAGAGGTCGGCGCACTGATCAGGGCAATCGAGGCCGGCGAGACGATCGTGACGACTGGCCTCGTCCTTCAGGAACTTCTCCACGGCCTATCCGGACCGAAAGCCCGCGACCAGATCCTCGACCGGTTTTCCGCCGTTCCTATATTGGCGCCGGATCGCAACGATCACATCGATGCGGCTGAGTTGAGAAATCGCTGCCGCCGGAGCGGCGTGCAGATCGGCACGATCGATGCTCTTCTCGCTCAGCTTTGTATTCGCCATGAATTGACGATGCTGACAGCCGACAGCGATTTCAGTCGGATTGCCGATCGGTCGGCGCTGCGGCTCTGGAAGCCCGCATAGTCGCCGTGCGACGGTGGGCTTTCCGCGCTTCTATGTCGCTCACGCTGACGAGTTGCCCACCCTCCGCGGGCGACTCGACCTCCGTCGGCAGTTCACCACCCTTGCCGCAAACCCGCAGCCGTTGGCATGCCGGTACGATGAGTTTTCCGATGATATTCCGCTGAACCAGGTAATGAAGGCGGTGGTCACCCGTCTAGTGCAACTAGCACGCAGCGCCGCCAGCCGCCGTGCACTCGCTGAGTTGGCACTGGTCTATGCGGATGTCACGGCAGTGCCGCCGTTTGCGCTGCCCTGGAACGCAATCGTGCCAGATCGCAGCAATGCGCGCTGGCAGGCTCTGGTGCGGCTCGCAAAGCTGATTCTAGGCAGTGACTTCCAGACCACCGCCCATGGTGCCGCCGACGGTTTTGTGCTGCTCTTCGACATGAATGCGCTGTTCGAGCGCTACGTAGAGAAGCTGCTCGACCGCCTTGCCCCGGTGTACGGTTGGCAGCTGACGGCACAAGGTGGCGCGCGGCATTGTCTCTATCAGGAGGACGGCAGCGATGCCTTGTTCTCGACCTTTCCCGACATCCAGCTCACTCGCGACGGGCGCATCGGCGCCGTGCTCGATACCAAGTGGAAGCGGCTGGTGGATCCATCGCGCGATCGCAAGATGGACGCGTCACAGGCTGACATCTACCAGTTGATGGCGTATGCCCAGCTGTACGAGAGCGAACGACTCGTCCTGCTCTACCCGCATTACGGTGGGCTCCATTCGCCGATGCCCATCCATCATCGCATAGCCCGGCGGGACGGTAAGGTACGGCTGACGATCGCCACGGTGGATGTAACGAGCCACGAGGCCGCGCAGATGGGGCTCAGAAGATTGCTCGACGCTCTACAGTGCTAATGGAGCGAATTGTCGGTGGGCAAGCAGCGCAGTCTTGGCCTGCCTGGGAACTAAAAATCCCACGGGCAAACGAGCTCCAGCCCCGTTGTTTGGAAATCCGACAGATTGCGAGTCGCCAAGCGCCCGCCGTTGACTTGAGCAATCGCCGCGATCATTCCATCAGGCGCAGACATGACATGCCCTTGCCTTACGGCAGCACCCATAATGTTGCCGTAGGCAAGCGCTGCTTCTTCAGTCAGCCCGAATATCCTATCCGCAAAGCGACGCCTCCAATGGGAGAGCCCATCCTCGAGCCGCATAGCGCGCTGATCCGGAGCGACTTTTTGAATGCCGAAGGCTATCTCGGCGATAGTTACGGTCGGTAACGCGAGTTCGGCATCATATCGGAGCAGCCAGGCAACCACGGTTGGATTCGGCGATCTCCGCAACGTCTCGGAAACGACGTTGGTATCGAGGAAGATCACAAGTCTGGACCGCTGTTTCCGCGTCGGCTCTCCCGGATGACCGCCTCGAGATCGATGTCCGTCCCGCACTCAGCGGCCAGTCGTGCGTAAAACTCAGCTGCTGGTTCGCGTCCAGCTTCACGAATCTCGTAAGCTTCCAAGGCTCTTTCGACAATGTCGGCAATCGATCTCTTTTCCCGTCGCGCGAGGCGATGAGCGAGGGCTCGCGCTTTGGCGCTCCGTACGGACAATTGAGGCTCGGCCACATGACACTCCCGATCTGATGCATACCTTAGTCGTTCCATGTGATGCCATCAAGATGGCAGCTGATGGCAAGATGGCTTATGGATGGCGTGGACAGCCTCGTCCGCCTGGTATTATGAATACCACATAAAGAATTCGTCGCCGTCCGGAGGGGATGCCATTCGATGAGCGAAGTGCGCCTGGTTGTGGCGCCGATCGACAATCGCGAGACGTTCAAGGACAAGGCCTATGCCGCCTTGCGCACCGTCATCGAGTCGTCGGACATCTACCGCACCCGCGCCGAGATCAGGCTCGACGAGCGCCAGCTGGCGCTGGATTTCGGCGTCTCGCGCACGCCGGTCCGCGAGGCGATGGCGCAGCTCGAGCGCGAAGGCTTCGTGCGCTCGGTGCCGCGGCGCGGCGTCTATGTCGTGCGCAAGACCAAGCGCGAGGTGATCGAGCTGATCCAGGCCTGGGCGGCGCTGGAGAGCATGGCGGCGCGGCTGATCACCGAGCACGCGAGCGACGCCGACATCGCCGGCCTGCGGCGCATGTTCACGACCTTCGAAGGCAACAAGCTGCACGCCAAGCTCGACGAGTATTCCGAGGTCAACATCGCCTTCCACCAGGCCATCATCGAGCTCAGCGGCAACCAGGCGCTGATCCGGCTGGCCGAGAACCTGTTCACCCACATGCGCATGATCCGCGGCCGCACGATCGGCGAGGACGACCGCGTCGACCGCTCGATCCGCGATCACATGAACATCATCCGCGCGCTCGAGGCGCGCGACACCGAGCGCGCCGAGGATCTGGTGCGCCAGCATGCGCTCGGGCTCGCCGAGCATGTCGACAGGCACGCCGATTATCTCGATTGATCGAACGCAAAGGGAATTGACCCGGGAGGGAACGATGGCTGATGCAGCAGTGAAGGCGCCCGCGGCGGCGGAAGAGGTTCAGGACCTGACCGACGGGTTCCACCTCGTCATCGACGCCATGAAGCTGAACGGCATCCACACGATCTACGGCGTGCCCGGCATCCCGATCACCGACCTCGGCCGCATGGCGCAGGCCGCCGGCATCCGCGTGCTGTCGTTCCGCCACGAGCAGAATGCCGGCTATGCCGCGGCGATCGCGGGCTTCCTGACCAGGAAGCCCGGCGTCTGCCTCACCGTGTCGGCGCCCGGCTTTCTGAACGGCCTGACGGCGCTCGCCCACGCCACCACCAACTGCTTCCCGATGATCCTGATCTCGGGCTCCTCGGAGCGCGAGATCGTCGACCTGCAGCAGGGCGACTACGAGGAGATGGACCAGCTCGCCATCGCCAAGCCGTTGTGCAAGGCGGCCTACCGCGTGCTGCACGCCGCCGATATCGGCATCGGCTTCGCGCGCGCCATCCGCGCCGCTGTGTCGGGCCGCCCGGGTGGCGTCTATCTCGACCTGCCGGCCAAGCTGTTCGGCCAGGTGATGAACGCCGAGGCCGGCCGCAAGTCACTGATCCAGGTGATCGATCCGGCACCGGCCCAGATCCCCGCCCCGGCCGCGGTCAAGCGCGCGCTCGACGTGCTGAAGGGCGCCAAGCGGCCGCTGATCATCCTCGGCAAGGGCGCTGCCTACGCCCAAGCCGACGACGCGATCCGCGCCTTCGTCGAGAAGAGCGGCGTGCCGTTCCTGCCGATGAGCATGGCCAAGGGCCTGCTGCCCGACACCCATCCGCAATGCGCCGGTGCCGCACGTTCGACCGTGCTGAAGGACTCAGACGTCGTCATGATGATCGGCGCGCGCCTCAACTGGCTGCTGTCGCACGGCAAGGGCCGGACCTGGGGCGACGCGCCGAAGAAATTCATCCAGATCGACATCGAGCCCAGGGAGATGGACAGCAATGTCGAGATCGCCGCCCCCGTGGTCGGCGACATCGGCTCGTGCGTGGACGCGCTGATCGAGGGCATGGGCGGCAGCTGGGCTCCTCCGCCGGCCGAGTGGACGGGCTCGATCAAGGCCAAGCGCGACGAGAACGTCACCAAGATGGCGCCGCGCCTGATGAACAACAAGTCGCCGATGGACTATCACGGCGCGCTGGGCGCGCTGCGCGCCATCATCGCCGAGCGGCCCGACGCCATCCTGGTCAACGAGGGCGCCAACACGCTCGACCTGACGCGCGGCGTCATCGACATCTACCAGCCGCGCAAGCGGCTCGACGTCGGCACCTGGGGCGTCATGGGCATCGGCATGGGCTCGGCGATCGCCGCCGCGGTCGAGACCGGCAAGCCCGTGCTGTGCATCGAGGGCGACAGCGCCTTCGGCTTCTCCGGCATGGAGGTCGAGACGATCTGCCGCTACGACCTGCCGATCTGCGTCGTCATCTTCAACAATGACGGCATCTATCGCGGGGTCGACGTCAACTCGGCCGGCTCCGATCCGGCGACCACCGTGTTCGTCAAGGGCGCGCGCTACGACAAGATGATCGAGGCGTTCGGCGGCCACGGCGTCAACGCCACGACTCCCGACGAGCTGAAGCGCGCGGTCAACGCCGCGATGGATTCGGGCAAGCCGACGCTGATCAATGCGGTGATCGATCCGGCGGCGGGCAGCGAAAGCGGCCGCATCGGCAATCTCAATCCGCAAAGCGCCCTGCGCAAGAAATAGATCCCTATCCGCTGATCTGGAGGACCGACGATGGCCACGAAGAAGAAACCCGCAGCCCGGCCCAAGGCCAAGGCTGCATCGCGCAAGGTGGTGAAGCTCGCCTCGCGCACGCCCGCCGCAAAGGTGAAGGCGAAGGCGCCCGCCAAGGCGAAGGCCAACGGCAGCGTCATCAGGATGCCCAGGCGCTCGCTGAAGCCGTGGGGCCAGGACGGCAAGGCGCTGGATGGCGTGCGCATCCTCGACTTCACGCACGTGCAGTCGGGCCCGACCTGCACCCAGCTGCTGGCCTGGTTCGGCGCCGACGTGATCAAGGTCGAGCGTCCGGGCTCCGGCGACATCACGCGCGGCCAGCTCATGGACGTGCCCAACGCCGACAGCCTCTATTTCACCATGCTCAACCACAACAAGCGCTCGATCACGCTCGATTCCAAGAGCAAGGAAGGCATGCGGGTGCTCGAGCGGCTGGTGAAGACCTGCGACGTGCTGGTCGAGAATTTCGCCCCCGGCGCGCTCGACCGCATGGGCCTCACCTGGGAGCGCATCCACACCTGGAACCCGCGCATGATCGTGGCTTCGGTCAAGGGTTTCGGCCCGGGACCGTACGAGGACTGCAAGGTCTACGAGAACGTGGCGCAGTGTGCCGGCGGCTCGGCCTCGACGACCGGCTTCCGCGACGGGCCGCCGCTGGTGACCGGCGCGCAGATCGGCGATTCGGGCACCGGCCTGCACCTGGCGCTCGGCATCGCCTGCGCCCTGTTCCAGCGCAACCGCACGGGCCGCGGCCAGCGCGTGCTGGCGTCGATGCAGGACGGCGTGCTCAACCTCTGCCGCGTCAAGCTGCGCGACCAGCAGCGCCTCGCCCACGGCCCGCTCAAGGAATACAGCCAGTACGGCGAGAATATCCCGTTCGGCGATGCCACGCCGCGCGCCGGCAACGATTCGGGCGGCGGCCAGCCCGGCTGGATCCTGAAGTGCAAAGGCTGGGAGACCGATCCCAACGCCTACATCTATTTCATCACCCAGGCGCCGGTGTGGGAGAAGATTTGCGACCTGATCGGCAAGCCGGAATGGAAGACCGATCCGGACTACGCCAAGCCGCCGGCCCGCCTGCCGCGTCTCAGGCACATCTTCGACACGATCGAGCAGTGGACCATGACGCTGACCAAGTTCGAGGTCATGAACGCCTGCAACGCCGTCGACATCCCCGTGGGCCCGATCCTGTCGATGAAGGAGCTGGCCGAGGAGCAGTCGCTGCGCGAATCGGGCACCATCGTCGAGGTCGACCATCCGACGCGCGGCAAGTACCTGTCGGTCGGCAACCCGATCAAGCTTTCCGACAGCATCACCGAGGTGAAGCGCTCGCCGCTGCTCGGCGAGCACACCGACGAGATCCTGTCCAAGGTGCTGAAGTTCAGCGCCGCCGAGATCGCCGAGATCAAGGCGTCGGGCGCGACCGGCGAGGCACCGAAAGCCAAGATGGCAGCGGAGTAGAACCATGCGCATCGTCGTCCATGGCCAGCAGGCCTTCGGCAAGGCCGTTCTCGAAGCATTGCTCAAGCGTGGCGAGAACATCGTCGGCGTCTATGTCGCGCCGGAGAAGCCCGGCCAGCGGCCCGATCCGCTGAAGGAGGCGGCGCTGGCGGCCAAGCTGCCGGTGTTCCAGCCGGCCTCCTACCGCAAGCCCGAGGTGTGGGAGGAGTTCAAGGCGCTGAAGCCCGACCTGCAGGTCATGGCCTTCGTCACCCTGTTCGTGCCGGAGGAGTTCCTGAACATCCCGACGCACGGCACGATCCAGTATCACCCCTCGCTGCTGCCGGCCTATCGCGGCGCCAGCGCCATCAACTGGCCGATCATCCTGGGCGAGAAGGAGACCGGCCTGTCGATCTTCTGGCCCGACAACGGTCTCGATACCGGCGACGTGCTGCTGCAGAAGAAGACGCCGATCGGGCCCAAGGACACACTGGGCACGGTCTACTTCGACCGCCTGTTCCCGATGGGCGTCGAGGCCATGTTGGAATCGGTCGACCTGGTGAAGGCCGGCACCGCACCGCGCATCAAGCAGGACCATGCGCTCGCCACCTATGAGGGCCGCTGCAACGCCGAGAATGCTCGCATCGACTGGGGCAAGTCGTGGCGCCAGATCGATCCGTTGATCCGCGGCTGCAATCCGGCCCCGGGCGCCTGGACGACGCTCGACGGCAAGACCCTGCAGGTGTTCGACATCGAGCCTCTGCCGGCGCGCGATCCCAAGGGCATCGGCGGCAAGCTCGGCGAGATCGTCGAGGTCGGCGCCGACGGCTTCACCGTCGTCTGCGCCGACGGCCGCATCAAGGTGCTGCGGGTGAAGCCCGCCGATGGCCCCAAGGTGAGCGCCGGCGAGTTCGCCGCGGCGACCAAACTGGCGACTGGAACTCGATTGGGGTGAGGAACTCCCCACCCTAGCGGCACGCACCAAAACCTCACCCTGAGGAGCGCCCGTAGGGCGCGTCTCGAAGGGTGGGCAACGAACAAGACTGCGGCCCACCCTTCGAGACGCCGCGCTTCGCGCGGCTCCTTAGGGTGCGGTGATTCTGTAACTAGAGGAAACGTCGATGCCCGCGTCACAGCATGTAAGCCCGAAGTCAGACATCCAGATCGCCCAGGAGGCGACCAAGCGGCCGATCATGGAGCTGGCGCGCGAGAAGCTCGGCATCGCGCCAGAGAATCTCGAACCCTACGGCCACTACAAGGCCAAGGTGTCGATGGACTACATCAAGTCGCTGCAGGACCGGCCGAACGGCAAGCTGATCCTGGTGTCGGCGATCTCGCCGACGCCGGCCGGCGAGGGCAAGACGACGACGACGGTGGGCCTGACCGATGCGCTGAATCACATCGGCAAGAAGGCGATGCTGTGCCTGCGCGAGCCCTCGCTGGGGCCCAGCTTCGGCATGAAGGGCGGTGCGGCCGGCGGCGGCTATGCCCAGGTCGTGCCGATGGAGGACATCAACCTGCATTTCACCGGCGACTTCCATGCCATCGGCGCGGCGCACAACCTCCTGTCGGCGCTGATCGACAACCACATCTACTGGGGCAATGCGCTCGGCATCGACGGCCGCCGCGTCGCCTGGCGCCGCGCCATCGACATGAACGATCGCAGCCTGCGCCAGATCGTGTCGTCGCTGGGCGGCGTCGCCAACGGCTTCCCGCGCGAGGACGGCTTCGACATCACCGTCGCCTCGGAGGTCATGGCGATCTTCTGCCTGGCCAAGGATCTCGAGGACCTGAAGACCCGGCTCGGCAACATAATCGTGGCCTACACCCGCGACCGCAAACCGGTGCGCGCCGCCGACCTCAAGGCGCATGGCCCGATGGCGGTGCTGCTGAAGGACGCGCTGGCGCCCAACCTGGCGCAGACGCTCGAGGGCACCCCGGCCTTCATCCATGGCGGCCCGTTCGCCAACATCGCGCACGGCTGCAACTCGGTGCTGGCGACCACGACGGCGCTGAAGCTCGCCGACTACGTGGTCACCGAGGCAGGCTTCGGCGCCGATCTGGGCGGCGAGAAGTTCCTCGACATCAAGTGCCGCAAGACCGGCCTCGCCCCCGATGCCGTCGTGCTGGTGGCGACCATCCGCGCGCTCAAGATGCATGGCGGCATGAAGCGCGAGGATCTCAAGACCGAGAACCTGAAGGCGCTCGAGGCCGGCATGTCCAACCTGCAGCGCCATGTCGAGAACGTGCGCAAGTTCGGCCTGGTGCCGGTGATCTCGATCAACCGCTTCAGCGCCGACACCGACGCCGAGATCGCCCTCGTGAAGTCGGCCTGCGCCAGGCTGGGCGTCGAGGCAGTGATGGCCGACCATTGGGCAGAAGGCGGCAAGGGCGCCGCCGACGTGGCACGCGCCGTCGTGAAGGCGGTCGAGAGCGGCGAGAGCAAGCTGAAGCTGCTCTATCCCGACGACATGCCGCTGGCGGAGAAGATCCGCACCATCGCCAAGGAGATCTACCGCGCGCGCGACGTCGCCATCGCCAAGCCGGTGCAGGACCAGCTCGCCCAGTTCGAGGCGATGGGCTTCGGCAAGGTGCCGGTCTGCATCGCCAAGACGCAGTACAGCTTCTCGACCAACCCCGACGCCAAGGGCGCTCCGACCGACCACGTCGTCACGGTGCGCGAGGTCCGGCTATCGGCCGGCGCCGAGTTCGTCGTCGCCGTGTGCGGCGACATCATGACCATGCCCGGCCTGCCCAAGGTCCCCGCCGCCAACAGCATCGACCTGGGCCCGGACGGCAAGATCGTCGGGCTGTTCTGATCTCATTCGCCTCCCCAGCTTCGCTGCTACAGAGGGAACACAACTCATGTTCCTCTCGGCCCGCGCAGCGGGGGGAGAGGCTAGCAGAGGTGGGTCATGGGGTCGTGGCTCGCGAGGTGATCAATTTCCATCCAGGCATCGGTGGTGTCGCAACCACCCACCTCTCCTCCCCCACGCTTCGCGTGGGGCCCCTTCCTCTCCCCCGCCTGCGCGGGCGGAGAGGACTCATGAACGACTTCTCCCACGAGCGGGACGCTCGCGGTCCGGGAGGCTCATGACCCCTCTGTCGCCGTGAGACCCTTCGGCTTCGCTCTAGGTAGGCGGTGACACCTCCCCCTCGTATGACGAGGGGGAGGAGAGTTGAATGATCCGCTCGTATGCAGGCAGCGTCAGGAACTCGGCGAAGGTCGGGCTCTCCACCAGCTCGACCATGAGCTGGGCAGCGTCGTCGTAGCGGCTTGCCGCGATCGCTTCCTCCCCCATTGCCCCGCGCACCTTGCCGGCCTCCTCGCGCACGATGGTGTGCACCAGCTCGCTCGTCACAGCGCGGCCGTCTTCCAGCGCCCGGCCATGCCGGATCCACTGCCACACCTGGGCGCGGCTGATCTCTGCCGTCGCGGCGTCCTCCATCAGGTTGAACAGCGGCACGCAGCCGATGCCGCGCAGCCAGGCCTCGATGTAGCCGATGCCGACCGCCACGTTCTGGCGCAGGCCGGCCTCGGTCTTGGTGCCCTCGGGGACCGCGATCAGGTCGGCGGCGCCGACATCGACGTCCTGGCGCTTGCGGGCGATCTGGTTGGGGCCCTTCATGATGGCGTCGAACTCCGCGCGAGCGATCGTCACCAGGCCCGGATGGGCGACCCAGGTGCCGTCGTGGCCGTCGCCCGCCTCGCGCTTCTTGTCCGCCCGCACGCGCTCCATGGCCGCCTCGTTGGCGGCCGCATCGTTGCGGATCGGGATCTGCGCCGCCATGCCGCCCATCGCGTGGACCTCGCGGCGATGGCAGGTCTTGATCAGCAGCTGGCTGTAGCAGCGCAGGAAATGCGCCGTCATGGTCACCTGGCCGCGGTCGGGCAGCACCGCCCAGGGCTGCTCGCGGAACTTCTTGATGAAGCTGAAGATGTAGTCCCAGCGGCCGCAATTCAGCCCGGCGGAGTGCTCGCGCAGCTCCCACAGGATCTCGTCCATCTCGAAGGTGGCGAGGATGGTCTCGATCAGCACCGTGGCCTTGATCGAGCCCTGCGGCACGCCGAGCGCTTCCTGGGCATGGACGAAAACCTCGTTCCACAGCCGCGCCTCGAGATGGCTCTCGATCTTGGGCAGATAGAAATAGGGCCCGGTGCCGCGCGCCAAGGCTTCCCTGGCGTTGTGGAAGAAGTAGAGCCCGAAATCGAACAGCGAGCCGGAGATCGGCTGATCGTCGACCGTCACATGCTTCTCGGGCAGGTGCCAGCCACGCGGACGAACGAACAGCACGCCGGTCTCGTCATTCAGCCTGTACTCGCGGCCGCTCTCCGGGTCGACGAACTCGATCGTCCGGCGCACGGCGTCGGCGAGGTTGCCCTGCCCCTCGACCATGTTGGCCCAGGTCGGCGTGCTGGCGTCCTCGAAATCGGCCATGAAGACATTGGCGCCGCAATTCAGCGCATTGATGATCATCTTGCGGTCGACCGGGCCGGTGATCTCGACGCGGCGGTCCAGGATGTCGGCGGGCAGCGGCGCCACCGTCCAGTCGCCCGCGCGGATGGCGGCCGTCTCGGCCAGGAAATCGGGCTTCTCGCCTTCATCCAGTCGCTTCTGGCGCTCGATGCGCGCGGTCAGCAGCTCCTCGCGCCGCGGGTTGAACCGGCGCTGCAGGTCGGCCAGGAAGGCGAGCGCCTCCGGCGTCAGGACCTTGTCGTAGCCGGGCCCGATCGCGCCATGGATGACGACGCCCGCGGGAAGGTCCAACGCCATTTCGTTCCTCTTGCTTTCCAGGTGGGACGGGCGATTTACTGCCTCGGGCAGCGCCGGGCCAGCGTCGAGTAGCGCGACGTCAGAAAGCCGCACCCTGGCACGGCGGTTGCTGCGGGGGATGAGGAATGGACGCGGCTTTCGTCGTCGAATGGCTCAATCTTGTGCTGCGCTGGGCCCACATGATCGTGGGCATCGCCTGGATCGGCGCGTCGTTCTATTTCATCTGGCTCGACAACCACCTGCACAAGCCGCTCGATCCGGCCGACGAGGCCAAGGGCATCGGCGGCGAGGTCTGGGCCGTCCATGGCGGCGGATTCTACACCGCCAAGAAGTTCATCGTGGCGCCCGCGACGCTGCCGCCCGAGCTGCACTGGTTCAAATGGGAAGCCTATACGACCCTGATCACCGGCTTCTTCCTGCTGTGCCTGGTCTACTACTATGGCGCCGAGGTCGCGCTGATCGACCCGTCGGTGATGCTGCTCGAGAAATGGGAAGCGATCGCCATCGGCCTCGGCTTCCTGGTGCTGGGCTGGCTGGTCTATGACGGGCTCTGCCGCTCGGCGTTCGGCGAGGACGACCTGCTCCTGGGCGGCCTGCTGTTCTTCTATTGCGTGATCGCCGCCTGGGCGCTGTGCCACCTCTTCTCGGGTCGCGGCGCCTACATCCATTTCGGCGCCATGCTCGGCACCATCATGGTGCTGAATGTCTACTTCGTGATCATTCCCGGCCAGCGCGAGCTGGTGCGCGCCAAGGAGGAAGGCCGCACGCCCGACCCGAAGTACGGCGCCATGGGCCGGCAGCGCTCGGTGCACAACACCTACTTCACGCTGCCGGTGCTGTTCACCATGATCAGCAACCACTACGCCGGCCTCTACGGCCACGAATGGAACTGGGTGCTGCTGATCCTCATCTCGGTGGCCGGCGCGCTCGTCCGCGTCTGGTTCGTGCAGCGCCACAAGGGCAAGCAGGATCCGCTGGTAATGGCGGCGGGCCTCGTCATCCTGGCGATCACCGCGATCCTTTCCCTGCCGAGGCCGGCCGAAAGCCTCGGCCCGCCTGCCGCCTTCGCCGAGGTGCAGCCTGTCTTCCAGGCACGCTGCCAGTCCTGCCACGCCGTCAAGCCGACGCAGGAGGGCTTCGCCGCGCCGCCCAAGGGCGTGGTGCTGGAGACGCCCGAGGAGCTCCGTGCCCGCGCCGGCATGATCTTCCAGCAGGTCTGGGTGACCAAGGTGATGCCGCCCGGCAACCTCACGAACATGACCGACGCCGAGCGTCGCCTGATTGCGCGATGGATCAAGGGCGGCGCACAATAGAATCATGAACGTCCGCCCGGGTAGGCTGCCCTGGCGCCGTCTGCTGACGGCGGCGCTGGCGGCGCTGGCGATCTTCGCCTACTGGACCAACGTCACCGATCGCGGGGCGCGTGACGCAGCGCGCGACTCGTCGTCGGCGCCCGCGCGCGGGCCTCTCAGTGCGGAGGCGCGCGACCCGTCGAGCGTTCGCGCCTGGGGATCGGCGGTCGGCTTCGCCGACCAGCGCCGCCTCGACGAGCACTACGCCAAGCATGGTGCGGAGTTCGGCCGCATCACCAAGCAGGATTACCTGCGGCAGGCGCAGCTCCTGCGCGACGCCAGGCCGGTCGAGCCTGTCCTCGAAGCCGTACGGCGAGACGGCGTGATCACGCGCTACGATCGCCAGACCGGGGCATTCATCGCCTTCAACCCTAACGGCATCATCCGGACCTTCTTCAAACCCAACGACGGCGAGCGCTATTGGCGCCGCCAAGCGGAGCGCGGAGAATGAAGCCACCTCCACCGCCCGGCCCGCCCAGGGTCGCCGACCTGCGCGAGCTGATCGACCAGTGGGCCGAGTTCACCGGCGATCTCGACAAGGGCTACACCTTCGATCTCGACAACTGGCTGAACGACGTCGACGTGCGCGAGCTGATCCTCGAGGCCCTGCCGATGTTCAGCCGCGAGGAGATGGGCGAGCATGCGCTGAAGCTCGACCAGGCCGACGCGGCCTTCCGCGCATCGACGCGAGACTTCAAGAAGTGCGTCTGGGGCAAGGGCACCGCGCGCAAGGAGAGATGGACCGCGGAAAAGAACTGGTGGTACTTCCGCACCCCGCTCAGTTCCAACGCCCAGCTCGAGGACGAGCTGGCGACGGTGCGGTAGTTCAAGTTCCTCCCCCGTCGTCGGAGGAGGTGGCCCGTAAGGCCGGAGCGGGAAAGCCCCAGGCGAGATTCCTGAAAGTCCGACGTCGGAATTTCATCGATCTCGACTGCGGCCTTCCCCCTCCGCCCCCTTCGGGGGCACCTCCCCCGTAAGGCGGGGAAGGTGAACCTTGCAGAGGCACAAATGACCCCGCCCAAGATCCTCGTCGAGACCGCGGGACCGGTCACCACGATCGTCATCAACCGGCCGCAGGCGCGCAATGCGCTCGACAACGAGTCGGCGCACGCGCTGGCGGCGGCGTTCCACGGCTTCGAGGCGAACGCCGACGCCAAGGTCGCCGTGCTGACCGGCGCCGGCGGTGCGTTCTGTGCCGGCGCCGACCTCAAGGAGCTGGGCTCCGGCACCGACTATTTCCCATGGGCCGGCAGCGCCGAGGGCCCGCTACGGGCGCCGCTCGCCAAGCCGCTGATCGCCGCCATCGAGGGCCATGCCTGCGCGGGCGGGCTGGGGGTGGCGCTGTTCTGCGACATCCGCATCGTCGACGACACGGCGGTGTTCGGCGTGTTCTCGCGGCGCTGGGGCGTGCCGATGAGCGACGGCACGACGGTGCGCCTGCCGCGCATCGTCGGCCAGGGGCGCGCGCTCGACATGCTGCTGACGGGCCGCGCCGTCGGTGCCGACGAGGCGATCGCGATCGGCCTCGCCACCCGCAAGGTCGCGCGCGGCGCGACGCGACAGGAGGCCGAGGCGCTGGCGCGGCAGATCGCAGGCTTCCCGCCGATCGCGATGATCTCAGACCGCCAGTCCGCCTACGAAAGCTTCGACCGCGACCAGGCTGCTGCCGTGCAGCGCGAGATGGAGCTGTCGCTCGCCGCGCGCCGCCTCGAATCGCAGAAAGGTGCCGCGCGCTTCTCGGCCGGCGAAGGCCGCGGCGGCAAGTTCGCCGGATAGCTGGCGCCTCGCCGGCACGATGACGACGCCCGACGACGGGCGCATGCACGGGCTCCAGGCCCCGCTGGTCGCGACGCTTGCCTTCATCCGGCAATTCGTCTGGTATCGCAACGGAGGGCCGGTGTGGGCGCTGTTCCTGCTCTCGCCGCTGGTGCCGCTCGACGGGTCGAGACCGCGAGCCGTCAGCGGCGGTTGCCAGGGGAACCCGCAACGGCCCGCTCTGCGTCTGTCCTCACGGAAGTTCCATGCGCGCCCTCGTCTGTCATGCCTACGGTCCCATCGACACCCTGAAGCTCGAGGACGTCCCGGTGCCCGAGCCGAAGGCAGGCGAGATCCAGGTACGCGTGGGCGCAGCGGGCGTGAGCTTCGCAGCCATGCTGGGCGTCCAGGGCAAGCACCAGAACAAGCCGCCCCTGCCCTACGTGCCGGGCAACGAGCTTGCCGGGCACGTGACGAAGCTCGGCCCCGGCGTCGCCAACCTCCATGTCGGGCAGCGCATCTGCACCGGCGTCAGCCAGGGTGCCTTCGCCGAGTACGCCGTGGCGACTGCCGAGAATGCGATACCGATTCCCGAAATCATGCCCTACGCCCAGGCCACCAATTTTCCAACGCTCTATCCCACCGCGTACGGCGCGCTCAAATGGAAGGCTGACATGCAGCCGGGCGAGGTGCTGCTGGTCCATGGCGCCGGCGGCGGCTCGGGGCTGACCGCCATCGAGGTCGGCAAGGCGATGGGCGCGGTCGTCATCGCCTCGGCGGCCGGCAGCGACAAGCTCGCGGCAGCGCAGGCAGCCGGCGCCGATCATCTGATCGACTATCGCAGCGAGGACCTGCGCGCCCGTGTCCTCGAGCTGACCGGCGGGCGCGGCGCCGACGTGATCTACGATCCGGTCGGCGGCTCGGCCTTCGACGTGTCGCTGCGCTGCGTCGCGCCGGAGGGCCGGCTCATCCCCATGGGCTTCGCCAGCGGCACCATCCCGCAGATCCCGGCCAACATCCTGCTGGTCAAGAACGTGACGGTGATCGGCTTCTACTACGGCTACTACAACGGCTGGGGCGGCAAGGCGCCGCCGACGCCGAAGGAAGCGGAGGGGCTGGCGCGCCGGCGCGCCATGGTCACCGACGCGCAGCGCGAGCTGATGCGATGGTTCACCGAGGACAAGCTCAAGGCAACGATCGCCGCCACCTACGATCTCGCCGATTGGGTCGATGCCTTCCGCCTGATCGAGCAGCGTACCGTCGTCGGCAAGGCCGTGCTCGTGGCGTAGCCTTTTCTGCTTCACTCGGAGTGAAGCGGCACGTCGCGTCCGCCGACGATAACGAACTTTTTATCGGCGCAGGCGCAGCCACGGCGCCCTGATCACCGTCGTCGTATTGTCGACAGCGATCAACCCGGCCACATAATCGGCCATGCCGGTCACCTGGTCGACTTCGCATCATGATTGCCTGATTGTCGTGGTCGCAGAGGGCGCGGTCACCCTGCAGGAGATCGAGCAATACCTCGACGCCGTCATCACGTCGAACACGCTGTGCACCGCAAGATCTTCGACGTGACCCGGTCGCTGGAGCACCCTTCCGACGAAGACATGATGTCGCTCGCCGCGCGCATCCGCGCGTACCCTGCCTTCGGTCGATTCGGCGCCCTGGCGATCGTGGCGGGGAGCGAGAGGTCTCGCTGGATGGCCCGTCTCTACACGGAGCTCGCGGCAGTGGATCGTCCGATCAGGACCTTCCGCAACCGGGAGGCCGCGCACAAATGGCTGGATACCCAGCCCCGCATCAATCCGTCGGCCCACGGCTAGCCGAGCACCTTCGGGAACATCGCGCAGGCGAGCCGATCGCCCGGCACCAGCCCGTGGCCCTCGAGCGGCGGCGAGATCTGGCCGACCCGTGCCGCATAGCGCGCATCGTCGCCGCACCACCGCGTCGCCCAGGCGCGACGCCGTCGCGCCATCGACAGATTGCCCGAGGCGCCGTGCAGGGTGAGGGCGTGAAAGGCGATGACATCGCCCGGCTCCATGTCCCAGGCGAGGAACTCGTGCCGCTCGCGTTCGGCATCGAGGTCGGGCAGCGGCTCGAAGCGGGCGTCCTGGACGGCGAGATCGACACCGCCCTGGCGGAAGAACTTGGGCTGGAACCAGCGGCCCCAGCGGTGCGAGCCCTTGACGTACTCGACGCAGGTCGCGCGATCGACCGGATCGAGCGGCAGCCACAGCGAGACGATCTGCTCGCCGTCGATCGGATAGTAGGGCTGGTCGTGGTGCCACGGCGTGCGTTCGCGCGTGCCCGGCTCCTTCACCAGCAGATGATCGTGGTAGTAGACGACCTCGCGCGAGCCCATCAGCCGCGCGGCGATCTCGCGCGCCGGCGATTCGAGCACGAAGTCGCGCGCGCCGGCGTGCCGCTGCCAGAGCTGGAAATCCACGAAGAAGAGGCCGGGCGCGCCGGCCGGCGTGTTGAGCCGCACCATCGGTCCGGGATTGGCCATGTCGGCGTCGACGGCCGCGCGCAGCCGCTCGATCCAGTCGAGGGAAAAGGCACCGCGCAGGCACACCGCACCGTCGGCGCGATAGCGTGCGACCTCGTCGTCGGTCGGCAACTGGGTCATCATATGTTCCTGAAATTACCGCCGCGGCCCTTGCCGGCGGCGAAGCGCGCGGCGCCCGAGCGTGCCTCGGCCTGCAGGGCCGGGACGCCGCGGCGGCCTTCATTGACCAGCGCCCCGGCGATGTCGAGGCCCCATTGCTCGTAGGACGACTGGCGGTCGGAGCGCAGGCAGGTCTGCGGGAACCTGGCGAGCTGCTCGGCGAGGGCAACCGCCTCGTCGAGCGCATGGCCCGCCGGAACGACCCGATTGGCGAGACCCCAGTCGTGGGCCTCGCGGGCGCCGATCTCGCGGCCCGTCAAGATCATGTCGAGCGCCCGGCTGTGGCCGATCAGACGCGGCAGGCGCACCGTGCCGCCGTCGATCAGCGGCACGCCCCAGCGCCGGCAGAACACGCCGAACTTCGCCGTCTCCGAGGCCACGCGCAGGTCGCACCACAGGGCCAGCTCGAGCCCGCCCGCGACGGCATAGCCTTCGACCGCCGCGATCACCGGCTTGGACAGGAGATGCCGTGTCGGCCCCATCGGGCCGGGACCCGACGGATCGTGCAGCCCGGCACCCTCGCGGCCGGCCGCGACCTTGAGATCGTAGCCGGCGCAGAAGGTTCCGCCACGACCGGTCAGGATCGCGACGGACTGGGCGGCGTCGGCATCGAAGGCGAGAAAGGCCTCGCGCAGCAGCTGCGCCGTCTCGGGATCGACCGCATTGCGCGCCTCGGCGAAACGATCGATCGCGACGACCGTTATGGGACCCCGATTCTCGACCGCTACCTTTGCCATGTCGGCGATTCTCCTTCTCCCGGCCCGATCAGCGGCCCTGCATCATACGCAGCGGCGTGTAGACCAGGACCGTCTCGTCCTTCTGGTTCTTCACGACGTTGGTCGTGCGCACCAGCGCCCGCGACGGATCCTTGGACGTCGGCCTGATCTCGCTGACCTCGATCTCGACGTGGATCGTGTCGCCGACGTAGGTCGGCCCCTTGATGTCGAAGCCCATCGAGAGGAAGGCGAGCCCGGACCCTTGCAGGGTCGTCGGTATCACCAGGCCCTCGGCCATCGAGAAGACCAGCGCGCCGGGCACGGGGTGGCCGCCGCGCATGGGCGCATGGTGGGCGATGTATTCCTTGTTGGTGAACAGCTCCTCGGAAAAGCCACAGAGGGTCACGAAATTGAGCAGGTCGGCCTCGAACAGCGTGCGGCCGAAGGTCTTGAAGCGGTTGCCGATCGCGAGGTCGCGCCAGTTCCAGCCCTCTCCCAGCTGCTTCACCGTCGCCTCCTCAGTGGGCGTGCGCGCCGGCGCCATGGCCGGAGCGGGCGCCGTCGCGCAAGACGTATGTCCGGCTGCAGTAGGGGCATTCGACTCGCCCTTCCGCGCCCAGGTTGAGATAGACTTTGGGATGGCCGAGGGGACCGCCCCCGCCGTCGCAGGCGACCCGGTCGGTATCGACAGAGATGAGCTCGAGAGGTTCCGTCACGACTTCCTTCCTTTCACGCCGGCGGATGATAGCGGCCACGGCCGCCGCGGTCATGCTTCCCGCCTGCGCCCCGACCGTCACGCCCGCCGGTACCGCGATGCACGCCCCGACGCTGACCGACAAACACTATGTCGCGGCCGACGGCACGTCCCTGCCGGTCGCGATCTGGCCTGCGGCAAATGGCACCCCCACCGCCGTGATCCTGGGCCTGCACGGCTTCGGCGACTATCGCATGGCGTGGGACGAGCCGGCGACGATCTGGGCCAGGCAGGGCATCACGACCTATGCCTACGACCAGCGTGGCTTCGGCGAGAGCCCGACCCGCGGGCGCTGGTCTGGCACCGAGGCGCTGGTCGACGACGCGCGGGCCATGCTGCTGCTGGTCCAGGCGAGACACCCCGGCGTGCCGATCTACCTCGCCGGCGAGAGCATGGGCGGCGCCGTGGCGCTGGTCGCGGCCGACCGTGGCGCGGGGATCGAGGGGCTGATCCTGTCGGCGCCGGCGCTCCGCTCGCGCGATACGTTCGGGCCGGTCGCCAGCGCCGGCCTGTGGTTCTTCGCCCATACGATCCCCTGGATGCCGTCCGGACCGACCTCGATCGACTACATGCCGACCGACAATCCCAAGACGATGGAGAAGCTGCGCAGGGATCCGAAGATGCTGCGCCAGGTGCGCCTCGACATGGGCTACGGGCTGGTCGGCCTGATGGACGACGCCCGTGCCTCTGCCGAGCGCATCAAGGTGCCCTACCTGATGCTGCACGGGCTGGGCGATCGCATCGTGCCGCAGGATCCCGTGCGGGCCGCCATCGAGGTGATGCCGCCGCGGCCCGATTCGAAGCTCGCCTTCTACAAGAACGGCTACCACCTTCTGCTGCGCGACAAGGCGGGCGACAAGGTCGCCGAGGACGTCGTCGTGTGGGTCGCCGACCACCAGGCGGTGCTGCCCTCCGGCGCGGACGTCACGCGCTCGCATCCCGAGATTGCCGCCTTGTGGGGCTCCCGGCGCGCAAGCCGCCAGGAGCCGCTGATCACCGAAGGCCAGGGCAGAAACTGAATTCATGTGCCTCCCCAGTTCCGCTGCTACGGAGCGGACAGATCTCGGATGGTCACAAAGTCATCTCGGTCATCTCGCACCCTCTGGGAACAGGCGTAAAGATTCGGCCCGGAATTTTGCGTCATTTGCGTCACATCGTCATTATCCTTTGAAATCAACGACTTGGCTGTGACGCAAACAGAGAGCGCTGCGTCACCGGGAATGGATTTGCGTCGGCGCTGACAGTCACGGGGGTGTCCTTCACGTCGTACGGAGCCTTGCCCCCAACGCATTATCACAGCACCGCGGGAACTGGTCGGCTGCGTAACCGGGGTGGTTCGCTCCTGCGGCCACGACCGCGTGCCATCAAGGGCCCTTGTCCCCGATCGGCGCAGAAGTGCATGCTCCAGAATCAGCACATTGTTAGAATTTCGGTTTACAAGCAAATCGTACTGATCTTTACTATCTCCCACAGCCCTGCGAAGAGACCGGGCTTCAAGGGAGGTGGCGATGCTGTCGAACAAGTGGGTGCTGCTGGCTGCCGGGCTCGTCCTGGCGACCGGCGCCGAGGCGCAGGACAAGGTGCCCGGCGTCACCAACACCGAGATCTCGATCGGCCAGAGCGCGCCGCTCAGCGGACCGGCCTCGGCCTTCGGAATCTACAGCCGAGTCTACGAGGCCTACTTCAAGATGCTGAACGATCAGGGCGGCATCAACGGCCGCAAGATCGTCTTTCATCTGCTCGACAATGGCTTCAGCCCGCCGAAGGCGCTCGAGATGTCGCGCAAGCTGGTGGAGGATATCGGGGTGCTGGCGGAGGTCGGCACGGTCGGCACGCCCACCAACACGGCGACGCAGCGCTATCTCAACGGCAAGAAGGTGCCGCAGCTGCTGATCTCGGCCGGCGGCAGCAAGTTCAACGATCCCAGGCAGTATCCCTGGACCGTGCCGTTCTACCCGCAATTCGAGACCGAGGCCGCGGGCTACGCCAAGTACGTGCTGAAGACCCAGCCGAACGCCAGGATCGCCGTGCTCTACCAGAACGACGACTATGGCAAGGACTTCCTCAAGGGCCTGAAGAAGGGCTTGGGCGAAGCCAACCAGAAGATGATCGTGGCCGAGGCGAGCTACGAGCTCACCGACCCGACGGTCGATTCGCAGATCATCAGCCTCAAGGCATCGGGCGCCACGGTGTTCATGAACTTCACCACGCCCAAGTTCGCCGCGCAGGCGATCCGCAAGGCCCACGAGCTCGGCTGGACGCCGCTGCAATTCGTCTGCAGCCCGTCGAACTCGCTGCCTGCCGTGCTGGTTCCGGTCGGCCTCGACAAGTCGGTCGGCCTGATGTCGGCGCAGTTCTACAAGCAGCCCGGAGACCCGGCCTGGGACAAGGACCAGGGTGTGATCGACTACATGGCCTTCATGAAGAAGTACGCACCCAGCGATTCGCCGACCGATTCGATCGGAATCTCGGGCTACATCAACGTGTCGATGGCCGAGCATGTCTTCAAGGCCGCCGGCAGGGATCTGTCACGCGACAACCTGATCAAGGCGGCGACGACCTTGAAGGACGTGACCCTGTCGATGCTGCTGCCCGGCATTGCCCTCAGCAACACGCCGACCAACTATAGTGCCTACCACAATTTCCGGCTGTCGCGCTTCGACGGCAAGGGATGGATCGCCGTCGAGACCATTCGCGCGGAGTAGCCCGAGTACAGCCCAGTCACCGCACTCAGGGGAGAGGCCGATGCGTGGATTGATGATGGACGAGCCGCTCATGATCTCGTCCCTGCTCGAGCACGCTGCGGCGGCGCACGGCTCGACCGAGATCGTCGCCCGCACGCCGGAGGGCGGCATGCATCGCACGACCTACGGCGCGGCGCTGAGGCGCAGCAAGCAGCTTGCCCAGGCCATGATCGCGCTGGGCATGAAGCCGGGCGATCGCGTGGGCTCGCTGGCCTGGAACACGCACCATCATTTCGAGCTGTTCTACGGCATCTCGGGCACGGGTGCGGTCCTGCACACCATCAACCCGCGACTGTTCGACGAGCACCTCGTCTACATCGTCAATCACGCCGAAGATCGCTGGCTCTGCGTCGATGCCGCGACCCTGCCGATCGCCGAGCGCCTGGCGCCGCAGCTGCCCGGCGTGCAGGGCTGGATCTACATGAGCGTCGATCCCGAGCCGCCAAGGTCGTCACTGCCCGGCCTGATGAGCTACGAGCGCCTGCTGGCGGCGCAGGACGGCGCCTACGAGTGGCCGAGCTTCGACGAGCGCCAGGCGTCGGTGATCTGCTACACCTCGGGCACCACCGGCCAGCCCAAGGGCGTGGTGAACACGCACCGCTCGACCTTGCTCAGCGCCCTGGTCATGAGCACGGCCGACATGATCGGCGGCTACCGCTCGGGTGCACGCGAGACCTACATGCCGATCGCCCCGCTGTTCCACGGCAACGGCTGGCAGATGGTCTACACGGCGCCGCTCAGCGGCCACAAGCTGGTCATGCCCGGGCGCAACTTCGAGCCCGACAAGCTCCATGAGATCATCGCGAACGAGGCCGTGACGGTCGCCGCCGGGGTGCCGACGATCTGGCTCACCTTGGTCGACTACATGGACCAGAAGGGCCTGGCGCTGCCGAGCCTGCGGGCGGCACTGGTCGCCGGCACCAAGCCGCCGCGCAGCCTGATCGAGGCCATGGAGGGCCGCTACGGAATCGAGGTGGCGCAGTGCTGGGGCATGACCGAGGCGCTCGGCGTCACCCGCTGCACCATGCCGTCGGGCGCTGCCGACGCGCCGTTCGACGAGCGCGTCGGCCACAAGCTCCGCCAGGGACGCGTCGCCTTCACGACCAGGCTCCGGATCGTCGATGACGATGGCAAGGTGCTACCACGCGACGGCGAGGCGTTCGGCCATCTGCAGGCGCGCGGCCCGATGATTGCCGGCGCCTATCTCAAGCAGGAAGCGCCGACCCTGGATGGATGGCTGCAGACCGGCGACGTCGCCCGGCTGTTTCCCGACGGCACGGTCGAGATCGTCGACCGCTCCAAGGACGTGATCAAATCGGGCGGCGAATGGATCAGTAGCGCCGCGGTCGAGAACGCCGCCATGGGGCATCCCGCTGTCGCGCAGGCCGCCGTGATCGGCATCGCCCATCCGCGCTGGCAGGAACGCCCTCTTCTTGTCGTCGTGCGGCGTCCGGGGAAGGACGTGACCATCGAGGAGCTGATCGAGTTCCTGCGCCCGCAGATGGCCTCGTGGTGGCTGCCCGACGACGTCGCCTTCATCGACCAGCTGCCGATGACCGCGACCGGCAAGATCCACAAGGTCTCGCTACGCGAACGCTTCAAGGACACGGTCTCGGTCGCGGCGGAGTGAAGCAGAGGTCCCTCGCTGGCGACGCTTGCTGCGCAAGCGTCTCGCTCGGGATGACAGCGCTGCTGTTGCGCAAAGCAGCATCGATGGCATCCCGACCATTGCGAGGGACCTTTCCTCGGTGGGCAATTCAGAAGAACATGTTCGACAGCAACGCGAGGAGCCTCTGAATGCGCCGGGCCCAGAAGGTCATCGTCACCTGCGCGGTGACCGGATCGATCCACACGCCGACCATGTCGGACCACCTGCCGATCACCGGCGACCAGATCGCCGCGGAGGCGGTTGCCGCGGCGGAGGCCGGGGCGGCAGTGCTGCATCTGCACGCGCGCGAGGAGAAGGACGGCAAGCCGACCCAGAAGCCGGAAGCCTTCGCGCGCTTCCTGCCGCGCATCAAGCAGCAGTGCGATGCGGTGGTGAACGTCACCACCGGCGGCGGGCTCGGCATGACGCTCGACGAGCGGCTGGCGGCCGCCAAGTGGGCCAAGCCCGAGGTCGCCTCGATGAACATGGGCTCGCTGAACTTCGGCATCTTCGGCGCCGCCGAGAAGATCGCGAGCTTCAAGCACGAATGGGAGAAGCCCTATCTCGAGATGACGCGCGATTTCATCCTGAGCAACACGTTCGCGCAGATCGAGCGCGGCCTCAAGGAACTCGGCGCCAACGGCACCCGCTTCGAGTTCGAATGCTACGACGTCGGCCATCTCTACAACCTTGCCCACTTCCTCGAGCGCGGCCTGGTCGAACCGCCGCTGTTCGTGCAGGGGGTCTTCGGCATCCTGGGCGGCATTGCTGCCGAGCCCGAGAACCTGATGCACATGCGGGCGACGGCCGACCGGTTGTTCGGCGACCAGTACTACTTCTCGGTGCTGGGCGCGGGCCGCCACCAGATGCCGATCGCCACCATGAATGCCGTCATGGGCGGCCATGTCCGCGTCGGCATGGAGGACAGCCTCTATATCGGCCGCGGCAAGCTCGCCGCGAGCAACGCCGAGCAGGTGGCCAAGATCGTCCGCATCCTGCGCGAACTGTCGCTCGAGCCGGCGACCGCGGCAGAAGCGCGCGAGATGCTCGCGCTCAAGGGCGGCGACAACGTCGGGTTCTAGGTTCTCTCGCCTTGCCTCCCCCGCAATCGCAGGGCATTCGCATATGAGAGCGCTTTCATTCTCCTCCCTAGCGAAGCTGGGGAGGTGCCCCCGTAATCGGGGGCGGAGGGGTCATGGGCCGCAGTCCCGCTGCTCATGACCCCTCCGTCGCCGTAAACGGCGACACCTCCCCAGCGAAGCTGGGGAGGAAACTTTACGCCGCTTGGCGCCGTCCCGGCCGCGTCGCCGGCGGTGCCTCTTCCGACATCGACAGCAACCGCCGCTTCATCGCCAGCAGCGTGTCGGCCGCCTTGGCGAGGTCGGCGCGGTCCATGCCCTCGACGATGCGGGCGTTGAACTTGTCGGTCTCCTTGCGCACCTGCTTGAGGAAGCTCTGCGCCTGCTTGGTGAGATAGACGCGCTTCACCCGACGGTCGACGGGGTCGGCCTGGCGCATCACGAAGCCGGACGATTCCAGGCGGTCGATCAGGCCGCCGAGCGCCACCTTGCCGAGATCGAGCTCGTTGGCGAGCTCGGTCTGCGGCGAGCCGTTGCGCCGCGACACGAAGGCCAGCACCCACCATTGCGAGCGCGTGATGCCGAGCGGCGCCAGGGCACGGTCGAACATCATGCGGCGCAAGCGCGAAACGTCGTGGATCAGGTAACCCAGTCGCAGATCCCAGTCCGGCTGCTCGATCGAGCCGTCCGGGTTTGTCTTTTGCGTCATTCCAAGGCCACCGTGCTGATGTCGAGGGAAGCTGACCTCATATCATATGCCTGCGTACGATAACAATGGAACCCTCGCATCGGCCCGAGAAAACACCGAAGCAGAACGACACTGTAGAACACATATGTAGTGTAAACATGTTTGCGACTTTCGGCGGATTGGCTACTCTGCAGCCCGATCAGGCAGCAAGCCCTTCGAGGGCTTCCATCGCGCGGTGGAGCCGGCGATGCTGAGCGAAGGTCCATAGGGGAACGAGCCATGGCGGATACCTATCGCACCATCCTGGTCGAGCGCGCAGCCCTCGGCTACGCCGTGGTGACGCTCAACCGGCCGGACAAGCTCAACGCCCTCTCAGTTGAGCTGCGCTCCGAGCTGATCGCCGCGATCGGCGCCCTGCAGGCGGATCCGGCGATGCGCGTGCTGATCCTGACCGGCGCCGGGCGCGCCTTCACCGCCGGCCTCGACCTCCACGAATGGGGCGCGAGCCGCAATTCGGCCGGCGGCTTCGAGCTCGATGTGACCGCCGCCCTCGCCCGGTTCGAGGGACCAGTCATCGGCGCCATCAACGGCCCTGCCGTGACCGGTGGCTTCGAGATTTCGCTGGCATGCGATGTCCTGATCGCCTCGACAAGCGCCAGCTTCTGCGACACCCACGTAAAGATGGGCCTGCTGCCGGGCTGGGGCATCTCGGTCCGCCTGGCTCGCCGCATCGGCCTGTCGCGCGCCAAGGAGCTGGCGCTCACCGCGCGCTTCATCTCCGCTGCCGAGGCCGCAGCCTGGGGGATCGTCAACACGGTGGTGGCGCCAGAGACGCTGCTGCCACATTCCCGCGGCCTCGCCGAGCAGATGCTGGCCGGCGTGCCCGAGACACTGGTCGCCTACAAGAACCTGATCGACGACGGCTATGACCTACCGATGGGCGAGGCCCTGGCTCGCGAGCGCACGACGGCGCAGGTCAACAACGGCCGGGTCGGGCACGACGCCATCGCCAGCCGATGGCCCGGCGGCCGGCCGACCAGGGAGGCCTGAGATGGCCAGGAGCTCGCGCAACGTCGCCCTGACGGCGCTGCGCGTTGGCGGGCGCCTGCTCTACGAACGTGCCGTCCATCCGATGGCGCGCACCTTGGACGATGTGCCCTGCTCGCCCAATGCCATCACCCCGGAATGGCTGACGCTCGCGGTCTGCGGCGCGGTGCCGGGAGCCGTGGTGACCCGGGTCATGGTCGAGGCCGTGAGCGCAGGCACTCAGGAGCGCCATCGGATCCACGTCGAGTACAACGAGGCCGGACGGCGCGCCGGCTTGCCCACCTCGATCTTCACCAAGTCGTTGCCGAGCTTCGTCACGCGCATGGTCGCGGGCTTCGGCGGCCACGCGCGCGTCGAGGGCGGTTTCTACCTGCATATCCGCCCGCTGCTGCCGATCGAAGCGCCGACCTGCTACTACTCGACCTACGATCGGCAGACCTTCAGTGCAATCCATCTCCTGGAGGATCTCGTCGCCACAAAGCAGGCGACGTTTTGCGGGCACGAGACCAAGGTCACCCGCGCCATGGCCGAGGACCAGATCGACCTCTTGGCCGCGATGCATGGCCGCTTCTACGCCGATGCGACGCTCTCCGAACGCTTCCGCTGGCTCGCCGACTATCCGAGATGGTTCACCATCGGCGCGCAGAAGATGCAGACCGAGCACTACACCCGGAAGGCGCTCGACGCGGCGGCGCGCCTGATGCCGGCGAAGCTGATGCAACGCCGGCACGAGGTGTGGCCCGCGACCATGAAGGCGCTCGCGATCCACCAGCGCGAACCTTCGACCTTGCTGCACTCCGACGTGCATATCGGCAACTGGTACCAGACCGGCGCCGGGCGCATGGGGCTGTGCGACTGGCAGTGCCCTTCGCGCGGCCACTGGTCACGCGACGTCGCCTATGCCTTGAGCTCCGGGCTGGCGCCCGAGGACCGCCGCGCCTGGGAGCGCGAGCTGCTGGCCCGCTACCTCGACCGCTTGGCCGCGCACGGCGCACCCCGGCTCGATCTGGACCAGGCCTTCACCTGGTATCGCCAGCAGCTCCTGCACGCCTTCTCGATGTGGACCATCACGCTACGGCATTCCCTGGTGCTGCCGTCGATGCAGAGCGAAGCCATGACGCTCGCCATGATGGAGCGCATCGCCATCGCCATCGACGATCTCGACGCGCTGGACAGCGTGTGAGGCCGCCCTGCACCTCTCCCGTCGTCGTGAGAGGTGAGTGGAAGCATCGGGTACTCCCACGCACCTCGTAGACGACGACGTCGAACAGGTAGTCGAGCCCGAGACCGCCATATTGCTCGGGCACCGTGCAGCACAGCAGCCCCTCGGCGCCGGCCTCGCGCTACAGCTCGCGCGGCACGGCGCCATCCCTCTCCCACTGGGCATGGAACGGCACGATCTTGCGCTCGACGAAACGGCGCACGGACTCGCGGAAGATGCGATGCTCCTCGCGAAACAGCGTGCGCTCGATCATGGCGCGGCTTCCTACTCGGCGAACTTGTGGAAGTCGGGCGTGCGCTTCTCGTTGAAGGCCTTGACGCCTTCCTTCGACTCCTCGGTGGCGTAGAACAGCTTCACCGCGTGCAGCGCCATGTTGCTGATGCCGCGGATGGCGTCCGAATCGGCGTTGAACGAGCGCTTGAGGAAGGCGAGCGCCGTCGGCGAGCGTTGCGCGATCTTGTCGGTCCAGTCCTGGACCGCCGCATCGAGCTCGGCCGCCGGCACGACCTTGTTGACCAGGCCCATCTCGCGCGCCTCGTGGGCGGTGTAGCGGTCGTTGATGAACCACATCTCGCGCGCCCGCTTGTCACCGATATGGCGGGCAAGGAATGCGGTGCCCCAGCCGGCGTCGAACGACCCGACCTTGGGACCGACCTGACCGAACTGCGCCGTGTCGGCGGCGATGGTGAGATCGCACAACGTCGCCAGCACGTTGCCGCCGCCGATGGCGAAGCCGTTGACGCGGGCGATCACCGGCTTGGGGATGTCGCGGATGATGGCCTGCAGCTCGTCGATCGGCAGGCCGACGACGCCTCGGCCGTCGTAGTTGCCGTCGTGCGCCGACTGGTCGCCGCCGGTGCAGAAGGCGCGGTCGCCGGCACCGGTCAGCACGACGCTGGCGACGTTCCTGTCGTTGGCCGCCTGCTGGAAGGCCTGGATGAGCTCCTCGACCGTGCGGCCGCGAAAGGCGTTGTAGACCCTGGGCCGGTTGATGGTGATCCACGCGGCGCGTCCGCGCACCTCGTAGAGGATGTCCTGGTAGGCGACTGGTGCCGACATGGTTCGTTCCTCCTCAATCAGATCATGTTCATGCCGCCGGAGACCGAGATGGTCTGGCCGGTGATGTAGCTGCCGTCCTCCGACGCAAGGAAGGCGACGATGCCGGCATAATCCTGCGGCTCGCCCATGCGCCTCAACGGGATGCCGCGCACCATGGCTTCCTGCCATTTGCGCGCCTGCTCACCCGAGCCCACGACCTCCTGCATCATGGGCGTGTTGGTCGGGCCGGGACAGATGGCGTTCAGCAGCACGCCGCTGCGCGCCAGCTCGCGCGCCATCGACTTGGTGAAGGCGACCATGCCGCCCTTGCAGGCCGAGTAGACCGCCTCGCCGCTGGTGCCGACGCGGGCGGCGTCCGAAGCGATGGTGACGACACGACCCCCGCCGCGCGCCGCCATGCCGGCGCACGCCGCCTGGTGCATGTTGAGTGGGCCGTAAAGGTTGATGCGAATGATGCGGTCCCACAGCGCACGGTCGGTCTCGAGGAACGGCATCGGCTGGTCCCAGCCGGCATTGTTGACCAGCAGCCAGGCCGGCCCGAGGTCGCGCTCGGCCTCGGCCACGGCTGCATCGACCGCCGCGCGATCGCCGATGTCGACGGCATAGGCCCGGCATTGCGGGCCGGCTTCCCCGGCCGTCTGCCGCGCGACCTCGGGCTTCAGATCGAAGATCGCGACCTTGCAGCCTTCTGCCGCCAAGCGAAGCGTGATGGCGCGGCCGATGCCCTGCGCCCCACCCGTCACGATCGCCGTTCTGCCTGACAATCCGCGCATGCTCGCTCTCCCGATTGCGCAATTATAATAAACTTGTGTACTATACGTAAGCAAGATAGTTCGATCGCAGCGAGGGTGTCGTCTTTTCGGATTGCGCATCGACGACGAGGAAAGATCCCTCACTGCGCTCGGGATGACAGTATCGTTGTCATCCCGAGCGTAGACGCTTGCCAAGCAAGCGTCGTAAGCGAGGGACCTTTCTCTTCAACACAGGAGGAACGCTTGCCAGGATTGTATTTCGAGGAGTTCTACGTCGGTCAGAAATTCGTGCACGCCGTGCGGCGCACGGTGACCGACATGGACAACATCCTGTTCACGGCGCTGACGCACAATCCGGCGGCGGTGCATCTCGACCACGAGTACGCCAAGACGACCGAGTTCGGGAAGCCGCTGGTCAATAGCGGCTTCACCCTGGGCCTCGTCACCGGCCTGTCGGTCGGCGACACCACGCTCGGCACCACGGTCGGCAATCTCGGCTGGGACGAGGTTCGTTTTCCCAAGCCGGTGTTCGCCGGCGACACGATCCGCGCCGAGACGACGGTGATCGAGGTGCGCGCCAGCAAGTCGCGGCCCGGCCAAGGCATCGTGACGTTCCAGCACCGCGGCCTGAACCAGCGCGACGAGGAGATCTGCATCTGCAAGCGCGCCGGCCTGATGCTGGGGAAGCCGAAATGAGACTGCGTTCCCTGCTCTTCGTGCCCGGCGACAGCCAGCGCAAGTTCGAGCGCGCCCGGGCAATCGGCGCCGACGGCCTGATCCTCGACCTCGAGGACGCCGTCGCGCCGTCGCGCAAGCCCGAGGCCCGCAAGATGCTGGCCGGCATGATCGCGCCCACCGAGGGCCGCCCCTGGAGCTGCTGGGTGCGCATCAATCCCTTCGAATCGGGCATGACGCTCGAGGACCTGGCGGCCGTGGTCATGCCGGGTCTCGACGGCATCGTCCTGCCCAAGGCCAACGGTTCGGGCGACGTGGTGCGGCTCGGCCATTGCCTCGATGCCCTCGAGGCCAAGGCCGGCATGCCCGGCGGCCATGTCAAGATCCTGGTCGTGGCGACCGAGACGCCGACGGCGATGTTCCATCTCGGCTCGTACACGCCGGCGCATCCGCGCCTCGCCGCCCTGACCTGGGGCGCCGAGGACCTGTCGAGCGCGATCGGCGCCACCACCAGCAAGGCGCCCGACGGCAGCTTCAGCTTCCCCTACCAGGTGGCCCGCGCGCAGTGCCTGTTCGCGGCGTGCGCCGCCGACGTGGCGCCGCTCGAGACGGTCTATACCGACTTCCGTGACGGCAAGGGGCTTGCCGAGAGCTCCCTGACGGCGCGGCGCGATGGCTTCACCGGGCGCATCGCCATCCATCCCGACCAGGTGGCGACGATCAATCGCTGCTTCACGCCGAGCGACGAGGACGTGGCCCATGCCCGCCGCGTGGTCGAAACCTTCGCGGCGCAGCCCGATGCCGGCACGATCGGCATCGACGGCAAGATGTACGACATTCCCCATCTCAAGCTGGCCCAGCGGGTGCTCGCCGCGCTGGCCCAGTCCTGACCGTCGAGAAGACAAGAATAGCCACGGATGAACACGGATGAACACAGATGCCTTATTCGGTTGGACCTACGCTTCCGCCAGCCTTCGAAAGGCAAAGTGTGGAAGGCCGTGACGCTCCGCGCTCGTGCGATCTGTGTGCATCTGTGTTCATCTGTGGCTTTTTCATCCTAGGGAGCCCGCCATGACCCACTCTCCCGCAATCGGTGACAATAGCCAGGCTGCCGACCACGCGGCGCTGCGCGACGGCGTGCGGGCCGTGGTCACGCGGTTCGGCGACGGCTACTGGCTCGAGCGCGACGAGGACGGTCACTTTCCGCGCGAGTTCCATCGCGCCATGGCCGAGGCGGGTTGGCTCGGCATCACCATGCCGGAGGAGTATGGCGGCGCCGGCCTCGGCGTGACCGAGGCGGCGATCATGATGCACGAGGTGTCGAGCCACGGCGGCGGCATGGCCGCCGCCTCGTCGGTGCACATCAACCTGTTCGGGCCGCATCCGATCGTGGTGCATGGCCGGCCCGAGCAGAAGGCTGACTGGATTCCGCGGCTGGTCGCCGGCGCCGACCAGTGCTGCTTCGGGTTCACCGAGCCCGACGCCGGCCTCAACACCACCCGCATAAAGACCTTCGCCGAGAAGGTGCCGGGCGGCTATCGCGTGCGCGGTCAGAAGGTGTGGACCTCGACGGCCCAAGTCGCCAACAAAATCATGCTGCTGACGCGCACCACGCCGTTCGAGAACGCGCGCCGGCCGACCGACGGCATCACGATCTTCTACACCGATCTCGATCGCTCGAAGATCGAGGTCCAGCGCATCGCCAAGATGGGCCGCAAGGCGGTCGATTCGAACGCCATCTTCATCGACGATCTGTTCGTGCCCGAGGAGCATCGCATCGGCGAGGAAGGCCGCGGCTTCTACTACATCCTCGACAGCCTCAATCCGGAGCGCGTGCTGGTCGCCATGGAGGCGATCGGCATCGGCCAGGATGCGCTGCGACGCGCCGCCAAGTATGCCCGCGAGCGTGTCGTTTTCGATCGTCCGATCGGGCAGAACCAGGGCATCCAGCATCCCCTGGCGGAGCGTTGGATGTACCTCGAATCCGCCTACCTGATGGCGAACCGCGCCGCCCAGCTCTACGATCAGGGCCTGCCGTGCGGCGCCGAGGCCAATGCGGCCAAGTTCCTGGGCGCCCGCGCCGGCCATGATGCCTGCCTGCAGGCGGTGATGACGCACGGCGGCTTCGGCTACGCCAAGGAGTATCACGTCGAGCGCCTGCTGCGCGAAGTCACGGTCACGCGCATCGCCCCGATCACCGAGCAGCTGATCCTGTCCTACATCGCCGAAAAAGTGCTCGACCTGCCGAAATCGTATTGAACCTCATTCGCTCTTCCGGACCGCGAGCATCTTGCTCGCTCATGATCATGAGCGAGCAAGATGCTCGCGGTCCGGAAGAGCATGAAGCCGCTTGCAACCAGAGGACCCGGCCGTGACCGCCCTGCCCGCGCTGACCCAGTTCCGGACCGAGCTTACGGCGGACCGCATCCTGCATCTGGTGTTCGACGCGCCGGGCCGCTCGTTGAACGTGTTCTCGAACGCGGCGATTCACGAGATCCTGGCGGTCGCCACCTGGCTCGAGGCCAGCGACGTGCGCGGCATCGTGGTGCGCTCGGGAAAATCGAGCGCGTTCTGCGCCGGCGCCGATCTCGGCGAGTTGGGCTCCGCCTACGACATGATCATGGCGGCCCCGCGCGAACGCCGGCACGCCCTCGCCGTCGAGCATTTCTCGCCGATCGGCCGTGCGTTTCGCATGCTCGAGACGGCCGGCAAGCCGGTCGCCGCCGCCATCCAGGGCCTGGCGCTGGGCGGCGGCTGCGAGCTTGCCCTGGGCTGCCACTATCGCGTCATGGCCGATACGCCGCAGACCGCGCTCGGCCTGCCCGAATCGCTGGTCGGCCTGCTGCCGGGCGGCGGCGGCACCCAGCGCCTGCCGCGCCTGGTCGGGCTAGCGGCGGCGATGCCCGTCCTGCTCGACGGCGCGCGCTTCTCCGCCCCGGTGGCCTTGGCAGCCGGGGCGGTGCAGGCGGTCGTGGCACCGGGCCAGGAGGTCGAGGCCGCCGAGCGCTGGATCCGGTCGGACCCCGATCCGCGCCAGCCGTGGGATCGCCCGGACTGGCGTCCCTTGCCGTGCGATACGGTGGCAACGGTCGTGCAAGCTGAGCGGCGCAAGATTCTCGAGCAGACGCAAGGCCACTATCCGGCGCCGCTCGCCATTCTCGAGTGCGTCGAGCGCGGCCTGCCGCTGACGATGAACGCTGGCATGGCGCAGGAGATCGACATCTTCGGTCACCTGATCCAGCGGCCGGAGCCGCGCAACATGATCCAGACCCTGTTCCTCGGGAAGCTCGACTACGAGAAGCGCCAGCGCTCGGAGACATTGCCGTCCAACCTCGCCGCTGTCCGCCGCGACGTCGCCGGGGCCCTGGCGCAGGCGGCGTCGCGCATCGCCGATCTCGAGACGGTTCGCCGCCAAGCCGGCTTCACCAAGCCGATCGCGACCGATCAGCCGGCATCAGCGTTCGGGCTGACCGTCGCGCCCGGCCTCGAAAGTGCCGGTCTCTGGTTCGAGCACCCTACCAGCGCAGATCAGAAGGCCGGCGCGCGATTGCTCGCCGCCGCCGCCTGCGCTGCCGCCGGGCACGCATCCCTCACCAGTAAGACGGACCAGCGTATCATCGACTATGCCTTGGTCGTCGATCTGGGTTTTCCAGGCTACCTCGGCGGCCCCTTCGCGCTGCTGCGCTACCTCGGCGCCATGCGAAGCGCGCTGTTGCTCGGGGGGTGACGCATACTCGCGTAGCGCGCCCTATTCTCCTCCCTGCGCGAAGCGCGGGCAGGTGCCCCCGCAGGGGGCGGAGGGGTCAAGAGCCTCGGTCGAAGCGTCGGTTCACTTCAATGCACACGTGTGTTGCTCATGCCCCCTCCGTCCGCATCGGCATTTTGGCCGCAAGGCGGCCAAAAGCCTGGGACGCGGACACCTCCCCGCCGAAGACGCCAGGGAGGAGAATGACCCTCAGCGCTGGCTCTCCGGCACCTTGAGGCGCAGCCCGTCGAGGGCATCGGTGACGTCGATCTGGCAGGACAGGCGCGATGTCTCGTTGTGGTGCGGGCAGAACTCGATCATCGTCTCCTCGTCGGATTTCTTCGGCGGCAGCTTGCTGGCCCATTCCGGCGGCACATAGACCATGCAGGTCGCGCACGAGCAGGTGCCGCCGCAATCGGCGTCGATGCCGGGCACCATGTTCCTGACGGCGCCTTCCATGATCGACAGCCCGTTGGCGATGTCGATGGTGTGCTCCTGCCCGTCCGTCGTCTCGAAGGTGATCTTTGCCATCTGTCGGTCCACTCACTCGTTCAGCGCTATAGGCGACAATCCTTCACCGCCACCCGTTCGTCGGCGAGCTTCGCCGTGTCGACACGCGCCCGCGCGCCGACCAGAACCTTGGACATCATGAATTCCGCCGCCCGGTTCATGGCATCGCAGGCCACCAGCACGCTATCGGAAAGATAGAACACGGCGAAGGACCGCCCCTCGTCCGGCCGGCCGCGGATGATTGCCTGATCGTGCCGGTCCGACAGGCCGGCGGTCTGCAGCTTGACGTCGTACTGGTCGCTCCAGAACCACGGCACCTGGTCGGGCGGCGCCGGCAGGCCACAGATCGCCGCCGCCGCCATGCGCCCCTGCTCGAGCGCATTGTGCACCGATTCCAGCCGCAGGCGCCGGTCGAGCAGGGGATGGTGCTGGTTGGTGCAGTCGCCGATGGCGTAGATCGCCGGATCGTCCGTGCGGCAGCGCGCATCGACGTCGATGCCGTTGGTGGTCGCGAGGCCCGCTGCCTGGGCAAGCTCGACGTTGGGCAGCGCGCCGACGCCGACCACGACCAGGTCGGCCGGAACAAGCAGGCCCTCGCAGACGACACGCTCGACCCGGCCGCGGCCTTCGAAGCTCGTCACGGCCACGCCGGTGTGGACCACGACCCCTTCCTCGCGATGCAGCCGCTCATAGAAAGTCGAAACCACCGGCCCGACGCCGCGCATCATCAGCCGCGGCGCCTGCTCGAGAACCGTAACGGCGAGCCCCAGCTTGACCGCGACGGCCGCCAGTTCCAGGCCGATATAGCCGCCGCCCACGACGACCAGCGACGTGCCGGCCGAGAACCTGGCGCGGATCGCCTCGACATCGGCGATGCTGCGCAGCGAAGCGATGCCCGGCAGCCCCGCACCGGGCAGGGGAAGCGGGCGCGCCCGGCTGCCGGTGGCGAGCACCAGGGACGTGTAGTCGAGGCTGGAGCCGTCGTCGAGCACGACGCGGCGCGCCGCCCGATCGATGCCCTCGGCACGGCGGCCGAGCAGCAGCCGGGTGCCGAACTTCTCGTAGAACGCCACCGGCTTCAGGTAGAGCCGGTCGAGTGCCAGGTCCCCCGCCAGATATTTCTTGGACAGCGGTGGCCGCTGATAGGGCGGATAGGGTTCGTCGCCAACCACCGTCACGGAGCCGGCAAATTTCTCCTGCGCCAGGCTGGCGATCAGCTGGCCGGCGGCGTGGCCGGCGCCCACGATGACGAGGTGCCGCCCGCTCATGTGCCAGCGAGGCTCCAGCCCAGACCAGCGTGGTTCGCACTGCTCATGCTTGGCTGAAGACGGTAGCCACAGATGAACACAGATGAACACGGATGCCCGACATGACTTTCGACTGAGGACGCTTCAGACATCTCCAGCGCTTGTCGCGAAGCAAGCACTCCGGTTGCAACGACACTTCTGTCATCCCGAGCGCAGCGAGGGACCTTTGTTGCAGCCTCAAAGGTCCCTCGCTGCGCTCGGGATGACAGCGATTCTCGACCGATCTCGTTACGAGCCTTCAGGGAATATCGCTTCGAGGTCAATCGATCCGTGTTCATCTGTGTTCATCTGTGGCTAAGAATAGAGCCTGGCTCGCTCGCAAGCGAAGCGAGGGCACGACTGAGCGGCATCGGTCACGCCGCCGCCTTGACGAAAGCGTAGCGGATCGGCAGTCGCTTGAGGCCGCTGACGAAGCTGGCCTCGACCCACGCCGGCGCGCCGGCCAGCTCGACGTGGTCGAGGCGCGGCAGCAACTCGCGGAAAAAGGCGCGAATTTCCATCCGGGCGAGATGCATGCCGAGACAGAGATGCGCCCCGAAGCCGAAAGCGAGATGGCGGTTCGGCGAGCGATCGATGCGGAAATCAAACGGGTCCTCGAACACGTCCTCGTCGCGATTGCCCGATGGATAGCACATCATCAGGCTGTCGCCTGCCCTGATCTGCTGGCCACGGAGGAGATAGTCCTCGGTCGCTGTCCGGAAGAAATGCTTCACCGGCGAGACATAGCGGATCATCTCGTCGACGGCCCGGCCGAGCAGCTCGGGCTCGGCGCGCAGCCGCGCGAGCGCGCCCGGGGTCTGCATCAGGGCCAGCAGGCCACCCGAGGTCGTCGAGCTCGTCGTGTCGTGGCCTGCCGTGGCGATGATGACGTAGTACGACGAAGCCTCGAGCTCGCCGATCGGCCGGCCGCCGAGGGTCGCATTGGCGATGACCGTGGCGACGTCGTCGCGCGGCGAGCGCCGCCGGTCGGCAGTCATGCGGGCGAAATAGGCGAAGAAGTCCTTGTAGGTCTCCCGCCGGGCACCCTGGCGCCGCATCTCCGGATCGGTCGAGCCCAGCAGCTCCTGGGTGAGCCGCAGCATGAAGGCCTCGTCCTCCACCGGCACGCCCAGGATGGTCATGATGACACGCAGCGGATACCAGTTGGCGATGTCGCGGGCGAAGTCGCAGGCGCCGCCCATCGCCTCCATGCGGTCGACGAACTCGCGCGCCAGGATCGCGATCTGGCGATCGAGCTTCTGCAGGCTGGGCGGCATGAACCACGCCTGGGTGATGGCGCGGAACACCCGGTGATCGGGGTCGTCCATGTTGACGAGCGTGCGCAGCGCCGAATCGCGGCGGCCTGTCAGCCGCTCCAGCTTCTCCTCGTCGGCGAGCGGGGCGAGGGTCGAGCGCGGCCCGTTCACGAAGAATGCGGGCTGGCGCTCGATCTCGACGATGTCGGCATGGCGGGTCACCAGCCAGAACGGACGGTAACCCTCGGGCGCCACCCAATGCACGGGAGCCGAGCGGCGCAGGGGCGTGAAGAGCGCATCGTAGGCCGACTGGTCGACGTAGGTGCGGGGATCGACCACGGCGCGGGCCAGGGCTCTGTCGTCCATCGCTGTCCTCCCTCCGGTTGACCCCATCGTCTATCAGGCTATACACTTCCTAACAATTGTTAGATTTGACGGTCGGCACGGAGGAACGCATGGACACCGCCCTGGTCAATCCGGAGATCCCGTCAGGCGATGTCGACATGGTGGTCGAGGACCGCGAGCGGCACCTGTTCCGGGTCGCGCGGCGCGCCTTCACCGAGCAGTCGGTGCTCGAACGCGAGCACGACACGATTTTCGACCGCTGCTGGCTCTATCTCGGTCACGGCTCGGAGATCGCCGGCAATTGCGACTTCATCACCCGCGCGGTCGGCGGCCGCGAGCTGATCTTCAATCGCGACCGCGGCGGGGCGGTGCACGCTTTCCTGAATACCTGCCCGCATCGCGGCGCCATGGTGGTGCGCGAGCGCAAGGGCAACGCGCTGTCGTTTCGCTGCTTCTATCATGGCTGGTCGTTCAACGTGAACGGCCGCTTCGCCTCGCGCTTCGAGGAAGGCAACTACGGCAAGGAGCACTATGGCGGCGGCTGCGCCGACCTGGCCCAGGTGCCGCGCCTGGAAAGCTACCGCGATTTCTGGTTCGTGAACTTCGACCGCAACGCCATGTCCCTGGCCGACTACCTGGCGGGTGCCAGGGAGTACATCGACCTCGTCGCCGACCAGTCGGAGGCCGGCATGGAAGTGGTCGGCAGCGGCCAGCAGTATCGCATCAACGCCAACTGGAAGCTCCTGGCCGAGAACAGCATAGACGCCTTCCATGGCTTCCCGGTGCACAGCACCTACTTCGACTATCTGAAGAACATCGGCAGCCTGCGCATGGACTCGGGCACCGGCGATTTCACCGCCCGCGGCATGACCGATCTCGGCAACGGCCATGCCGTCATCGAGTACGCCTCGCCATGGGGCCGGCCGATTGCCCGCTGGGTGCCGTCATGGGGCGAGGAGAAGCGCGAGCTGGTCGAGCGTCTGCGCCAGAACCTGGTGCAGCGCTTCGGGGAGGAGCGCGGGCTACGCATCGCCGAGACCAGCCGCAACATGCTGATCTTCCCCAACCTGGTCATCAACGACATCATGGCGATCACCATCCGCACCTTCTATCCCGAGGCGCCCGACCGGATGACCGTCAGCGCCTGGGCGCTCGCCGCCCGCGGCGAGGACAGCGAGCTGCGCAAGCTCCGCCTGTTCAACTTCCTCGAGTTCCTGGGGCCGGGCGGCTTTGCCACGCCGGACGATCAGGAGGCGCTGGAGAACTGCCAGCGCGGCTACAAGAACAGGCGCGAGGTGGCCTGGAACGACATCTCCAAAGGCATGCCGCGCGTCGGCAGGCCGATGAACGACGACGAGGAGCAGATGCGTTGCTTCTGGCGGCAATGGCGTCAGCGCATGGCGGGTGCCCGATGAACGCCGACGCGAGCCTCGCCGGCGCCCCGGGCCTGGACGATCCCGGGCTGCGGAGCCGCATGGAGGATTTCCTCTATCTCGAGGCCGACCTGCTCGACGAATGGCGCATCGAGGAGTGGTTCGCGATGTTCGCCGAGGGCGCCACCTACGAGGTGCCGCCGACCGGTGACGGCGACGAGACCGATCCGGCGACGTCGCTGTTCTATATCGCCGACGACTACGTCCGCCTGCGCGAACGCATCGAGCGCCTGAAGAAGAAGGAGGCGCACTCGGAGTTCCCGCGCTCGCGCCAGCGCCACATGATCGGCAACGTGCGCGTCACCGGCATGGACGCGGGCGTGGCCGAGGTGAGCTGCAATTTCGTCACCTGGCGGGCAAAGCGCGGCGTCGTCGATACCTACTACGGCAAGCACCGCTACCGCATCGACTGCACCTGCCGGCCGTGGAAGATCAAGGCCAAGCGCTCGATCCTCGACATGGACATGCTCTATCCGGGAAAGCTCACGATCATCGTTTGAGCGTTGGTCTCCTCCCCGGCCTCGCTTTCGCTCCGCCGGGGAGGAGAGGACACACGGAAGTGCAACCCTTGAACCGTCACCCTCCCGTCACGTAAGACCGACCGATGAAGATTGACCGCCCTGTCCGGTCCGAGCGTTTCGCGGCGCCGGTCGAAGTTCCCCGGAAGGACAAGCAGACAAAAGCCGACAAGACCCGGGCGCGCCTGATCCAGGTCGCCAAGCGGCTGGTCCAGGAGGACGGCTCGGACCGAGTCACGCTGCGCCGCATCGCCGCCGGCGCCAAGATGAAGGCCGGCAGCATCTACTATCACTTCGATTCGCGCGACGAGATCATCCGCGCGGTGCTGGAGAGCGGTGTCGGCGGCGCCCGCACGGCGGTGATGCAGGCGATCGACGCGGCCGGGCCCGCGAGCTCGCCGCTCGACCGCCTGCGCGCCGCGCTACGCGCCCACCTCGCCTACACGCTGCAGGAGCACTTCTCGTCGCGCCTGAAGGCGATCCGCCGCCTGCCCAAGCGGCTGCGCGACCATCACATGAAGCAGGAGCGCGAGTACGCCGCCATCTTCGCCGACCTGCTCGCCGAGGCGCAGAATAAGGGACTGCTGCGATCCGGCTTCAACCTGTCGGTGGTGCGCATGCTGAGCATGGGCGCGCTGACCTGGGTCGCCGAATGGTACAGCCCGGACGGCCCGCTCACGCCCGACGACGTCGCCGACGAGCTGATGCGGCTGCTCGCCGGCGGCATCGTCAAGCCGGGCGCCAGCCCAATCGGATGACGGAGCTCAACTCGGCGGCGCGATCAGGAAGGCCTTGGAGGAGTTGAAGATCCAGGTCTCGACCATGCCGGTGACCTGAGGCTTGCGCCCCAGTTCGCTGAGCGCCCCGGCCAGGCACATCCAGTTCAGGATCTCCTGCTGGCCACTGTCCTCGACAGCAGCGCCCGGGCAGTTGCGCCAGGTCTGCCAGTCGGCGCTGCGCAGCGCCTCGAACATGCGTTTGTCGGCCGGCGTATCGGGATAGAGGTAGTGGTTCTTGGCGGTCAGGAAGGCGTGCGACCAGCCCGAGGAGGCGAGCAGCGCCACGCGCCAAGGCGAGGCCGCGAGGATGCGCGCCGTTGCCGCACCGAGATCGAACAGGCGGCGCGGCGTCGGTGCCGGCGGATCGAGGTCGGCCTCGCCGATCTCGCGGTCGAAAACCGGCAGGCCGCCGCGCTGGGCGAGCACGCGTCGGCCGTAGCAATTGATGGCCACGGGCACGATCGGATAGCCGAAGCCGTGGCGGGCATAGTCGAGATACATGATCGCGTTGGTGAAGGCGTGGCCCAGCGGATGATGCAGCGGCTTGTAGGCGTAGGCGGTATCGAAGCCCTCCTCGATCAGGGCGCTCGCCAGGTGCTTGGCCGCCTGGCGATGGCCCGGCAGGTCGTAGGTCTTGTCGGCCTCGCCCCACACGTTGTTCGGCGGAACCGCGAACTTGAAGCGGTCGTAGGCGCTGACGCAGTAGGGTGGAACGACGTCCTCCTTGAAGTTCTCGTACTGGTCGTCGCCCCAGATCAGCACGAAGTCGGGGTCGAACGCGTCGAGCGCCGCCCGGGTCCTTTCCATCCAGCCGACCAGGTCGGCGCGATGGCGGGCGGCAGACGATGCGCCCTCGTCGTTGCCCCATTCGGCCTGCATCGCCGCGGGCCAGCCGGCCGGCGTCCTGAGTTTCTCGGGCAGGCGCGGGTTCTGAAGCATGCGCTTCAGGATCCACGCCATGCGCTCGTCGGCGCCCCACAGCGGTGGATAGTGCGAGATACCGAGGGCGAGGATTTCAGCCATGGTGCTTTCCTAACACTCGACAGAATTTCCACGAGCTTCGGCCGGCGCGTGGCGCGCGTCAACCGCCTGAGCGCAGATCCATCCGGCGGCCGATCAGCCGCAGCGGACCACGACGGAGGCCGGCCCCCGCACGGTGGCGGCGTCGCCCCGCGTCGGCATGTTGGTCATCGCCAGCACGCTGTAGTTGCCGCGACTCTCTCGGCACATGGCGACGGCCCGGGTCTGGCAATCGCCCGGCATCCCGCAATTGACCTCGATGGCCGGTTTTCCGTCCGACCAGGTGACGACCTTGGCATCCGTGCGCGTCATCGGATCGTTGCCGGGCGTGGATCGGGTATCGCCGCAGGCCGCCGCAAGCCCGGCGATGGCAATACCCAGCATCCAGCGCAGCGTCGATCGCGATGTCATGAGCTCCCCCTGTTGCCCGATCGCCGTCGGGTCGCCCGAGAGTACAGGCCGGCGCCCGATGCGTATAGTCTCCGCCGCCTCACGACCGCCTCCCCCGGACCTCGCCCATGATGCGCCCCGCCCTCTCCCTGTTGCTCGCCACCTTCGTCGTCCTGCCTGGCAGCCTTCGGGCGCAGCAGACGAACGAGCAGCTTGCCGCACGCTGCGCCGAGCTCGGTGCCATCTTCGACCGCTACGGCGGGCGACGCAGCGAGGGCTCGGGCGGGCCCGACATGACGCGGCTTGGCGCCGGCATCGATTGCCAGAAGGGCCGCTACCAGCAGGGCATCAAGGCTCTGGAGGACCTGCTCGACCGCAAGAGGATCCCCTATCCAAAGGGCTAGCCTAGCTAGACTAAACTAGTCTAGCTATGGGGAAGTTCAAGCAGTCTAGCACCTTCTGCCAAGGAACCCCACAGCATGCATGCCTGCCACAATGACATTGAATCGCCTTGGTACTGAAACCCGAGAGATGCTAGTCACCGTGTTCCAACGACTATGTCGAGTCTCTTGAAGAGTTCGGGGATAGAGGTCTTCGGAGCCTGAACAACCGAAGACTGGCCTAAATCGACCAGCGTCGTCTTAGTTACATCGATCGATGCAATCCACAGGGAGGGCGGTATGCGCACCGATAAAGCGCGAGGAGCCGAGGAATCATAGAATGTTCTCTCGTCAGAGACTGCATATAGCAATGGCCTACTCCAGAACACATTCTCAAAGCGAAATCGGCCATCTATGTCAGTTAGAATAGTAATTCCTCCGGCGTTCTTCAGTGCGGCGAGAAACTCAGTGAACCAGCGTTCATACATCTCTTCGAGATCTAAGGCATTCAGCGCTGCGAGCTTAACTTCCTCAAACGTATCACCTCTCCTGCTTTTCAGAGAAAGGATTGCGGCGCCAATCATTGCCAACCGCTTGTCGACCTCAATCCTTTCTGCGGTCCACTTTGTTGAAGAATCTCGAATATCTTTCACTCTCGCAGACGCTGCCGATACAGTGCTTTCCAGAATTGAAAGTTTAGCCTTTTCTTCTCGCAGTTTCTCGTTGAATCCCTGCAAGTCCGCTTGAGAATTCTTAAGGGATAGGGCACTTGCAAAATCTCGCTTGAGCTCATTGAGCAAACGGCTCCATTCAGCAAGCGCAAGCTCGGCCTTTTCCATATCGCGGGTTCGTTCTAAGTACTCACCGTTAGCTACGATAACCTTCGAATCGGTATCGACGGCCGCCCTAAACAGATCTCAGCGCTAATTGGGACGTACTCCCAATGCTTCATTACCTTGCCAACACTCCGAACTAACTTGGGATCAGCAAGTGTAACATTGGCGAGTCGAACTTCCACCCTCGTTTTCGCACTAGCACCACCGAGTGAATCCCAGGCACGCTTCCCGTCACCTCTGCCAGTTTCCAGAAACATACTATGGCCTCGACATTGATCAAAATTTCTCTTCGAGTCTGGCCATGTCCTTTGCGGCGGCAGTCCTTGAATATTTTCTTCGTATTCATTCTTGACAGACACGTCCTTCTTGATATTTTGCCAATCGCTGCCAATAAAAAATAAGTCCATGGCACGAGAGGATACATCTCGACCATTGATGACGAGCTGCGGCTCAAATTCAACAAGCGCCTTGTCGCCTTGATTTCGAATCTCAATACACAATTTTGGAGAACAAGATCCACATTCAGAGTATATTCTCGCCTTAACCTCAATCTTCTCAGCTGCATATCTACTTGTAAGCATAGACGCCACTTGTTTTTTGAGCGAATCTACTCGTTGGTGAGCATCATGCTTCTTGGATTTGGCGGATTCCAGATCAACCATGGCCGCAGCAACATTGTCCGATAGCTGCCTCTTCTTCTCATTGTAGTCAGTATCTTTCAGTGCTTGTTCCCTTGCGAGTATTGCCTCTTCTGTGGCAACTCTTGATTCGGCGGATGAAATCTCTGCCTCAAGTTCAGCTATTCGCAACTTCAAGGGTGATGCAGCCCTTTCAAACTCCAAGCGCCCCTCGCGAACTAAGGTCTCTGCTACGGCTAGATTGGTCGTTGCCTCCGTGACTTGCCGATGGATATACTCCGACAATCTCTCCGCTAATGCTTTGTCCTTCGATGCTGCCGCTATGGCATTTGCAACGGCGGCCTCCATTTGCTCTTCCTGAGCAGACGTTCGATATTGCTCAAGCTTTTTTAGGTGGCTCTTGATCGTGTCCCGGGTTTCGGGGGGCAGCAGCGTTACCGGAATACTCTCCAATTTCTTTGGGGACTTTTGCCAGCCTGCAGTAACCCAAACGGTACCCTCAATCGTCTTCGGCATGACACATCCAAGCAGGAGAGACGCAATTGATATCGTGATCAGTCCACCTCGAACCATCGACTGCCCCCATGTCAATAGACGCCATATCTTAAGGCACCACATTCAGCTGCTGCTACACTCCGCAACTCCGTTCGCGACGCGATGTGCCCGGCAGGACAGGATCACGGATTCTCGAGCCACTGCAGGCCACGGCCTGGTCGCCGTAGGGCGCCGAGCCATAGGCGCCCAGGAACCGGTTCAGCTGGTGCAGGTTGTAGACTGTGCCGGTCGCGTCCATCCGCGAACGCCGAAGCCACCGACGCCCCAGACCGCCGATCGAGAAGCGATAGCTGCGCCCGTGGTAATGCATCGTGTCGCTGCCAACCCCACCGCTGCCGATGAAGCGCCACCTGCACTTACTCGATGTCGACAGTGCCCGATTTGACGCGCTGCCGCGCCTCGGCCGGCAGGCCGGCCAAGGCCGCGCCTGCGCTGGCTCGTTGCCTTGCTCAAGACAGGTCTGTCCCGATCAGCGCTCGACGACCGCGGTCGTCTCGATCTCGACCAGCAGGCCCGGCACGGCGAGCGCGGAAACCGCCACCAGGGTCGACGAGATGACCGAGCCGCGCAGCGCCTTGGCGAGGGCCTTGGTGACCGCACCCATGTCGCGGATGTCGGTGACGAAGATGGTCATGCGCGTTACGTCGGCCATCCGCGCGCCGGCCGCCTTCAGGGCGGTCTCGATCTTGCGCATCGTGATGGTCGTCTGCTGGGCCGCGTCCTTGCCCTGCACGCGCCCCTTGGCATCGAGCGAGGTCGTGCCCGCGACGAACACGAACGGCCCGCTGCTCACCGCCCGCACGTAGAACGGCGCGACCTCGGTGCCATCCGGAAACAGCTTCTTCGCCATTGCAATCTCCTTTCTTGCCTCTTCCCCAGCTTTTCGCTGGGGAGGAGATGATTTCGACGCCGTGATTAGCACGTGCGGGCCTGCGTAGTACAAAGTCCGCCTGTGGAGAGAGGGGGAGCCCCGATGTCGCTCGATCGCTATCGCACCGCCATCGTCACCGGCGCCAGTCGCGGGATCGGCGCGGCGACGGTCCGCCAGCTGTGCATCGGCGGGCTCAAGGTCTACGCCGTGGCGCGCTCGGCCGACGACCTCAGCGATCTGGCGCGCGAGACCGGCTGCCGGCCGCTGGCCCTCGACATTTCCCACCGCGACGCGGTGCTGAGCGCGCTGGGCGGTCTCGATGCCGACATCCTGATCAGCAACGCCTCGGCCCCGGTACGCGGCGGCGCCTCGTGGCAGACCGCGCCGGACGACATCGACCTGCTGCTCGACGTCAATCTCAAGGGCACGCTCAACTGCCTGGCCGCCGCCGTGCCGGGCATGCAGGCGCGCGGCCGCGGCCATGTCGTCCTGCTGGGGTCGATCGCCGCCGCCTGGCCGGTCCCCGGCATGCCGGTCTATGCCATGACCAAGGCGGCGCTGCGCAATCTCGGCCAGACGCTCAGGCTCGACCTGCATGCCTCGGGCGTACGGGTGAGCGAGATCGCGCCCGGCCGGGTCGAGACCGGCGCCCATGTCACCCTGCTCGACGATCCGGACGAGGGCCGGCGGCGCTTCTACGAAGGCTTCGACTGCCTGCAGCCCGACGACATTGCCGAGGCCATCATGTTCGTGCTGGGCGCCCCGCAGCGCATGGATGTGAGCTATATGGAGATCGTGCCGACCGACCAATCGTACGGCGGCTCGCAGTTCCACCGCCGCGGCAGCCGCTAGGCGCGTCGCTTGCATTGCCCGAGTTCGCCCCCGAGTTCACCATGAGCCTGACCAACCTCGCCGCCATCCTCGATCCCGCCGCGCCGGACGACCGTCCGCTGATCATCCAGCTTTCGCCGGATGGCGACGAGCAGCTGCGCCTGAGCTACGGCGAGGGCCGGGCGCGCATCGCCGCCCTGGCCCGCGGCCTGCTGAATCGCCGACTTGGGCGAGGTCAGGCGGTCGCCATCGTCGCCGCCAACAGCGCCGACTACCTGATCCTCTACATGGCCACCATGGCGGCCGGCTTGGTCTCGGTCTGCGTCAATCACAAGCTGCCGCGCGAGACGGTGGCGCACATCATGAAGGACTCGGCCGTGGCGCTCGCCATCGCCGACTCCGAGCGCGCGCCGCTGGTCGCCGAGCTGGTGCCGACCGTGGCGATCGAGCAGCTCGACTCCCTGCTCGATCCCGGCCCGTTCACGCCGCTCGACATGGCTTTCGAGGAAACCGCCATGGTGCTCTACACCTCGGGGTCGACCGGCCTGCCCAAGGGCGTGCCGCTCAGCCACGGCGGCTACATCTGGGCGACCGGCGCGACGCCCGAGCAGCGGCCCGGCATCGAGGGCCGCAAGGCGATCATCGCCGCCCCGCTGTTCCACATGAACGGCCTGTTCAGCGCCAAGCTGGTGATGCTGAACGGCGGCACCATCGTGCTGATGACCGCGTTCACGGCGGCCGGCTACATCCGCGCCATCGACCGGCTGCGCGTCGACATGGTGACCTCGGTGCCGACCATGCTGGCCCTGGTGATGCGCGAAACCGCCGAGCTGGCGAAGGCCGACCTCTCCTGCGTCACCGTCGCCGTCACCGGCTCGGCGCCGTCGACGCCCGAGTTCTTCGAGCAGATGCACCGGCTGTTCCCCAATGCCGAGACGGCCAACAGCTGGGGCACCACCGAATCGGGGCCGATCGCCTTCGGCCCTCATCCCGAGGGCATCGCCAAGCCGATGGGCGCGCTGGGCTATCCGCGCAAGGGCATCGAGGTGAAGCTCGTCGGCGACGATCCCCGGCAGGGCGTGCTGCACATCCGCACGCCGGCACTGATGAGCGGCTACCTCAACCGCGAGGCCGACACGAAGAAGCGCCTGATCGACGGCTGGTACGACACCGGCGACGTCGTGCGGCGCGACGACAACGGCTTCGTCTTCTTCGTCGGCCGCGCCGACGACATGTTCCAGTGCGGCGGCGAGAACGTCTATCCCGGCGAGGTCGAGAAGCTCCTGGGCCGCCACGCCGACGTCGCCCAGGTCTGCGTCGTGCCGGTGGCCGACGAGATCAAGTACCAGCTTCCCGTGGCCTTCGTCGTGCCCAGGCCCGGGACGTCGCCGAGCGAGGACGCCTTGCGCCGCTTCGCCCTCGACAACGGGCCGGCCTATGCCCATCCCCGGGCCGTCTGGTTCGTCGACGAGCTGCCGCTCGCGGGCACCAACAAGATCGACCGCAAGGCGCTGGTCGACCGGGCCGCCGCCGCGTTCGCCCGGGATAGCGCAAGGCGGGTGTAGTTCGTCGCCGGGAGCGTGCCACTCACAGCGCATGGGCCATTCCTCTGGCTGGTCGAAGGGCACGGGCTGACGCCCGGGATTGTCGCCGCGGCCCAAAGCGGCTGCGTTGCGCCCGCTGCCCCGCTCCGGTATGGTCCGCCGCGCCGGACCCGTAGCTCAGCTGGATAGAGCGCTGCCCTCCGAAGGCAGAGGTCGTGAGTTCGAATCTCGCCGGGTCCGCCACTAACTCATTGAAAACTCAGCAGTCACGGTTCCGGCCTATCCGCCGGGATCGCAGGTTCGCGCAGTACGATGCACGAACATGCGGACGTGTTGAGCACGCCTTTGACACGCGCGAGTTTCCTGAATTGAACGGGTCTATAGTGCCGGCGAATAGCGGCAACATAGCCGGGCGGGCCGGCAGTGTTACAATTGATCTGGCCGCAGATTGCTCGTGTACGCGCCCGTGTGGAGGTTGGCAGGTAGATGAATGACAAGAAGCCGATGCCGGAGGCCACCGCAAACGAAGAGCCCCGGGATTTCATTCGCGACATGGTACAGGCCGATCTCGCCCGCGGCCTGGTGCAGGGCATCGTCACGCGCTTTCCACCGGAGCCGAACGGCTATCTGCATCTCGGCCACGCAAAGTCTATCTGCCTGAATTTCGGGCTCGGCGTCGAGTACGGCGGCCGCTGCCACCTTCGCTTCGACGATACCAATCCCGTCAAGGAGGAGCAGGAATACATCGACGCCATCAAGCGGGACGTCCGCTGGCTCGGCTTCGACTGGGGCGAGCATCTCTACCATGCGTCGGACTATTTCCAGACATTGTACGACTGGGCCGAGCACCTCATTCGCGGCGGCCTCGCCTATGTCGACGACACGCCCCCCGACGAGATGCGGGCGATGCGCGGCACCCTGACCGAGCCGGGCCGTGCCTCGGCCGATCGCGACCGTTCGGTGGAAGCGAATCTCGGCCTGTTTCGCGATATGCGCGCCGGCAAGTTTCCGAATGGTGCCTGCGTGCTGCGGGCGAAGATCGACCTTGCTTCGGGCAACATGAACCTGCGGGACCCCGTCCTCTATCGCATCCTGCACGCGTCTCACCCGCGCACTGGCACGCAGTGGTGCATCTACCCGACCTACGATTTCGCGCATGGCCAGTCCGACGCCATCGAGCATGTCACGCACTCGCTCTGTACCCTGGAATTCGAGGACCATCGTCCGCTCTACGACTGGTTCCTCGACCACCTGCCGGTCCCGTCGCGGCCGCGTCAGACCGAGTTCGCCCGCCTCAATCTCGGATACACCGTGCTTTCCAAGCGCCACCTGACGGATCTGGTACGGCGCGGCATCGTGAGCGGCTGGGACGATCCGCGCATGCCGACCCTGGCAGGCCTGCGCCGCCGCGGCGTGCCACCGCAGGCGATCCGCGACTTCGTCCGGCGCATCGGCATGTCCAAAGCCAACAGCGTCGTCGATCTCGCCATGTTCGATCACGCGATCCGCGACCGCCTCAACCAGGTGGCCCAGCGGCGCATGGCGGTCCTGCGGCCGCTCAAGCTCGTGATCGAGAACTTTCCCGAGAACAACGTCGAGGAGCTGGAGGCCGTCAACCACCCGGGGGACCCGGGCGCCGGCACGCGCACCCTTCGCTTCGGCAGGGAGATCTTCATCGAGCGCGACGACTTCATGGAGAACCCGTCGAACAAGTTCTTCCGAATGGCGGTGGGACGCGAGGTGCGGTTGCGCTATGCCTATCTCGTCACCTGTCGCCAGGTCGTGAAGGACGTGGACGGCAACGTCGTGGAGCTGCGTTGCACCTACGATCCAGCCAGCCGCGGCGGCAATGCGCCGGACGGTCGAAAGGTGAAAGCCACCCTGCACTGGGTGTCGGGTCGGGACGCACGCCCCGCCGAGGTCCGCCTGTACGGCACGCTCTTCAACCGCCCCGACCCGGGAGCCAATGGCGACCTGGATGCCGACTTGAATCCAGCCTCGCTCGAGGTCCTGTCGGGCGCGCTTCTGGAGCCGTCGTTGGCGGAGATGCCCGCAGGCGAAGCCGTGCAATTCGAGCGGCAGGGCTATTTCTGCCAGGATCCAGGGAGCCGTCCGGACGCCCTGGTGTTCAACCGCACGATCGAGCTGCGCGACACCTGGGCGAAAATGCAGGTCGCTGGGTGATCCGGTCGCTTGCACGGGCGGCGAACTGCCGCCGCCGGTGCAGATGTCCGGCCTTGCCAGCGCGACGATGAAGCGCGCCGGGCCCTCTCGTGCGATCGGCGGTGCTCCCTCGCTCGACCGGCAAAGGAGAGCCGAAAAGGCGGGCCCCGGGTCGTGACAGTCGCGGGTCAGTGCTCCTTGAAGGCGCGCGCGAAGTTGTTGGAGATCGGGCCGGTGATGTACTGCAGCGCCGTGCGCTCGCCGCGGTTGATCAGCACCTCGACCGGCATGCCGGTGTGCAGCTTGACGTCGCCGAGCTTGGCCATCTCCTTGGGGTCGATGGTCACGCGCGCGGTGTAGAACGCGTTCGGCACCAGGGTCGGCATCGCCGCGGTCGACAGGCCGGGGCGATGCTCCATCGTCAGGCGATCGGCCGAGACGTATTCCAGCGTGCCCTCGAGCACCGGGATGTTCTTGGCGGCGACCGTGCTGAAGCGGATCGTGACCGCCTGCCCGGGATGGATCGAATCGATGTCGCCCGGCGAGACCTGGGCCTGGGCCACGATCTTCTCGTTCGACGGCACGATGGCCAGGATGGTGGCGCCCGGCGGCACGACGCCGCCGACCGTGACGTAGGCGAGGTTGATCACCGTGCCGTCGACCGGCGCCATGATCTCGAGCCGGCGCATCTGGTCCTCGAGCATGCCGAGGCGCTCGGTGCTCTCGTACAGCTTCGCCTGGACATCGCGCAGCTCCTTGGTGATCTCCTGCTGGCGGTCGTTGTCGAGCTGCAGGACCTGCAGCCTGGTCTCGCCGATCGCCTGTTGGACCTTGGCGATCGAGGCGATGTGATCGGCCGCCTCGCCGTCGAGCCGGCTCGCCTCGCGCTGCAATGCAAGGTAGCGCTGGCGCGTGACGTGGCCTTTCTTCACCAGGTCCTCGATCATGCGCATCTCCTCGTCGATCAGATCGCCCTGGCGCGTCTTCGACTTTTGCAGCGCCTGCAGCCCGGCGATCTGCTCGTCGAGCTGCTGGATGCGCTGCTGCAGGATCTGGCGCTGGCCCTTGATCGCGGTGGCACGGGTCTCGAACTGGGCCTCGGCGAGCTTCAGGATATCGCTCACCTTCTTCTCCGACTTGCGTGCCAGCAGCTCCTCGGGCCAGGTCACCGATGGCTGCTCGTCGCGCTCGGCCGTCAGGCGGGCAAGGGCGGCAACCTGGGTGGATCGCTCGCCGCGCGCCACTTCCTCCTGGGCCCGCGTGCGCGTCTCGTCGAGCCGCATCAGGAGCTGGCCCTGGCGCACCATCGAGCCTTCCTTGGCCAGCACCTCGGCGACGATACCGCCTTCGAGGTGCTGCACCGGGCGGCGATCTGTCTCGACCGCGATCATGCCGGGCGCCACCACGGCACTGTCGATAGGTGCCGTCGCCGACCAGGCGCCAATGCCGCCGAACACCACCACGATCACGATGCCGGCGACGATCAGCGGCCGCACCGCGTTGCGCGGCGGCACTGCGTCCGCGTCTTCCCGGACCTTGGGGATGCCTGCGTCCATCAGCCGTTGCCTCCATGTCCAGCAGCAGCCACGGCGGCACCTGCAGGTCGCCGTGGCTGCTGCAGCGCCGGCCGGACCGGGCCGCCCACGACTGCGGCGCACGTGCCGAGGCGCTCGCTGTCGCCAAGCAACAGTGCGTCCTGCGACGAAGCGCGGGTCATGTTGGCTCCTGAATGTTCGAGTTTTGCCTGCTCTCGAGCGGTAAGCGACCGAGCGGCCTGCAACCCATGTGGCGACGATTTATGACGGCGGCGAGGCATTTATTCTCGCGGAGAGCGGGGAATGTGCTGGACTTGTCGCGGAATGGCGCGCGTGAAAAGAACATGGTCGCGCAGGAGTGCATCGATTGCGACACCCGCACGTCGGCTGCGGAGCGGCCCGAATCCCGTCGGCACGTGTCGGGAGCAAAGAGCAATGCCTTCGATCAAGGTCGCCGGGCATTGTCGCGAAATACCCAATATCAAGAAAGAGGCGGCCCAGCGCGAGGTCGACATCCTGATGGACGGCCGCAACCTCGGTCCATGAACGGGATCTGGGCCAATCGGCCCTTCACCTTCGCCGAAATGCCCGATCGACACGCTGGACGAACGCTGTCGTGGTGCAGCGGCACGCCGCTCGAGGGGCGTACGCCCCCGCAAAAAGCGTGTAGGGTGCTTTGTCGGCCCGACGGAACACAGATCTCCTGCATTCCGACGCCGGAAAGCCAACTCCATGTCAATGAAGCATCGCCGCGGCAATCGCGAGGCAAAGAAGCCCAAGCAGAACAAGCCCAAGACCGCGACTTCGGTTTCGCCTTTCTCGACGCCGCCGCCCAAGGCCAAAGGTGCCAAGCCCAAGTAGGCGTCAGCCGGGCGGCACTTCCGCCGGCGCCCGGCCCAGCGTAACGACGATCGCCTGCGCCGCACCGCTCGGTGCGAGGCGCAGGCGGGCGCGCCCGTCGACCGGCGCGTGGTGGACACCGTCCACCTCGACGGCCATGACGCCGCGGCCACCACCGTGCGGATTGGCGACCGCAATCTCGTACACGGCACCACGATAGCGCAGTGTCATCGCAAATCCTGGCCAGAGGCGCGGCACGCGGGGATCGATCACCAGCCAGTCACCCTCGACGACGAGGCCGAGGATGGATTCGACACCCGCCCGATAGAGCCAACCCGCCGAGCCGGTGTACCAGGTCCAGCCACCGCGCCCGACATGTGGCGGCATCGAGTAGACATCGGCCGCCACGACATAGGGCTCCACCTTGTAGCGCAGCACGCCGGCGCGCGTGCTGGTGTGGTTGATCGGGTTGATCAGGCTGAACAACTCCGCGGCCTTGTCACCCTCGCCCAGCGCGGCGAAAGCCATGATCGACCAGGCGGCGGCATGGGTGTACTGGCCGCCATTCTCCCGGATGCCCGGCGGATAGCCCTTGACATATCCAGGGTCGAGACGCGTGCGATCGAATGGCGGTGAGAACAGAAGCGCGAGACGATCGCCGCGATGGACGAGGAGCCGGTCCATCGCCGCCATCGCCCGGCCCGCTCGGCCCGGTTCGGCGGCCCGCGAGATCGTCGCCCAGGATTGGGCGATGGCATCGATGCGGCATTCGTCGCTTTCGGCCGAGCCGAGCGGTGTACCGTCGTCGTAGAAGCCGCGGCGGTACCAGTCGCCGTCCCAGCCGTCGCGCTCGAGCGACACGAGCAGCGTCGCGGCATGGGCCTTCCATGTCGCGGCACGGTGGGTCTCGCCGCGCGCCTCGGCCAGCGGTGCGAAGGCGGACAGTGCCGCGTGCAGGAACCAGCCCAACCACACGCTTTCTCCCCGACCCGCCTCACCGACCCTGTTCATGCCGTCGTTCCAATCGCCGGTGCCGATCAACGGCAAGCCATGCTCGCCGATCGCCAAGCTGGCATCGAGGCCGACCGCGCAATGCTCGAACAGCGTGGCGCTCGCATCGGCATCGTCGGGCGGAAAATAGCGATCATGCTCCCCAGGCCGAAGCGCAGGGCCCGCGATGAACGGCACGTCGACATCGAGGATCGTCGCATCGCCCGTGGTCCTGACATAGTGCGCGACAACCGTCGCCAGCCACGCCTTGTCGTCCGAGATTCGCGTGCGCACACCGTGGCCGCCGACGGGGAACCACCAGTGCTGAACGTCGCCTTCGACGAACTGACGGCCGGCAGCCCGCACGATATGGGCGCGCGCCAAGTCGGGCCGGGCCAACGCGAGCGACATAGCGTCCTGGAGCTGGTCGCGAAAGCCGTAGGCGCCGCCGGCCTGGTAGAAGGCGGCTCGCGCCCAGAAGCGGCAGGCAAGCGACTGATAGAGCAGCCAGCCGTTCAGCAGGAGGTCCAGAGCCCGGTCCGGCGTCGACACCTGGACGGTGCCCAGGACGCCATCCCAGAAGTCGACGACCTGGCGACGGACAGCCTCGGGATCGGCCGCGCGATAGCACGCGACCAGCGCGCGCGCCTCGGCCTCGTCGGCGCCCTGGCCCAGGAGGAAGACGAGCTGGTGCACTTCGCCGCGCGCCAGTTCGACCGTAGTCTGCAGTGCAGCGCAGGGATCGAGACCGGCGCCGACGCGCTGCGACAGCGCCGCGACGCCGGAGAGGCCCGCAGGAGTATCGGCGTTGCCGTTGCGGCCGATGAATTCCGCGCGATCGCCGGTCCACGCGGTCTGGCGGCCGCCGAGGTCGGCGAACGCCACCCTCGATCCGTGATGCAGATTCCACCTGTTGCGTGCCAGGATCGCACCGGTTTCGCCGTCGCGTTCGGTGACAACGGTCGACGCGGCCGCTCCGCCCGCCAGGCCGAGGACCCATTCGACATAGGCCGTGACCTCGAGACGGCGCGGGCGATCCGAGAGATTGCGCAAGGTGAGCCGCGAGATCTTCACCGGATCGCCTGGCGCCACGAACTGCAGCAGCTCGAGCGCGACGCCGCTGACCACCACCTCGAAGCGGCTGTAGCCGCGGCCATGGCGGGCAATGTAGGTCGCCCCAGCGTGGCGCGCCGGCCGCGCCGTCGCGGCCCAGAGAGCGCCACTGTCGAGATCGCGGACGTAAAAGGCTTCGCCGGGCCGGTCGGCGACCGGATCGTTCGACCACGGGGTGAGCTGGTTGTCGCGGCTGTTCTCCGACCAGGTATAGCCTCCGCCGTCGGCGGCGACCTGGAAGCCGAACGACGGGTTTGAGACGACGTTGATCCACGGCGCCGGCGTCGACTGACCGGGTCCGAGCACAATGACGTACTCGCGGCCGTCCGGCGAAAAACCTCCCAGGCCGTTGAAGAACTGCAGCGCGCCTGTGGCGACTATCGCCGGTGCAGGCGTTCCGGCAACCGACGACGGCCGGCGCCGTGGTGGGTGGTTGCGCGGCAGCTGAACCCGGTCGAGTTGGTCGGTGAGACTGCCGCGTCCGCCAACCAGCACGACGCGAGCGAGCGCCAGCAACAGCGCCCGCGACTCGGCTGCGATCAGGTCGGTGCGCAGGACGAAGACACCACCCGTCTCGTGATCTGTGCTGGCCAGACTGCGCGCGCGGCTGGCACGCACGAGGGTCTCCAGGGTTACCTGCAGATCCTGGACATAGGAGGCGCTGCGCTCGTTCAGCACGACCAGGTCGACTGCCAGCCCCTTCATCTGCCAGTATTCGTGGACGCGCAGCAGCTCGCGGACCAGGCTCGTTTCCTCGATCTCGTCGACGCGCACCAGCACGATCGGGAGGTCGCCCGAGATGCTTTGTGCCCACAGGGCCGGGGGAGGCGCCAGGCCACGGCGGATCGTCTCGCGCGACGAGCGCAACGCCGGGTTGGCATACAGGACGTGTCCGGCGAGCCGCTGGTAGCGGCAGGCTTCCGCGGAGCTCACGTCGAGATGGCGAAGTTGCACCTGGGCCTGCGTCCAGGCGAGTGTCGTGGCCCGGGTAAAGGCGTTGGCGTCGCGGTGCTTGTCCACGATGTCGAGAATGGCCGCGCGGGAGGTTGCCACCATCGTCCAATAGGCGATGCGCACGGTGCCGCCGGGCGGGACATGCAGCCGCCGGCGCAGCGCGAATACCGGATCGAGCACCGTGCCTACAGAGCCGGAGAGACGCCGGCCGTCGATCACCGCCACCGCCTCGCCGATCTCGTTGCCGCGGCCGAGGAAGCGCGCGCGATCGGTCTCGATCTCGATGCCGCCGACCGCGTCGCCCTCGACGACGGCCAAGTGCGCGGCCCATAGCTCAGGTTCGCCGGGTGTGCGGCGACGGCGCGTCGCCAGGACAGTGCCGGCAGCCGGCAGATACTCGGTGTGCACGAACAGCTTGGAGAAGGCCTGGTGGGCGGCATCGACGCCGCGCGGCGCCAGCACGATCTCGGCATATGAGGTGACCTCGATGACGCGACCTGCCGCACCGGTGTTTGAGATCGACAGGCGTCGCACCTCGGCGTCGTCCTCGGGCGAGACGACGATGTCGAGGCTGGTCACGAGCTCGCCATCGTGGCGCACGAACTCGGCGCGGTCCTCTGCGAACATGACGTCGTAGCGGTCGGGCGGCACGCCGCTCGGAAGGAATGTCGGCGACCACACCGCGCCGCTCGCGACATCGCGCAGGAAGAGGTAGCTGCCCCAATCGTCGCGCGTCGCGTCCTCGCGCCAACGTGTCACGGCTTGACGGCCCCACTGGCTGTAACCCGATCCCGCAGCCGTCACCATCACGGAATAGCGCCCGTTAGACAGGAGATGGACGGATGGGCTGGCAGCGTGCGGATTGTGCAGGCGACGCACGGTCGCGGCTTCGAGCTCGCCCATCCCGCCGATGACGCCGTCGTCTACGTGGCGACGAGCGACCGCGACGACGCGCGGCGCGCGCTCCTGAAGCAGCAGCTCGGTGGCCTGCACCTTCGGGTCGGCATGGAAGCGCGACCGCATGACGCCGTCGAGCAGCGCATTGCCGATGGCGACGATGGTCATGCCCAGATGATGGGCCATGCTGGCGCGAACGACTGCCCGGTCCTCGCCTTCCGGCAGCCTGGACGGCGTGAAGTCGACCGCCTCGTAGAAGCCAAAGCGCGAGCGGGCTCCGAGCGTCGCCAGCCGGTCGAAGTTGGCAGCGGCGGCAGCCGGATCGACCATGGCAGCGAGTGCGGTGGCATACGGCGCAATGACGAGGCTTTCGCTCAAGCCGCGCTTGAAGCCGAGGCCAGGTACGCCGAAGTTGGAGTACTGATAGGTAAGCTCCCTGTCGCGCGTGTTGTACGCGGATTCGGAAATGCCCCAAGGCAGCCCGAGGGTCGCGGCATACTGGATCTGGCGCTGTACGACGAGCTGGTTGGTGTTCTCGATGAGGCTGCCGAACGGCGCGCGCATGACCAGCGACGGCATGAGGTACTCGAACATCGAGCCCGACCACGAAACCAGGGCAGCCCCCCGCCCCGCCGGCACGACCTCGCGTCCGAGGCGGAACCAGTGCCGTGCGGGAATGTCGCCCGCCGCAATCGCCATGAAGCTCGCCAGCCTGGCCTCGGAGGCGAGCAGATCGTAACAGTTGATGTCGAGCCGGTCCTCGGCGACGAGGTAGCCGATCGACAGCAGACGGCGCGCCCGATCGAACAGGAAGCCGAACTCCATGGCGTCTGCGAGCGCGCGCGCCGCCATCTCGGCGGCGCGCAGGCGACGATCTAGGCTCGCGACCTGCTCGGTGGTGAGCACGAGGTCGCGCCGGTGACTGGCGACCGCGCGAAACGCCGCCTCGATCCAGTAGAGGAGCTCGGCGCTCGCGGGATCGTCGCGTTCGCTGGCGAGAGTGCGCGCCAAGTCGACGGCGGCAGCCGCGATCGCCTGCACGGCGTCGGGCCGGCCAGCGAGCTGCGGCAGGTCGGCGGCCAGCACCTCGATCGCCAGGTCGAGTTCGGGCAGCGAGACGAGATGCGAGCGTCTGTCGCCGGGCAGCGCGTGCAACGCCTCGCGCGCGAGATCGAGGCTGTCGGCCACGCCCCGCGCGATGTCGGGCGCGGCGGCCGCCTCGCGACGCCACGCCACGCAGGTCCCGGCCAGCGCGACGAGGTGTCCCGCCAGATTGCCGCTGTCGACCGTCGAGACATAAGGTGGATCGAGGGGGCGGAGGTCGGCCGTGTCGTACCAGTTGAAGAAATGGCCGCGGAACTTCTTCATGCGCTGCATCGTCGCCAGCGTCGCCTCGATGCGTTCTACCGCTTCGATCCGGCCGAGCCAGCCGAATTCGCGGGCGGATGCCGTCGCCAGCAGCGCGAGGCCGAGGTTGGTGGGCGACGTTCGCCGGGCGACGACCGGCGCCGGATCCTCCTGGAAATTGTCGGGCGGCAGCCAGTTGTCGGCATCGGTGACGAAGGTCTCGAAGAAGCGCCAGGTGCGTCGCGCCACGAGCCGGAGCGCGGCGGCATCGGCCGGCGCCACCCGAAGGCTGGCAGCGTCGCGCGGCGCTCGGCTCACCCAGCGGGCGACCGCAGGCGCGGCGAACCACGCCAGCACGAACGGGGCTGCGACGGGCAGCGCAGCCGAACCGGCCCAGGCAACGAACAGGGCCACCAGCGCCGCGACCACGAGGCTTCCGGCCATGGTGACGTGGGTGCCGAGCCAGCCGGCGCGCCGGCCCTGGCTGGATTGCGCGGCCGTGATCCACTCGAGCAGGCGGCGCTGGCTGACGACGAGGCGGAACAGCGTCCGGCCGATGGCGTCGGCCATCAGCCAAGCGTGGTGTGCGAGGAAAACGACGAGCAGGGAAGCCTGGGCGCCCGCCGCGACGATGTCGGCTCCGAGTGCGCCGAGATGGCTGCGCATCGTGATGGTGGCGTGCCGTGGCAGCAAGGCAGCGACGATCGGCAGGATCGTGGGCATGGCGATGACCAGAACCACGAAGATCGTCCACAGAAGCGCGGCCGGCAACGGCAGTGTCCAGCCGGCGAGCAGCGCGACCAGCAGGGCCGGCGCCGACAGCGTGCGGCGCAGATTGTCGAACATCTTCCAGAACCCGATCGCGGTGAGATAACCCGCGCTGCCGTGCACCGTCGTTCCCCGCACGAGCCCCAGCATCCACGGCAGGAGCTGCCAGTCACCCCGCGCCCAGCGATGCTGACGCGCCGCGGCCACGTCGTAACGCGCCGGGAACTCCTCGACGACCTCGATGTCGGACACCAGCCCGGCGCGGGCAAAGATGCCCTCGAAGAGATCGTGGCTCAGCATCATGCTGTCCGGTACGCGGCCGTGCAGCGCCGCCTCGAAGGCATCGATGTCGTAGATGCCCTTGCCCGAGTAGGATCCTTCGCCGAACAGGTCTTGGTAGACGTCGGACACCGCCGATGCATAGGGGTCGATGCCGCTGTGGCTCGAGAAGATGCGCTGGAATAGCGAGCCTTCCCTGCCGACCGGTAGCGAGGGCGTGACCCGCGGCTGCAGCACGCCGTACCCCTCGACGACCCGGCCAATCGACGCGTCGAGCCGCGGGCGGTTGAGCGGATGGGCCATCTTGCCGACCAGGCGCACGATCGCGTCGCGCGGCAGGCGGGTATCCGAATCCAGGGTGACGACGTAGCGGATGTCCGCCGGCAGCGGCCGCGCTGCGGCCGCGACGAAGGTGGTCTCGCATGAGCCACGCAGCAGATGGTTGAGCTCGTGCAACTTTCCGCGCTTGCGTTCCCAGCCGATCCACCGCCCCTGCGCCTCGTTCCAGCCGCGGCGGCGATGAAGCAGGAAGAAGCGGTCGATGCCGTCGGCGTCCGGATGGCGACTGTTGAGGCGCTCGATGCCGGCGCGGGCCGCCGCCAGAAGCGCGGCATCCCCGGGCATCGACTCGGCGCGCGAGTCCGTCCAGTCGGACAGCAGGGCGAAGTGGATCGCACCGTCCGGATTGGCGAGATGATGAACCTCGAGGCGCTCGATCTGTTCCTCGATCGCGGCCGCCGTCGTCAGCAGGGTCGGGATGACGACCATCGTGCGCAGCTCGGGTGGCACGCCCTGACGCAGGGCGAGCCCGGGCAGGAGCGTAGCACCGAAGCCGCCGGTGATCAGGCGGTTGACCAGCAGCAACGCGGCATCGAGGGCGGGCAGCAGCCCCGCCAGGACCATGGCGACGAGTGACCAGCCTTGCACGCCAAGGAGCGCGAGACCAACCACGGGCGGGACCAGCCCGATCGCGGCGGTCGCGGCAACGCAGCCGACATAACCGGCGATCCCGGCACGCACGAACCGCCGGCGCACGGTAAGCCCTCGCGTGCGAAAGCCGATCGCGCGTTCGAAGGCGCGACGCCCGCCGCCGATCAGGTGATAACCCACCTCGGCGCGCCGTTGGTCGCCCTTGTCGACCGCAACGGGCATCGCCGTGGCGGCCAGGGCACGCCGGGCAATCTCCGGTTCTGCCAAGGAAGTGCCGCGGGCGAGCTGCTCGATGGCGTTGCGGTAGAGGTTGCGGGTGGCGAAATCCATGTCGGCGAAGACGCCCTGCTGGCGCAACACGTCGTCGACCGGGCTGACTGCCTCGAAGAGCGCTGCCCAATCGACATCGGAGATCAGGCGCATGCTGGTGATGATGTTGCGGACGGTGACGTTGGCAGCACCCTGGAGCTGATGCTCCCGGCGTACCAGTTCCTCCGATGTCTTGCCCTGCCCCGCCAGCCGCCGCTCGAGCCAGCCGACGGCCGGCGTCGCGTCGGGGTCCTGCTCGCGCAGGCGCTGCACGAGCTGGACAACCAGGGCGTCGGGCAGCGGTGCTTCCTCGTAGGGCGACAGGGCGGCGGGATCGGCCGCATGATCCTTCACGCCCAGCAGGCGATCGGCGAGCAGGTTGGCGCGCTCGCGCTCGGACCAGCGGCTCACGATGAGGCTGGCCGATCGCCGCAGGTTCTCGACCAGCACGATACGGAGCGTGATGGCGACGGCCCACAGCTCGCCAATGGTGAGCGCCTGAACCGTCTGATAGGCGCGCACGAAGCGCGTCAGCGTCTCCGGATCGAAGCGGCTGTCGGTGTGGGCCACGAAGGCCCAGGCAATCCCGAAGACTCGCGGATAGCCCGCGAGGGGCCCGTCGCAGAGCTTCGGCAGCTCGCGATAGTATCCTTGCGGCAGGTCGGTGCGGACCTCCCGGACCTGCTGCTCGACGAGGTGAAAATTGTCGAGCAGCCACTCGGCCGCAGGCGCCACGGCCCGGCCGTCACCGGCCGTCACCGTGATCGTGCGATACGCTTCCAGCAGCACGCGCTCGTTGGCGCGCAGGCGGGCAACGAGGGACCGGCCGGCAGCGCGGCCGGCATGAACCTGCTGGTTGGCCGCCAGGCTGCGGGCATGCTCCTCCAGCCGCTCGACGCTGAACAGCTCGCCGCAGATGGGACTCTCGTCGTCGCGACGCGAGCTGGGGCGGCCGCGCCCGGGAAGGCGCGACAAGACGAACTCGAACGGTCCTGACATCTCCGAAGTCAGGGTGCCGCTGCCAGCGTCGCCGCCACCAGCCGTTCGCGCGCCGCACGATCAGGATCGATTGTCATTGCTCCCCTTTCCGGGGTTGGTCACGCTGCCCGGATCAGGCATGGCGACCGGCCACGAGACCAGCAGGCTGCGGCTCCGCATAGGTGGGGATTGCCGATGCGATAATGAAGCAGTTAATCGTGAGACTTTCGCGACTTACGCGACTTAGTGGAACGGACCGCGCCCGGTGACCCCGCCCCTATTCCGCACGGTGCATCACGGACCCGGGTCGGAGTCCCGTTCGAAAGCGCCGCCATGCCCGGTATCGCGGATGCGCTGCACGACTGAACGTGCCTTGTCCGGCGTGAACCCTAGGCTGCGCAAGGCATAGTCGAGCAGGCTGAAGGCGAGTTCCGTTTCACCCATAATCGCAGCGTCGACGCCCATGCGTTCGAAATGGGCCAGCTCGTCGACGCTATGGGTTCGGATGGCGATCCGGATGCGCGAATTCGACAGCCGCGCGAGCTCGATGATGCGCTGGGTAAGGAATCCGCGCGGCGCCGCCACGATGAGCAGGCGCGCCCGCCCGATCCCAGCAGACTCCAGGACACCGGCGGCGGTCGCATCGCCGTACACGGCGGAAAAGCCACGCTTGCGCAGCGCTTGCACGCGACGCCTGTTCTCCTCGATCACCACGAGCGGCAGGCCCTCGGCCTTGAGCGCCTCGCCGATCACGCCGCCGACGCGACCGTAACCCACGACAATGGCATGGTCCCGCGGACCGGCGTTCATCGGAAGGCGCGAGCACGGCCAGTCGCCCTCCGGCGCGTCCGAACGGTGCAGCCAGACCCACCCGCTGCTGCAGCCACGCTGCTAGAGGCTCGACCGTGAGGAACACCACCGGATTGGCCGCAATCGACAGCAGTGCTCCGGCAAGGATGAGGTCGCCCCCGCCGGGCGGCAGCAGGCCCAATGCCAGGCCGAGCCCGGAGAGGATGAAGGAAAACTCGCCGATCTGCGCCAGCCCCGCCGAAACTGTCAGGGCAGTCCGCGCGGGATACCCGGATACGATGACGATGGCAAAGGCCACCAGCGACTTCCCGAGCACGATCACCGCCACGACGATGAGCACGCGCAGCGGCTCGCGCACGAGGATCGACGGGTCGAACAGCATGCCGACCGACACGAAGAACAGGACGGCGAAGGCATCCTTCAACGGCAGCGAATCGGCAGCGGCCTGATGGCTGAAGTCGGACTCGCTGAGCACGACGCCTGCCAGGAAGGCGCCCAGCGCGAAGGACACACCGAACAGCTCCGCCGAGCCATAGGCGATACCGAGCGCCAGCGCGAGCACCGTGAGGGTGAACAGCTCGCGCGAGCCGGCATGCGCCACCCGCTCCAAAAGCCACGGTACGGCTCTGGTCCCCACGACGACCACCAGGATCAGGAAGATCGCGAGCTTGGCCAGTGTGAGCGCCAGCATAAGCGCCACATTGCCGTCGGCTAGCCGCGCTGCGAGGCCGCCACCGGAACCCGCGCCCGGTGCCGCGGCGAACGTCGGCAGCAGGACGAGCGCCAGGACCATCACCAAGTCCTCGACCACCAGCCAGCCAACGGCGATGTGACCGTTCACCGTATCGAGCGCGTTGTGGTTCTCGAGCGCCCTCAACAGCACGACGGTGCTGGCACAAGACAGGGCCAGGCCAAACACGATGCCGGCCGCGAGGCCCCACTCCCACAGATGCGCCAGGCCGACGCCGATCATGGTTGCCACGACGATCTGTCCCAGCGCACCGGGCAAGGCAATGCGACGGACGGCGAGAAGATCCTGGAACGAAAAGTGCAAGCCGACGCCGAACATCAGCAGGATGACGCCAATCTCGGCCAACTGCCCGGCAAGCGCACTGTCAGCGACGTCGCCGGGCGCAAAAGGGCCGATCGCGATCCCGGCCACCAAGTAGCCCACGATCGGCGGAAGCCGCACCCGACGCGCGAGGAAGCCGCCAAGCGCCGCCGCCACCAATCCCATCACGATCGTCGAGAGAAGGGAGGTTTCGTGCGGCACCGGGCTTCCTTCTCTCCGTCGTCAACCTGAACCGAGCTGGCCCCGTGTCGAGCCCCGCGATGGATCGGAGAGATGCCGGGCCCCAACGGCCCATTCCCTGGCGTGTGGCATCCGGTGGATATCGCGTAAAGAGCAGCGCTCGTACCAGCTCGATCATTATTCGGATCGCGCCAGATCGGCAAGCAGGGGAGCCGTCATGATGTCTGATAGTCGCCTGGTCGCTTCATCACGCAGCGCGCCGGAGGCGCAACGCGCCCTCCTCGGTTCCCGATGCAATCGGCATTGCATCCTGGAAGGCACATCGGCCTCGGCCCTCGCAATCACTGAAATCGTAGCCATATTATGTAACGTCGATGTCCCGATGCAGGGCCGCTCGACGTGATCGAACGCATCCTGTCGACCGGGCCGCACAGAGGTGGCCTCGTTCTTCGGATCGGTTGCTCCGGCCGCTATTCGGCCGGGACCTCGCGATCGGCCAGATCCCCTGGAATCAGAAAGGGAGAATCGAATGTCCATCCGCACTACCGATACGGCCGTGACCTTTCGACGTCCCTTCTGTCTGAGCTCGATAGAGGGGATCCAGCCGGCCGGCACCTATCAGGTCAGCACGGACGAGGAGCAGATCGCCGGTCTGTCATTTCTCGCCTACACCCGCATAGCGACGCTGCTCTACCTGCCGGCCGGTGCCAAGAGTGACTCCACGCGTCGGATCGTGAAGGTCGATCCAGCGGAGCTCGCGGCGGCATTGGAGCATGATTCTCGCGACCTGAGCTAGCCCGGCGGATTTGCCAGGGTGACACCCGACACAGAGCATTCCGTGTAGAACCACGCTATGGAAGGGGTGCTTCAGCCTCTTGGCGATGTCGGAGCCCTAGGGTCTGACGGAGATATGGTAACGCTCTGGTAGCCGGCCGTCCGCAGTTCCTTTAGGCGTTGCTGCGCCTCCTGGAGCGTTGCGCAGCTCTCGCCATGGAATTGGTGCGTATCGGGGTGGACACCCGACACTGTGTAGGCGTCGGCAGGTGGGTTGGACATGGTCGGCACAATGGCACGCCACGGTGGCCGGACAATGGCGCGGCAAGGCCCGTGCACTTCATGGCGATCGACCACACTTTCTGACGGGAAACAGGGCTACGCCGCATTGTCTCTGGCAGCGGCCGTCGGGCACTCGTGCGTCGGAGGCATGGCGAGCTGACGCTCCTCGGCAAGAGACTCGAACGTCGGCCGCGGCGCCGACCCGCGCAAAGCGCGAGCACGCGCCTCTGCGATCCTCACTCCGCCGTTCGCAAGAGCGCAAAACCCACGATCAGCAGGACCAGAAATATAGGGAAGAGGACAGGCGGGTCGTACCAATTCCAGGTTTTCATGGTATGGCTCGCCCAGCCAGAAGCGCGTCGGCATCGCACTGCGCCGCGATCTTCTCGATGCCGTGCTTCACGACGACCCGGGTGACCGGTTCGTCGTCGGTCTCGAGCGCGGAGAGCTCCTGCTTGGAGAGTTTGCTCCACTTGGTGCCGATCTCGCCGAGCGTGGCGTCGCGAGCGGTGCGGACGGCCGAATCGTCATCCTGCGTCGAGGCGTTGGTCATGTCGTCTCCAATTTTTCTGGTTGCGCCATCTCTCGAGCGTAGACGGCCGAGCGGCGTGCAGCAGAGATGGTGATGAACGCGACGATTATCAGTGCGGCGCTGGTGCCTATATTTGCAGGGCGAGGGCCGAATGTCCTGGACATGCTGTGAAATGACGCGCCGCTAACGTGCGAAACGACCCCGGAGTTCGCGATGACCGTGCTCAAGATCCGCCACACCACGATCTATCGCTATCGCGAGCCCGTACGGCTCGGTCCTCATCGGCTGATGCTGCGGCCGCGCGAGAGCCGCGAGGTGCGCCTTCTGTCGAGCACGCTGGAAGTCGTGCCGGCGGCTTCACTGTCGTGGACCAACGACGTCTTTGGAAACGCTGTCGCCACCGCCAGCTTCCAGGAGCTCACGGACAGCCTGACGATCGAAAGCCTGGCCACGGTCGAGCTCGCCGCGTCGGCCTGGCCGGTCTTCGCCATCGCCGGATCCGCCATCCACTATCCATTCAGCTACTCGGCGCAGGAGTGGACCGATCTCGGTGCGTTGGCGCTTCCGCAGTATCTCGATGCGTCGGGGAGGCTGGCCGACTGGGCGCGCGGCTTCGTTCGCGGTCGGCAGACCGACACGCTGTCGCTGCTGAAGGACATGGTGGCGGGCGTAGCTGCCTGGATCGGCTATCAAAGCCGCGAGGAAGAGGGAACGCAAACGCCCGTGCAGACCCTGGCGCGCGGCTGGGGTTCGTGCCGGGACTTCGCCGTGCTGTTCGTCGAAGCGGCTCGCAGCCTGGGCTTCGGGGCGCGCATCATCTCGGGTTATCTCTACAATCCGGAGCTTGCCCAAACGGCCGCGGCGCCGGCCCTGCTCGGGGCGGGCTCGACCCATGCTTGGGCCGAGGTCTTTCTGCCCGGCGCGGGCTGGGTCACCTTCGACCCGACCAACCGCGGCGTCGGCGGCTTCAATCTCATTCCCGTCGCCGTCGGACGCGTCATCGGCCAGGTGATGCCGTTGACCGGCAGCTTCCTGGGAATGACCGACGCTTATCGAGGCATGTCGGTCGATGTGCAGGTGACCCCGTAATGCGGCCGGTGTTCAACGGCTGGCCGGCGCCGGCGGATCGATCCAGTCGCGGCTGGCCGACCGGCCGCTCCACCCTGCGCAGGCGAGGTACGATCGACCCGATCACCCCGGCCAGCCGGCCGACGCCGACCTCCCGGCGGGCGATCCAGTGCGGCAGCACGGCCGCCTCGTGCGCAGGGATCGTCCCGGGATGGCCGGCGATCAGCACGTCGACTGTCGGTCAAGAAGCCCTGGGGCGGCCCGCTTAGGCTGAAGTTCCCCGCGATTTCGATCAACGTCAGTAGCGAAAAGGATAGATGCCATCGGCATTTGTGCCGGGTCGAGACGCTTGGCGAGCGTGCATTTTGTAGTCACTAAAATGATTTACTTGGG